>Ga0247713_1000760_pt1 | contig 18027 bp, 14 predicted proteins | sample 21E_NmetaG_FD_189936 | JGI IMG/M metagenome (GOLD analysis project Ga0247713, IMG submission 189936) | Soil microbial communities from hillslope of Landscape Evolution Observatory, University of Arizona, Oracle, AZ, United States - 2-1-E_N | ecosystem: Engineered > Artificial ecosystem >... | reverse complement strand
AGACGACGCTGCCCCCCTCCGTCTTCCGTCAGGAGATCGGCTCCGACCAGCTGGAGAAGAAACACAAGCGGACCGGGGCGGGCGTCGTGGTGGCACTGGTCGACACCGGTGTCACCGAGGTGCCCGACGTTTCGGGTCGGCTCGTGTCCGTCGCAGACCCGATGGCATCCGCGGTGGATCTGGCGGGAACTGCCCAGGTGCCGTGTGTGAACTTCTCGGGAGAACCCGACTGCGCCGACACGTTCGGCCATGGAACGTTCATGGCGGGGCTCATCGCCGGCGACGGGACGTCGTCGAAGGGCACGTACAAGGGTGCCGCGCCCAAGGCACGGATACTGTCGGTGAAGGTCGGGGGTCGGGACGGTTCCGCTGACGTGTCGAAGGTGCTGGCGGGCATCCAGTGGGTCGTGTCCTTCGCGGACACCTACAAGATCAAGGTGCTCAACCTGTCGTTGGGGACGGACTCCACCGCGCCCACGAACGTGGATCCGCTGAACCTGGCGGTGCAGCGCGCATGGGTCAAGGGGATCACCGTCGTGGTCAGCGCCGGCAACTTCGGGGCGGAACGGCGCGTGAACACGTCCGGCGAGTACGGCACCGTCACCAAGCCCGGCGACGACCCGTACGTCATCACGGTGGGCGCGGTCGATGACATCGAGACCACGGCCATCACCGACGACCGACTGCCCAACTTCACCTCGTGGGGACCCACGGCCCACGGACGGGAAAAGCCGGATGTCGTGGCCCCCGGCGGACGGCTCATCTCCCTGCGGGCGTCGGGCAGCGTCATCGATGGTCTCCCAGGCGCGATTGACAACAACTACCGACGAGGCAGTGGTACGTCGATGTCGGCCGCCGTGGTCTCGGGTCTGGCAGCTCAGCTGCTGCAGGGCGCCGACGCCTCCTGGACCCCTGACCGGGTGAAGGCCGCACTGATGGCCACCGCCGTGCCGGTGGCGTCGACGGACATCAACGCCGTGGGCAAGGGACTGGTGCAGGGTCCGCAGGCGCTGACGGCGAGGGTGACCTTCACACCGCGCACCGGGACGGAACTCGGGAGCGCGGCGGGCATGGGACTGCTCGCGGATAGCCGTGGGACGGTCCAGACCTGCCTCAGTGATCTCCTGGGGTGTCCGCTGTTGCTGGGTGAGTGGACCGCGCAGGGTCGCAACTGGCATGGCGAGCTGTACTACACGGACAGCTGGACCGCGACCGGCTGGTACGCCAGCCAGTGGGTGTTGGATCCAACCGGTCGGAACTGGCACACCGAGACCTGGGCCGGCCGCAACTGGCATGGAGCCGGTTGGCAGGGGTCGACGTACGACGGCGGCAGCGCAGATACCCGCTCGTACGGTGAGATCTTGCCCGGCTCCGGCTCCTACGGCGCCTGGGGCTGACGCTTGCGCACCGGGACGGGTGACGCCGCACCGCACGGCGTCCGCGCGTACGTCGCGGCGCTAGCGTGTGCCGCGATCGGACTTGCTGTGTGGACGGCGGACGCGACGTCCATCCTCGAACCGACGTGGCTGGTGCTGCCGGTCCTCGGTGGGCTGCTGCTGGCCGCCACCTCGTTCATCGTGGTCTTCCGCTACGGACGGTCCTTCGACGCGGTCAACCTCGTCGAGGCGGCGCTGGCCCCGCTGCTTGTCGCTTTCCCGCCGATCGCTGTCGTCGCTGTGGTGGCCCTGGCGCAGGTGGGCAACGGCCTGCTGCACCGCCTGCCGTGGATCAAGACGGCGCACAACGTCGCGATGTGGTCACTGGCGACCGCAGCCGCGACCGCCGTCCTCGACGCGATCGTCGTCACGCCGTCCCCGTCGACGCTGTTGCTCGGGCTCGTCGCCGCCCTTGCCGTCGTCGGGGTGATCAACAACCTGTCCGTTGCGGTCGTGCTGACGCTTGCGGAGCAGGAGCCGCTGGGCCGCATGGGTCTGCGGTTCATCGATCTGACGCGCCCCGCCTGGCTCGCCGCGTGGGTCTTCAACGCCGCAGTCGGTGTGCTGTTCGTGCTGGCGTATCTCACGTCGCCGTTCGCATCGCTGCTGTTCTTCGTGCCGCTGCTCGTGTTGCACCTGTCCTATCGCAGCTACAGCGCCGCGCGGGCCGACCAGGAGCGGCTGACCGCCGCGCACAACGCGGCTGTTCACCTCGCCACCCGCCTGGAGCCGCTCGCGGCCGTCCCCGACTTCCTCCGCGACGTCGCAGACTGCTTCGAGGCAGCCACGGTCGAGCTGGTGCTGCGCGACGCGGACGGTGATCGCGACATCCACCGCGTCGACCGGGCAACGGGACGCTACGCGCAGCGCACCGAGGAGGGTGGCACCGCGTCGCTGGCGGGGGCGCTGGTCTCGACGCCGGGGGCCGTCCATCTGGTCCACGGGCGTGACCCGGTGATGTCGGGGCTGCTGGAAGCCGCCGGCGCGCGTGACTGCCTGGCCGCCCCGCTGCGCGACGGTGACCGGCTGATCGGTGCCGTGCTCGTCCTGGACCGCTACGGATTCGCGGGTTCGCGCGAAGGGCAGCTGGCGGTGCTCGAGTCACTCGCCCGTGAGACCACCGCCGCGCTGGAGAAGGGACGGCTGCTGGCTTCAGTCATGGACGAGCGTCGCAAGCTGTCGCAGATCGTCGACAGCGCCTCGGACGGCATCTGTCTGGTCGCCTCGGACGGCACGGTTCTGTCGTGGAACCCGGCGCTGGAGCGACTGTCCGGGTTGGGGCGCGACGACGCGGTCGGGTTCACCGACGTGTGGGCACGACTGCGCATGCGGACGGCCGACGGGGAACCGGTGGAGCTCGCCGGCGCCGCAACCGCCGCTCGGCCCTCCGACGTCTACATCACCACCGTGGACGGCAAGAAGCGCCACCTGACGTGCTCCTACAGCGTGGAGCGCGCCGCCCACACCGATGCGCTGGTGGTCGTGGCCCGTGACGTCACCATCGCCGAGGAGCACGAGGCGCTGCGCGAGGAGTTCTCCCGCCTGGCCGCCGCCGAGGCCGCCCAGCGCGCCATGGTCGAGCAGCTGCAACAGGCGGTGGTGCCGCCACCGCTGGCCATCCCTGGCGGCCACATCGCGGCGGCGTACGAGGCATCCGAGCCGACCGAGCCGACCGGCGGGGACCTGTACGACTGGCAGGTGCTCCCCTCGGGCGAGATCCACATCGCGGTCGTCGACGTGCTGGGCCACGGTCTGTCGGCGACCAAGGATGCGCTGGCCGTGATCCACACGCTGCGGGTGGTCACCGCCGCCGGCACCGCCCTGGGCGACGTCGTGGCGCAGGCCGACGCGCTTCTCAGTGCCCAGCACCCCGACCTGGTCGCCACCGCCATCGTGGCGCGCTACGACCCGCAGACCGGCAGGCTGCGGGTCGCCTCCGGCGGGCATCCACCGGCGATGATCGTCACCCCCGGTCGCCGCGTCCGACAGGTCCCCGCCTCCGGCGGCGTGATCGGCTGGCCCGGCGCCGGCAGCGACGGGGTCTCCGAGACCCTGCTGCAACCCGGCGACTCGCTCATCCTGTACACCGACGGGCTGGTCGAGGCGCGCAAGAACATCCTCGACGGGATCGAGGACCTTGAGCGTCACGCGGCCGAGGTCGCCGACCTGTCCGCTGAGCAGCTGGCCGGGGAGCTCGTGCGCCGCGCGCTTGCCGGCGCCGACCGGCGGGATGACACCCTCGCGCTGGTGCTGCGCCGCGAGTTCGTCCCCGCGGCCCTGGAGCGCACGTCATGGTCGATCGGACCCGAGCCCGCCGACGCGCGTGCCGTCCGCCACGAGCTGGCCTCATGGCTGCGTGACCGTCAGGCCCAGGAGCCGGACGTCCTCACGGTCGCCGGCGAGCTGCTGGCCAACGCCGTCCGCAGCGCCCGCAGTCGCGTCGCCGTGCACGTCAAGGTCACCGCAGAGCGGGTGATCCTCGACGTCAGCGACGACGGAGTGGCGCCGGCCGACATCGCCGACATTGGCACGACGCTGCCGGCACCGGACGCCGAACGGGGACGAGGGCTGTACATCGTCCGCGCCCTCGCCGAGGACGTGTCAGTGCTCGCGACCGAGGAGATGACGATGATCCGGGCGACGCTGACGCGACAGCGACGTCGCGCCTCCCGGCCGGCGACCGCGGAGTGGACCCCGACGGTATGAGCGACTGCTAACCGGCGACGCCGAACAGGTCTGCGGCGATGCGGCGTGCCGTGCCGTGCATGACCGGGAGCAGCTCGTCGCACTGGTCGGTACTGAGCCGTCCCGCCGGCCCCGACACGGAGATCGCCGCCGCGACGCCGTCGGGTCCCGGCACCGGGACCGCCAGGCAGCGCACCCCTACCTCGGCTTCCTCCTCGTCCACGGCATGGCCTGCGGCTGCTACGCGGTCGAGCTCGGCGTGTAGGCGGTCGAGGTTGGTGATCGTGTTGCCGGTCAGCCGCGGCAGACCGGTGCGCTCGACGATGCGGTCGGCATCCGCGCGCGGCTGGTGCGCCAGCAGGACCTTGCCCACCGCCGCGGCGTGCGGCAACACCCGGTTGCCGACTTCGGTGAACATCCGCATCCGATGCGTGGACTCTACCTGCGCGATGTACACGACGTGGATGTCATCGAGCACCGCCAGGTTGGCGGTCTCGCCGCTCGCTGCGGTGAGCTCGGACAGGTAGGGACGCGCCCCCGTGCCGAGCAGATCCCACGCCCGCGCGGCGAGCCGGATCAGCGCCGTGCCGTGCACGTACTTGCGCAGCGTGTCGTCGCGCCGGACGTAGCCGCGCGCCGCCAGCGTCCCCAGCAGCCGGTGGATCGTCGGGGCTGGAAGCCCCGTGCCGCGAGCGAGCTCACTGACCCCCTTGGGCCGATCGTCGGCGGCCAGCATCTCAAGGACCTCCAGCGCACGATCGACCGCCTGGACCCCGCCTCGGCCGTCCTCGCCCATCCCTTGTGCCCTCCGCCCCGTCGCCGGTAGCCTTTCCACGCTGCAGACAGCGTATTTCACATCATGGAAAGAGTGGAGACAAGGGTGGGCGTCGAGGCCGTGCGCGCCGAGCTGGTCCGCACCCTGCCCGACGACGCCATCGTCACCCACCCGGCGCAGCTGCGCACCTACGAGTGCGACGGCCTCACCGGACACCCCGTCGTGCCCGCGCTGGCGGTGCTGCCCGCCACCGCCGAGCAGGTCGCGGCCGTCGTGCGATCGTGCCACCGCCACGGCGTCCCCTTCGTCGCGCGCGGGGCGGGCACGGGCTTGTCCGGCGGCGCACAGCCGCATGCCGACGGCGTGCTGATCGTGCTCGCGCGCATGCGCCGAATTCTCGACATCGACGTCGCCAACCAGCGCGTCGTCGTCGAACCGGGCGTCACCAACGCGGAGATCACCCGCGCCGTCGCTGCGCATCACCTGTACTACGCACCCGACCCGTCCAGCCAGATCGTGTGCACCATCGGCGGCAACGTCGCCGAGAACGCCGGCGGGGTCCACTGCTTGAAGTACGGGTTCACGACCAACCACGTCCTGGGCCTGCAGCTGGTCACCCCCACGGGAGCAATCGTCGAGGTCGGCGGGCCCGTGGCGGACACCCCGGGCTACGACCTGCGCGGGGTGCTCGTCGGTTCCGAAGGGACCCTCGGCATCGTCACGCGCATCACCGTCCGGGTCTGCCGCACACCGCAGACCGCCAAGACGCTCGTCGCGTACTTCGACTCCCCGGCCCACGCCGGCGAGGCGGTGGCAGCGATCACCGGCGAGGGGATCATCCCCGCCGGCGTCGAGATGATGGACAACCTCGCGATCCGCGCCAGCGAAGCCGACGCGCAGGTGGGCCTCGACATCGACGCCGGGGCGGCGCTGCTGGTCGAGGCCGACGGGCCCGCCGCCGAGGTCGACGCCGAGTTCGACCGGGTCCTCGCGCTGTGCCGCGACGCCGGCGCCACGCACATCCGTGTCGCCGCGGACGCCACCGAGCGGGCGCAGCTGTGGAAGGCGCGCAAGGCCGCCTTTGCGGCGATGGGCAGGCTGTCCCCCGACTACTTCGTCCAGGACGGGGTGATCCCGCGGACCAAGCTCGGCGAGGTGCTCGGCCGGGTAGCGGCGCTGTCGGAGGAGACCGGCTTCCGCGTCGCCAACGTCTTCCATGCCGGCGACGGCAACCTGCACCCCCTCGTGCTGTACGACGCGTCCAAGGGAGAGTCCGAGGCCGCCGGCAAGGTGGCCGTGCGGATCGTGAACATGTGCGTGGAGGCCGGCGGATCCATCACCGGTGAGCACGGCGTGGGCACGGACAAGGCCTGCTCGATGCCGAAGATGTTCTCCGAGGAGGACCTTGCCGTGATGCAACGGCTGCGCCACGCGTTGGACCCGGCCGGGCTGTGCAACCCGGGCAAGGTGTTCCCGACGCCGCGGCTGTGTGGCGAGCGCCCCGGCCCCTACCGTCCACACCCGTTGGAAGCCGCCGGCCTGGCGGAGCGCCTGTGATCGCCGCGGTGGCGCCCGAGACGCTGCGGCCGACCGACCTCGCCGAAGCCCGCGACGCCATGGTCGACGCCGGCCGCGGTCGGTCGCTGGTCATCCGCGGCGCCGGCACGAAGGCCACCTGGGGCGCGCCGTCCAAGCCCGCGCTGGTGGTCGACACGACCGCGCTGACCGGAGTCGTCGCCCACGACCCGGCTGACGCCACGGCCACCGTGCGCGCCGGCACCCCGCTGGCCGAGCTGCAGGGTCACCTCGCCGAGGCGGGCCAGTGGCTCGCCGTCGACCCGCCCCATCCGGACGCCACCGTGGGCGGGACCTTCGCCGCAAACGACAGCGGCCCGCGCCGCCAGCGCTACGGGACGCTGCGCGACCTGGTCATCGGCGTGACCCTGGTGACCAGCGACGGGGCGGTCGCCCGTTCCGGGGGCAACGTCATCAAGAACGTCGCCGGCTATGACCTCGCCAAGCTGCTGTGCGGCTCGCTGGGGACGCTCGGTCTGGTCACCGAGGTCACCGTCCGGCTGCATCCGCTGCCCCAGGTACGACGTACCGTGACCGCCGACGTCGACGCGGACGCCGCGACCGCAGTGGTGCTGGACCTGCTCGCATCGCCCTTGGTCATCAGCGCCGTCGACTGGCACGCAAACACCCTCGCCGTGTGGCTCGAGGGACGCCCCGCCGGCGTGGCCGACCAGACCCGGGCGCTGCACGAGCTCCTGACACGCCATGGCGCGGCCGGCGCCGAGGCCGACGACGGGGACGCGGTGTGGGACGCGATGGCCGCCGGCCACGCCGGCGAAGACGGCGACACCGTCGTGCGGGCGGCCACGCTGCCGTCTGACCTGCCGGCAGCGGCCTCGGCCTTCCAGCGCTGCCTGACCGAGGCCGGCGCGGAGGGGACGCTGACCAGTCACGTCGGGCTGGGGCTGCACACCGCACGACTGACCGGTGGCGACGCCGACAGCCAGGGGCGGTTCATCGCCGCGTGGCGGAGCGCGGTGGCGGCGGTGGGCGGGCACGTGGTGGTCCGCCGGCGGCTGCCCCAGCTGGCCGATACCGCCACGATCTGGGGGCCCGACCCCTCCGCCGTCGCGCTCATGCGCTCGGTGAAGGCGCAGCTGGACCCTGACCGGCGCTGCGCCCCCGGCCGCTACGTGGGAGGGATCTGATGGCCGACACGACCGCTGACGGCACCGCGGCCAGCTCCGCCGGGCACGGCGAGATCCGCACGGACGTCGAGACGGCGGCCGACTGCGGGGTCTTCGATGCCTTCCACCCGCCGTCGGCGGAGCTGGTTGCCGACTGCGTGCACTGCGGCTTCTGCCTGCCGACGTGCCCCACGTACGCGATCTGGGGCGTCGAGATGGACTCCCCCCGAGGCCGGATCTGGCTGATGCGATCGGGTCTGGAGGGTGAGGTCGAGATGGACCGCACCTTTGTGACCCACTTCGACCAGTGCCTGGGTTGCATGGCCTGCGTGACGGCCTGCCCCTCGGGCGTCCAGTACGACCAGCTGATCGAGTCCACCCGTGCGCAGATCGAGCGGAACTTCCGCCGCTCGCCCAGGGAGCGGGCGCTGCGGGCGCTGATCTTCACGTTGTTCCCCTACCCCAGGCGCCTGCGCGTGGCCGCGGTCCTGGGCTGGCTGTACCAGCGCCTGGGCATCGGACGGCTGCTGCGCGCGCTCGGTGTGTTCCAGCGACTTCCCGGCGAGTTGCAGGCGCTGGAGTCGCTGCTGCCCGACGTCTCGCCCCGCGCGCTGACCCGCCGGATCCCCGAGCGCCTCGCGCCCGTCGGTCCCCCGCGTCGCCGTGTCGGCATGGTCACGGGTTGCGTCCAGTCGGTGTTCTACGGCGACGTCAACGCGGCAACCGCGCGCGTGCTCGCGATCGACGGCTGCGAGGTCGTCACCCCACCCGGCCAGGGCTGCTGCGGCGCGCTGAACGTCCACGCCGGCCGGGACGAGCAGGCGCGTCACTTCGCCCGTCAGACGATCGCGACGTTCGAGCATGCGGGCGTCGACACCGTGGTGATCAACGCGGCGGGGTGCGGCTCGACGTTGAAGGAATACGGGGCGCTGCTGGCCGACGACCCGGCGTGGGCGGAGCGCGCGTCGGCGTTCAGCGCCAAGGTTCGCGACATCATGGAGCTGCTCGACGAGCTGGGACCGCAGGCCCCCCGCCATCGTGTCGACGCCCGGGTCGCGTACCACGACGCGTGCCACCTCGCCCACGCCCAGCAGGTCCGGGATCAGCCGCGGCGCCAGCTGCGGGCCATCCCCGGGCTGCAGGTGCTGGACATCCCGGAGCCCGAGATCTGCTGCGGCTCGGCCGGCATCTACAACCTGGTCATGCCGGAGCCGGCCGAGGAGCTGGGCCGCCGCAAGGCCGCCAACATCGCCACCGTCGACCCCGACGCGATCGCCACCGCCAACCCCGGGTGCCTGCTGCAGATCCGCCGGTACCTGGACCGTCAGGTGCCGCTGCTGCACCCCGTGCAGATCGTCGACGCCTCGTTGCGGGGATTGGATCCGATCCAGGCGGCGCGCCACGACGTGGCCGCCGCCGCCGCGACTGTGCCGGCCCGCCACGCCCCCACCGAGCAGCAGTCGCTGCACCGCGACCGCATCGACGACCGTTCTCACCGTTCCGTCCAGGAGTGACCATGCCGACCAACCCCTTCCGCGCCACCGCCGCCGCACCGGCCACCCCGTCGCGGTTGCGCCGCTCGTGCCTTGCCGTCCCCGGTTCGGACCCGAAGATGCTGCGCTGGGCTGCCGACGTGGGTGCGGACCAGGTGTTCCTCGACCTCGAGGACGCCGTGGCGCCACACGAGAAGAAGGGCGCACGTGCAACCGTGGTCGAGGCCTTGAACGACGTGGACTACGGCGACGCCATCGTCGTGGTCCGCGTCAACGACGCGACGACCCGGTACATGTACGACGACATCATCGAGCTCGTCCGCGGCGCCCATGCGCGTTTGGACTGCCTGATGATCCCCAAGGTCCAAGACGCCGGGCAGCTGTGGTTCGTCGAGAACCTGGTCACACAGCTCGAGCTGGACCTCGAGACCGACAAGCGCCTGGGCCTGGAGGTCCAGATCGAAACCGGCACCGGCTCGATCAACATGTCCGAGATCGCGGCCGTCACCGACCGCATCCAGACATTGATCTTCGGTCCGGGTGACTACGCCGCCAACCAGGGGGTCCCCCAGCTCGACCTCGGCATGATCGAGCGCGACTACCCCGGCCACCAGTGGCACTACATCATGGCGCAGATCGTGAACAACGCTCGCGCCGTCGGCTGCGACGCCATCGACGGGCCGTACGGCGACTACGGCGACCCCGACGGCTACCGCGAGTCCGCGATGCGCGCCAAGCTGCTCGGCATGGACGGCAAGTGGTGCATCCATCCGTCGCAGGTGCAGATCGCCAACGAGGTGTTCACGCCCAGCGAGGAGCAGTTCACCTACGCCCGGCGCATGCTCGAGGCGTACCAGGAGGCCATCGACGCCGGACGGGGGGCGGCGTCGCTGGACGGCAAGATGATCGACGAGGCGTCGCGCAAGATGGCAGAGAAGCTGGTCGCCCGCGGGCGTGCGGCGGGCCTGGCGTAGCGGAAATCCGGCACGGCGCCGTCAGGCGATGGACATCAGGTATGTGACGCTGCCCGACGCGGGCCGCCACGGTGGCGTCGTCGTGGTCGTGGACGTGCTGCGCGCATTCACCGTGGCGGCGACAGCGCTGGCGGCCGGCGCCCGCGCCATCCATTGCGTCGCGACCGTGGACGAAGCGCGGGCGATGCGCGACGCCGACCCGCAGGTGCTGGCCATGGGCGAGCACCACCATGGCCGCCGCGTACCCGGCTTCGACTTTGGCAACTCACCGACGGAGCTGGCCGGCGCCGACCTGGACGGCCGAGTGCTTGTGCACCGCACCAGCGCCGGCACCCAGGGCCTGGTGCGCGCCGCGGGACGCGCCGACACGCTGTTCGCCGCGTCGTTCGCCTGCGCCACGGCGACCGCCCAGGCCGTGCGCGCGCTGCGGCCGGGGGATCTGACGTTCGTGGCGACCGGCGTCGATCACCGCGACGGCGACGAGGACCTCGCCTGCGCCGACTACATCGCGGCGCTGGTCTTGGCAGGCGAGCCCATCGACCCCGAGCCGTTCGTGGCGAGGGTGGCGACCAGCGACGCCGCCCGCTCCTTTCTCACCGGTAACCCGGACTTCCCCCGCACCGACGTCACTGCCGCCATGCGGGTCGACAGCGTGGGCTTCGCCATGCGCGCCGAGGTCCACGACGACCACCCCGTCCTGACGGCGCACCACCCCGGCACCGCCGCATGACCGAGCTGTCAGCGCTGCAGGTGGCGGCACTCGTCGTCGCTGCCGTTGGGGTCGGGTTCGCCAAGACCGCCATCGGCGGGGTGGCGTCGGTCAGCGTCGCGCTGTTCGCGGCCGTGCTCCCCGCGCGGGAGTCGACCGGCGCCCTGCTCCCCCTGCTGATCGTCGCCGACGTCGTCGCGGTCAGCGTCTACCGACAGCACGCGAACTGGCCCACGCTGCTGCGGCTGTTTCCCTCGGTGGCCGCCGGCGTCGTTGCCGGCGCGGTCTTCGTCGCTCGCGTCGGTGATGTCGGGATGCGTCGGACGATCGGCATCATCTTGCTGGTCCTGGTCGCCGTGCACCTGTGGCAGCGGTGGCGAAAGCGCGACAAGGACCCCGAGTCGCTGCGCGCCGAGCAGCACCGCCGCCGCCACGCCTCCGCCTTCGTGTTCGGCATCCTCGCCGGCTTCACCACGATGGTGGCGAACTCCGGAGGGCCCGTCATGTCGATCTACCTGTTGTCCGCCGGCATGGGGATGCTCGGCTTCCTGGGGACCAGCGCGTGGTTCTTCTTCGCCGTCAACGTGTTCAAGGTGCCGTTCAGCGCCGGACTCAACCTCATCACCGCCGAGTCGCTGCTGCTCAACGCGTGGCTGGTACCGGCGGTGCTGGTCGGCGCCTTCGCCGGCCGTGCCGTGATCGGCCGGATCGACCAGTCGCGGTTCGAGACGCTGGTGCTGGTGTTCGTCGTGGTCTCGAGCCTGAGCCTGGTCCGCTGACTCAGCGGTCGCGCAGCGAGCGCCACGGCTCCTGGTCCGCGACGTCCTCCAGGCCGTAGCCGGTGTCGCCGCCCAACGACGGTGAGATGACCACCTGCAGGTACGCCGTCTCGTCGAAGTCGTTGAACGACGCGTGGACCGTGTTCTCGGGGATGAAGGCCGAATCGCCCGGCCCCAGCGTCGTGGAGTTCTCCTCGACGAACTGGGTCACCCGGCCCTGCTTGACGATGATGACCTCCTCCTGACCGGGGTGCCGGTGGAAGTCGTGCCCCTGGCCCGGCTCCAGCTCGACGTCCATGACCACGAGCTGCTTCGCGCCGCTGGAGGGGATCAGCCTCCACCCGATGACCCCCCAGTCGAACTGCTCGCGGCGGACGTCGTTGAGCTTGATGAACACCGTCATGACGGTCCCCTGTCTGTCTCGGTGATGAGCTCGTGGAGCCGGTCCGCCATCGCAACGGCGAACCGCTCGTCGTTGATGTCGAGGTCGAGCTCGTGCACCTCGACATCGTCTGCCAGGGCCCCGCGGAGCCCTTCCAGCAGCCCAGCGTCAGCCTCGGGGTCGTGGAACGGCTGTCCTTCCACGGCGATCATCGAGACACCCTTGCGAGGGATGAACAACACGGTCGGGCCGCGCGCTGCCGACAGCTTCGCTCCGATCCGTGCGCCAAGCTCCCGGCACTCCTCCGGCGTCGTCCGCATCAGCGTCACGGTGGGGTTGTGCACGTAGAAGTGGCGGGTGGAGAACTGCTCCGGGACCGTGTCGCGGGGGCCGAAGTTGACCATGTCGAGCGCGCCCAGGGAGACGACTTGCGGGATGCCGGCGGCACCGGCGGCCTCGAGCCGGTTCGGCCCGGCGGACAGCACCCCGCCGACCAGTTCGTCGGCCAGCTCGGTGGTCGTCAGGTCCAGCACGCCGGTCACGTACCCGGCTGCGACCAGCGCTTCCATGGACTGCCCGCCGGTGCCCGTGGCGTGGAACACGAGCACCTCGTAGCCCAGCTCCTCCAGGCGCTCGCGCGCGCGTGTGGCCGCCGGCGTCGTGACCCCGAACATCGAGGCGGCCACCAGCGGCTTGTGCTCGAGCTCGGGGACCGCGGCGTTGACCATCCCCGCGATTGCGCCGGCGGCGTTGGTCATGATCTGGGCGGAGATCGAGTTGACCCCCGAGATGTCGACGACCGAGTACATCATCGTGACGTCGACCGCGCCGACGTACGGGCGCGTGTCCCCAGACGCGAGCGTCGAGACCATCAGCTTTGGCACCCCGACCGGCAACGCCCGCATCGCCGACGTCACGATCGACGACCCGCCGGAACCCCCCAGGCCCAGCACACCGTCCAGTCGCCCCTCGTCGTGCAGGCGGGCCAGGTAGGTCTGGGCGCCCCGGGCCATCGCCGCGACGGCTTCCCCGCGGTCGCCGGCAGCAGCCAGCGCGTCGACGTCCGCGTCGGCGGCGGCGGCGACCTCGTGCCGCGACACGTCCGGCTCGACTTGCGGCGGGTACACCCCGACGTCGACGAGCAGCACGTCCACGCCGTGCTCGGCGACCCGCTCGCGCAGGAACGCGTACTCGTGCCCCTTGGTGTCCAGCGTTCCGGCCAGGACGACAGTCGGCATCTACGACCTCCTCGCAACCTCGCGGTACGCCGCGCGAACGGCCCTCCCGTCGACGTCGGGGTCCGGTGCCACGACCGTTCCCTCGTCGAGGTTCCACGACGACGCGACGTCCAGCGGCTCGCGGTCGGCGTGGACGGCAGCGGCCTGGACGCATGCGCCGGTCGCGACCGGCTCGGCGTCGGCGTGGACGGTGACGGGCGACCCCCAGAGATCGGCGGTCACCTGCCGGTACGCCGACGACTTCGCCCCACCGCCGATCAGGCGCAGCGAGTCCCCCATCTGCACGCCCGCGGTGCGCAGCGCCTCGATGCCGCCGAACAGCCCGTTGACCACACCGGTGAACGCTGCCCGTGCCAGCTGCTCCCGGGTGACGTCGTTGCGCAGCCCGTGCCACGTGCCGGTGGCGTCCGGCAGGTTGGGCGTCCGTTCGCCGTCGAAGTACGGGACGAGCACGAGGCCGGTGCGCGCCGGTGCGGACAGGGCCATGTCCGACAGCGCGGCGACGTCGACGCCGAGCCACCGGGCGACCGTCTCCGTGACCTTTGTGGCGTTCAGCGTGGCCACCAGCGGCAGGAACCCCCCGGCAGCGTCGGCGAACCCCGCGACGGCGCCGGTCAGGTCCTTGGCCGGCTCGGTCGTGACCGCGTAGGCGGTCCCCGATGTCCCAAGGGACATGACCACCTCGCCGGGCGCGAGCGCCAGACCCAAGGCGGCCGCCATGTTGTCGCCGGTCCCCGGGCCGACCACGACACCCTCAGGCAGCCCCAGCTCGGCAGCGACGTCGGCACGGACCGTCCCTGCGGGCTCGCGGGGGCCAAGGACGCGCGGCAGCCTGGCCACCCACTCGTCGGGACGGTGGACGGCCAGGCCCAGCAGATCCGTGCGGTAGGTGTCGTCCACGGGCGACCACCACCCGGTGCCCGAGGCGTCGCCGCGGTCCGTGACGTGGTTGCCGGTCAGCCGCCAGGTGAGCCAGTCATGCGGGAGCATGATCTTGTCGATCAGCTCCACGTGGTGCGGCTCGTGCTTGACCAGCCACAACAGCTTGGTGATCGTGAAGCTCGCGACCGGCACCAGCCCGCACCGGTTGGCCCACGCCGCCGCGCCGATGGCGTCGCGCAGCGCGGCTGCCTGCGGGGCGGACGTCGTGTCGTTCCACAGCTTGGCGGGGCGGATCGTCGCGCCGTCGGCGTCGACCGGCACGAAGCCGTGCTGCTGCCCCGCGATCGAGATCGCGACGACCCGGTCGAGGTGCTCGCGGACCTGGGACAGTGCGTGCGTCAACGCGTCCCACCACGCCTCGGGTTCCTGCTCGGAGACGGGTGGCGACGTCGGCGGGTGTGCTCCACGCCCCGTGGCGACCAGCCGGCCAGTCGCAGCGACGCGCAGCTCGACCTTCGTGGACTGCGTCGAGGAGTCGACCCCGGCGACCAGCGCGTCCGCCATCGTCAGAAGGTCACGGCCTTGAAGGCCTCGGTCTGCGCCTTCAGCGCCTGCTCGGTGGGCAGGCGCTCCATGCTCGACGCGCCGTAGAAGCCATGGACCACCTCGGCGCGCTGGAGCACGTAGGCCGCGTCCTCCGGTTCGGCGATCGGTCCGCCATGGCACAGGACCAGCACGTCGCCGCGGGCGGCCCGGGCGGCGGCGCCCCAGCGGTTGACCCGCTCGACGCAGTCGTCCAGCGTCAGCGCGGTCTCGGCGCCGATGCTGCCGCCGGTCGTCAGCCCCATGTGGCACACCACGATGTCGGCGCCGGCCTCGGCCATGGCGGCCGCGTCGTCCTCGCTGAACACGTACGGGGTCGTGAGCAGGTCTCGCTCCCGGGCCATTCGGATCATGTCGACCTCGAGCGCGTAGCCCATGCCGGTCTCTTCGAGGTTCTGGCGGAACACCCCGTCGATGAGCCCCACGGTCGGGAAGTTCTGCACCCCCGCGAACCCCAGCCGACGCACCTCGTCGAGGAACACGTGCGGCAGGTAGAAGGGGTCGGTGCCGTTGACGCCGGCGAGCACCGGCGTGCGCTTGACGACCGGGAGGACCTCACGGGCCATCTCCAACACGATCTCGTTGGCGTTGCCATAGGCGAGTAGCCCGGCCAGTGATCCCCGTCCCGCCATGCGGTAACGACCTGAGTTGTAGATGACGATCAGGTCGATGCCACCGGCCTCTTCCCACTTCGCGGACAGCCCGGTGCCGGCCCCTCCCCCGACGATGGGCTCGCGCCGCTCCACCATGTCGCGGAACCTCGCCATCAGCTCTCCGCGGGAGGGGATGGTCATGACGTCTGCCAGATGACGCGGTTCACCTCGTTCTCCAGCAGCTCCTGGCGACCCGAGACCGGCGCGGGGTCCAGGTCACGCTGGAAGGCATCGTCGGCGAGTGCAGCGAGGTCGGTGTCGGGATCCATGATCCGACGACCCATGTCGCCGTCCCACCCGGCGTAGCGCTCGTCCCGGAAGCGCTCCAGCACGCCGTCGTCGAGCAGCTGCTGCGCGACGACCAGCGCACGCGCGAGCGTGTCGATTCCGCCGATGTGACCGTGGAACAGGTCGGTTCGGTCCAGGCTCTGGCGGCGCAGCTTCGTGTCGAAGTTGAACCCGCCGGTGGTGAACCCACCGCCCCGCAGGATCTCGTACAGCACCAGCGCCAGCTCGTCGACGGAGTTTGGGAACTGGTCGGTGTCCCAGCCGTTCTGCGGGTCACCGCGGTTCGCGTCGATGCTGCCGAAGATGCCGTTGTCGACCGCGTAGGCGACCTCGTGGTGGAACGAGTGGCCGGCCAGCGTCGCGTGGTTGGCCTCGATGTTGACCTTGTACTCGTCCACGAGTCCGTAGCGCTCCAAGAAGCCGTGGACCGTCGCGCAGTCGTAGTCGTACTGGTGCTTGGTCGGCTCCTGCGGCTTGGGCTCGATCAGCAGCGCGCCGGTGAACCCGATGCTGCGCTTGTGGTTGGCCACGAGCTCGAGGAATCGAGCGAGCTGCTCAGCCTCCTTGCGCATCCGCGTGTTGAGCAGGGTCTCGTACCCCTCGCGTCCGCCCCACAGGACGTAGTTCGCACCTCCGAGGCGGTGCGTCGCCTCGAGCGCGTCACGCACCTGTGCGGCGGCGTGGGCGAAGACCTCGGGATCGGGGTTGGTCGCGGCGCCGGCGGCATACCGGGGATGGGAGAACAGGTTCGCCGTCCCCCACAGCAGCTTGACACCTGTCTCCTGCATCTTCTCGCCGGCGCGGTCCACAAGCCGATCCAGGTTGGCCTTGGACGACTTGAGCGTGTCCCCCGGCGGCGCCATGTCGATGTCGTGGAAGCAGTAGAACGGCGTGCCGAGCTTGCGGAAGAACTCGAAGGCGGCGTCCTGTTTCGCCAGCGCCGCCTCCATGGCGTCACCACCGGTCAGCCAGGGGCGGTCGAACGTGCCCTCCCCGAACACGTCGCTGCCCGGCCAGTTGAAGCTGTGCCAGTAGCAGATCGCGATCCGCAGATGGTCCTCCATCCGCTTGCCACCGACCATCCGGTCGGGGTCGTAGACCCGGTAGGCCAGGTCGCCCCCGGTGGCGGCGCCGGCGAAGGGCACGCGATCCTCGACGTCGGTGAAGAACTCGGTCACAGCAATCCCCTCGTAGGTGGGCGCAGGGCTTGTCAGATGTCGTCGACGTTGACCGGGGCGCGGTTGCGAGCCGACTCGATGGCGGCGTGGAGCACCCGCTGGGTCTGCAGCGCGTCGGCGAAGTCCGGGATGGGCACGACCGGCTCACCACCACCGACGACCGTGAGGATGTCGGCGGCCTGGTTGATGAAGCCGTGCTCGTAGCCAAGGATGTGGGCGTCTGGCCACCAGGCACCGACGTAGGGGTGAGCGTCGCCGCCGCGCGTCACGTTGATCGTCGACCAACCCTGGACCTTGCCTTCGAGGGTGGCGTCGTAGAACTCCAGCTCGTTCATCCGCTCGAAGTCGAAGCGCAGCGCGCCGTTCTCCCCGTGGATCTCGAAGCGGTTGGCGTTGTGGTAGCCGGTGGCCAGGCGTGTCGACTCGAAGCTGGCCAGCGCCCCTCCGCTCAGCCGCCCCAGGAACAGCACCGCGTCGTCGACGGTGCTCTTGCCCTTCGCCCCGGCGGTCGCGGCGCCGGCGCCGGCGATCTCCCCGCCGGACGAGCCCTCCAGCAGCGCCCGCTCCTCGATGAAGGTGTGCTCGATGGCGCCCTCGATCGTGGTGATCTCTTCGCCCGTCACGAACCGGACCGCGTCGATGATGTGGGCGTTGAGGTCACCGTGGGCGCCGGAACCGGCGATGTCCCCCTGGAAGCGCCACAGCAGCGGAGTGTCGGGTCCGCCCCAGCTCTGCAGATAGGCGGCACGCACGTGATAGATGCGGCCAAGGGCGCCCGACGCGACCAGCTGGTGAGCCAGCGCGATCGCCGGCACCCGCCGGTAGTTGAACCACACGAACGTCTTGCCGGCCGCGCCGGCGGCCGCCTCGGCCATGGCCTGCGCGTCTTCGAGGGTGCCGGCCAGGGGCTTCTCACACGCGACGTGCTTGCCTGCCTCGAGCGCGGCGATGGCCTGCTCCGCATGGACGTTGTTCGGGGTGCCGATGTCGACCAGGCCGATCTCGTCGCTGGCGACGACGGCCTTCCAGTCGGTCGAGGCGTTGCGCCAGCCCCATTGCGAGGCGAACGCCTCCAGCTCGCCGGCGTTGCGGCCGACCACGGTGTGCATCACCGGCACGGGATCGACGTCGAAGAACTTCGCCACCTTCAGCCACGCGTTGGAGTGGGCGCGTCCCATGAACTTGGAACCGAGCAGGGCGACGTTGATCGTGTCAGGCATCACACAGTCCTGTCGTGGGCGGGCTGGGCG
>Ga0247713_1000759_pt1 | contig 18037 bp, 23 predicted proteins | sample 21E_NmetaG_FD_189936 | JGI IMG/M metagenome (GOLD analysis project Ga0247713, IMG submission 189936) | Soil microbial communities from hillslope of Landscape Evolution Observatory, University of Arizona, Oracle, AZ, United States - 2-1-E_N | ecosystem: Engineered > Artificial ecosystem >... | reverse complement strand
ACGTCGAGCCCCACGTCGCCCGTGGGCCCGCGTCCACCGGCAACCTGAAGCCCCGGTGCCGGCCGTGTCACAGAGCGAAGACCGAACGGGACCGCAAGGCGGGAAAGCTGAGGCCGCCCGGAAAGCGCGCTCCGCCGAACCGATGACGCCCGGCGCGCCTGCGGGCGATCACGCTGCGAAGCTTCTTACGCTGCGCGCGGGTTGTGCGATTTTGGCACAACGCTTCGGGGCGCGGGCAACCGTCGGGTGTTCCGAGGTGTCACGTGCGTCATGGACCTGCGTTTTGGAGCACACGCTGTGGCCGCGGCCGTCGCCGCCGCGGTGGTGATGCCTGTGTCGGTAACGGCGGCGGTCCCGCGTTCCGGGTGCGGCCGCATCTTGTTCACCTCGTATTCGAACGGCCGCTCCGGCATTCAGACGATCACGGCGCGGGGTTCGGGCCGAAGCACTCTCGTTTCGTTCCGCAAGCTCGCCGTCACCCAGGCGGAGTGGTCCCCGGACGCACGCCGCATCGCATTCGTGAGGGACGGCCGGACGTCCGACGGATCGGGGATATCGGTGATGCGGGCCGACGGATCCGGAAGGCGCCGGCTCACCGGCAGGCGGGCGCGGCATCACTCGATCACGTGGGCTCCGGACGGGAAGCGACTCGCGTTCGTCCGCTCTCCGCTCGAGGGCGAGGAGCACAAGATCATGATCCTGCGACTGCGCGACGGACACCGGCGCTTCCTCGCCGGCGGCACGGACCCGGTGTGGTCGCCCGACGGCTCGACGGTCGCATTCTCGCGGCGGGTGGCCGACACCAACGACCTCGCCACCATTCCGGCCGGGGGCGGAGCCATCACGACCGTGACCACCAGCCCCCTCGACGACGACGAGGAGGCGGTGTGGTCGCCCGACGGACGGTGGCTCGCATTCGCCCGCTATCCGCGCGCCCAGGACGGCGACGACGGGCCGTTCGCCGACATCTGGAAGGCCGCCGCCGACGGAAGCGGCGAAGTACGGCTGACCCACGACCAAAACGACCTAAGCGGCTACAACCTCCCCCGATGGTCGCCGGACGGCAGCCGCATCGCCTACTCCTACGGACACGACTCCGGCGGATCGGTGTTCGTGATGAACGCCGACGGAAGTGACCAGACCCGCGTCTCCGGGCGCGCCGCGGTCGACCAGGGCCCGGAGTGGGCTCCGTCGAGCACGCGCCTCGTCTACTGGAGCGCGGGGGACCTGGTGATCGTGCGTCTCAGTGACGGCCGCCGGCGGAGGCTCACCGACTCGGTGTGGGCCCACGCCTACAGCGAGCGGTGGAGCCCGTGCACCGCGGCGGCGTGACGCGCCCCTGGTCCTAAGACGGTTCGGCGGGAGGAGACGGAAGCACCTCGCCGAGTTCCTCGAGCGCCTTGCGGGCGCGCGCCGCTCCTTCGACCATCGACTTCACGTGCTCCCTCACCCGGGTCGCCTCGGCCTCGGCATCGGACACGATCTTCGCCGCCTGCGCGCGCGCCGAGTCGAGCATCTCCATCGCGCTCTTCTGGGCGTCGGCGACCCGCGCCTCGGCGGCCGCCTCGGCTTGCGCCCGCGCCTGTTCCGCGGCGGCGCGCACGCTTTCTGCGTTCCGCTGCGCGTCGGCCGCGGTGCGCTCGGCCTCGGTGCGGTTGCGATCCGCCTCCGCCCGGATCGACCTCGCCGCCTCCTCGGCCTCGGCGCGCCCCCGGGCGACCGTCTGCTCGCTCGTCTGGCGCGCCTCGGTTGCCAGGCGCGTCGATTCGGCGCGCGCCGCCGCCAGGACCCGATCTGCCTCCGCCCGCGCCTCGGCCACCGCCTCCTCGGCGGCGGTGCGCTCGGCGGTGGCCTGCTCGCGCGCCCGGGCGAGGATGGCCGCCGCCTGCTCGCGCGCCTCCCCGGTCGTCCGCTCCGCCTCTTCGAGGACGTCGGTTCGGATGCGGTCGGCTTCGGCCGACGCGGTCGCGGTCACCTCCTTTGTCTCGGTCGCGGCACGGGTGCGGATCGCCTGCGCCGCCTCGTCGGCGGCCTTGAAGACCTCTTCGATCTCGGCACCGAGCGCGGCGACCATCGCCTCTCGCTCCGGGCGGGTGGTCGACGACTCGAGCTCCTTGATGTGCTCGTCGCGCTTTCCGATCTCGGCGACGAGACGATCCCGGTGAGCGGTGAAGCGCTCCCGGAGCCCCTCGATCTCGATGCGGAGCCGGGCGAGCGCATCTTCCAGCTCGGTGACGCGCAGGTCGCGCTCGTCGAGGTCGTCGGCGACCGCGCGGAGGAAATCCCGAACTTCATCGCGCGCGTAGCCGCGCACCGCGTGGGAGAACTCGCGCTCGCCGACCTCATCCGGGGTGAGGAGGAGCTTCGGAGAATCCACCGGGTCGTCGTTGAAGAGGTCGTCGGCTTGATCCTGCGTCTCGTCGGCCATCGATCTTGGCTCCTTCCCCGTAGCCAACCCCCGTTCGATCCATTTCATGCTGCCCGACGTTGGTGCGATTATGCAAACCGTGGCGCGCATCGTGGTGACTGGAGCCGCCGGGTTCGTCGGATCGCATCTGTGCGACCGGCTGCTGGCGCGGGGCGACGAGGTGATCGGCGTCGACACGTTCGACGATTTTTACGGGCGCGCCCCCAAAGAGGCGAACCTGGAAGAGGCGCGGCGCCGGGAGGGCTTTCGCCTCGTGGAGTTCGACGTGAGGGAGCGCCGGCTGATGGACGACGCGCTCCGCGGCGCCGACTGCTTGGTGCATCTTGCCGCGCGCCCGGGGGTGCGTCCGTCGTTCGAGGCACCCGCGCTCGTCGCCGACGTGAACGTGCGGGGGAGCGCGGTCGTGCTGGAGGCGGCGGCCGTAGCAGGTGTCGGGCGCGTCGTGCTGGGGTCGTCGTCGTCGGTGTACGGAGAAGGTGCGGAGACGCCGTTCCGAGAGGACGTCCCCGTGGGCCGCGCGGCGTCGCCGTACGCCGTCACCAAGGTCGCCGCCGAGGAGTTGTGGCGGCTGTTCGCCCCCCGTTTCGAGCACGCGGTCGTGCTCCGCTTCTTCACGGTTTACGGTCCGCGTCAGCGGCCCGACCTCGCCATCCACCGGTTCGCCCGCCTGATGCTGTCGGGCGAGACGCTGCCGGTGTTCGGCGCCACCGATTCGTTTCGCGACTACACCTACGTGTCCGACATCGTCGACGGCATCTGCGGCGCGCTCGACCACGGCGCCGGATGGGACGTCTTCAATCTCGGCTCCGGAAACCCGGTGACCCTCGGCGACCTCATCACCTATATCGAGAAGGCATTCGGCATGACGGCACACCTCCGGAGGCTTCCCGCGCAACGCGGTGATCTCACGGGAACGTGGGCGTCGATCGATCACGCGCGCACGCAGCTCGGCTATGAGCCGAGGTGGTCGCTCGAAGAAGGGCTCGACGAGTTCGCCCGGTGGGTGCGCGGGCTAAGAAGCTAGCTCCGACACTAGCCCCGACACGAAAACGTTCGGCGCGCCCGGCTCGTCTTGTGGTCGTCGTCGCCGCGGAAACGAACGACCACCCGGCAGCTCGCCGCCTCGGGCCTCTCCGGAAGCGTGGTCGACGTGAGGCCGGTCCGGGACAGAGGAACGAGGTAGCGGGCGACGGTTAGCCATTTGTCGCCCCTCTTGCGCTGGAGCGTCGCCGCCACTTTGTGCCCGGCGTGGCGCGCGTACACCTCGAAGTCGACCGCGACGCCTCCCGCGACCGTCTCGGCGCGCCGGATCGCGGTCTCGGTCGGCTGCTTCGCATCGATCGGGCAGCCGCGCCGGCAGCGGCCCCAATTGACGTCGAGCGCATCCTCCCACCGCATCAGCTCGCGGTCGCCGCCCGCGGCCGCGTAGGTCACGAGTGCGCCGCCGCGCGACGTCTTGTCGTAGACGACGATGCGCCGTCCGTTGGGCGCCCATGCAACCGACAGATGCTCGTGGCCCGGGCGCGCCTCCACCTCCTGCGGCTCCCCGCCCGCCACCCGTGAGACGTACGCACTGCGGCGGGAGACATCCGTGCGCAGCAGGTACGCGACTCGGCTCCCGTCGGGCGAGAAGTCGGGCTCGCGCGCCTCGGTCCCGGTTTCGACCTCGACGAGCGCGGTGGCGTCGCCGCCCGCCGCCGGCACCTGATAGAGATCGATCGCGTAGCCGAGCCCGATGCGCAGGCGCGGGAACGCGATCGCCGATCCGTCGGGATGCCACGACAACCCGAACGGGACCGCGCGCCCGTCGGTGGTGAGCTGCGTCGGCTCCGGCGAGGGCCCGAGAGAAACGCTCCACACGTCGGATGACCCCGCGTCGTCTTGCGCGATGAACGCGATCGCCTCGCCGTCGGGGGAGAACGCGGGCGACGCTTCGGCCACGTCGGCGGTATCGGTGACGCGCCGTTTGCCGGTGCCGGCGGCGGTGATGAGCGCGAGGTCGGAGTTCTGGTTGCGCGCCGCGAACGCGTACGCGATGGTCCTGCCGTCGGGGGCGAGCGCGGGGGAGAATTCGTCGACGCCGCGGGTGTCGGTCACGTTGCGGGCGTGGGAGCCGTCGGCATTCGAGACGAAGATGTCGAGGCTGCCGCCGACCTGCGCGCTGTAGGCGATGAGGCCGTTGGCGCCGGGAAAGGCGGCATGGGACGCGGGGCCGGAGACGACCACCGCGGCAATCGTCGCGATCAGCACACGGCGCATGGATCTCTCCGTTCACGAGAACGCGGCTTGGGCCCGCCCTAAAGCATAGCGAGCAGGGAGGCGAATGTCGTCACGGCTTGTCCCCCGAGCGCGGCAGGCTCAAAGTGAACGTGGAGCCCTCCCCGAGCGTGCTCGTCACGGTCAGCTCGCCCTTCATCGCATGCGCCAGCTCGCGCGAGATGTGAAGGCCGAGTCCGACCCCGCCGGTCGTCATCGTGAGCGGGTCCTCGACCCGGAAGAACCGGTCGAACACCTTGTCGATGTGGTGCGGCGAGATGCCGCGGCCGCGGTCGACGACGTCGACCGCGACGTGTTGGTCGTCGCCCCGCACCACGAGGTCGACCGGCCGCCCGGGATCGGAGTACTTGCACGCGTTCGACACCAGATTCGTCACGATCTGCGTCACCCGGGCCGGATCGGCAAACGCAAGCGACGTCTTATCGCGTGCCTCGAGGGAGAACTCCCGTGGCTCGTCGGCAAACGATTGAAGGACGCGCTCGCACACTTCGCGGACGTCGACGTCGCGCGCCTGGATCTGGTCGTCGAGCGTGGCGCGACCGCCGATGATGCGAGACACGAGCAACAGATCGTCGATCAACGCCTGCATGTGGTCGGTTCGCTCGAGGATGCTCGTGACCGCCTTGTCGCGGGCCGCCTTCGGGATCGCGTCGCCGCGCCGGAGAAGCGATTGTGCATATCCCTTGATCGGCGTCAGCGGCGTTCGCAGCTCGTGCGAGACGCGTGCAAGGAAGTCGTCCTTCAGCTTGTCGGCTTCGTGCTCTTGGGTGATGTCGTGGATCAACACCGCATCCCCCGTCGGCCGTCCGCCCGCGTCGAAGAGCACGGTATGTCGAACTCGGACGACCCTGTTGTCGCCCTCTTTGTGTCGCAGGAGCAATTCTGCGGTGCTCGTCGGCTCTTCCGGTGTCGCCGTTCGCATCGGTTCGAGCAAGTCGACGGGTCTTTCGTCGAGATCCGTTGCCGCGAACAGTTCTTCGACGGGACGCCCCGCGGCGGCGTCGGCCTCGATCCCGGTGAGCCGCGCCAACGCCGGGCTCCACACGCCGACGGTGCCGTCCGACTCGATCAGGGCGATCCCGTCGGACGAGCCTACGATGATCCGGTTCAGCCGGTTGCGCTCCGAGACCACCTCCTCGAGCAGTTCGCGGGTTCGCACCACGCCCCCGTAGGCGAGGTGCAGGATCGCGGCGGGCGCAAGGAACAGCGGCGTGAGCTCGGGATGCGTCACCCACATCACCGCGGCAAGGACGCCGACCGCGGTGTTGCCCAACACGGTGATCATCGAAAGGCCGAAGCCTTCCTTGAGCGTGTCGTTGTAGTCGCGTTCGTCGAGGATCGATACCAGCCCCGCGAGCGCGGCCGAGTTCAACAGTCCGAACGAGGCCATTCCGACCATGACCCCGATTACGGTGCGCACGCCGATCGCGGCGTCGCCGGCCACGAGTTGAAACAGAACGATCGCGCTTACCGCGGCGACCGCGTACTGCGCGAGATTGAACGCCGCCTTCACCGGATGCTGTCTCAGCAACACGTGTGAGATCGCGCTACCGCCGAGGGTGACGGCGAGCGCGACCTCGGGGGGAAAGACGACGATGTTGATGCAGACCGCCGCCTCCAGCAGCGATACGTACTCGGTCGATTCACCATGATGAAGTCGAAGAACGGCGGCATCCGCGGCCGCGGTCACGAGGAAGAACAGCGCGACCTCGGCCGGCAGAAGACGCGGGTCGCGGGCGGAGAGCGCTACCAGGAGCAGAACGGCGGCGGCCGCCGCGCCCATCCACGAAAGGATGTACGCGACGGCCGCTTTTCTCCGCTTGGGGGGGAGAAACTCAACGAGTTGGGCTAACGCCATCCGGCAGTGGCCCAGAGCACCGACGCCCACTCGGCACCCGCCCACTTGCGGGCCGCCCAGTCGGCGCCCGCCCACTTGCGGGCCGCCCAGCCGTCGGCCGCCCAGTCACGGCCGGCCCACTTGCGGGCCGCCCAGTCTCCGGCCGACCATTCCGCTCCGGCCCACCGGCGCGCCGCCCACTCCTGCTGGGCCCACTTGCGCGCCGCCCAATCCTTGCCCGCCCACTTGCGGGCCGCCCAGTCGGTCGCGGCCCACTTACGGGCGGCCCACTCGGCATTCGCCCACTTGCGGGCGAGCCACCGGTCTTCGCCGCCGTCGGGGTTCGGCGCCCACGTGAACGAGGAGCCCTTGGCACCCTTCACCGGATCTGCCGGTGCGGGCACCGCGCCGCCGGTCAGCGGCGGCAGGTCTTGGTTGGCGGCCGGAGCGTCGGACGACGACGCCGCGAACACATCGATCGCTCCGGCGCCGGTCGCGTGCGGGTCCGTCTCGGCAATCGGTTCGGCCGATCCCATGAGCATGCCTTTCACCTCATCGGGTGCGAGGGCCGGGTTCGACTGTAGCAGCAGGGCCGCCGCGCCCGAGGCGACCGCGGCCGACATCGAGGTCCCGGAACCGACGAAGTAGTCGTCGCCGATGCGGGCCGAGGGGTTCTCTTGATCTGCGCTGCTGCCGGGGGAGCGCAGCGACATGAGCGACTTCCCGGGGGCGACCACGTCGGGCTTCGCCAGGGAGAAAACCGAGGGGCCGCGGGCGGACCAGTCGGGGACGGTGTCGTCTTTGACGGCAGAGGTCTTGTGCTCGTCGGTCGAGCCGACGGCCACGATGTACGGGTCGACCGCGGGCGATGCGATGGTGCCGTCGCCCGGTCCGGTGTTGCCGGCCGCGGCCACGACCACGAGACCGTCGGCCCACAGGCGCTCGACTGCGAGCACGAGGGGATCGGGTCCGGAAACCGCGGGACCGGCAAGCGCCAGGGTGACGACTCTGATGTTGTAGCGCTCCTTCGAAGAGTCGATGAGCTGGAGGCCGTAGAGCACCTGGCCCAGGGTGGTGGCGCCGTCTGCTCCGGCGACCTTGATCGAGACGAGGTCGGCCTCGGGCGCAACGCCCGTGAAACGACCGGAGGACGACTGCCCGTTGCCGGCGATGAGCCCGGCGAGGAAGGTGCCGTGACCGTAGGAGTCGCTGAAGTTGCCCTCGAGCGTGAGGTCGGCCGAGGCGACGATGCGGTCGGCGACGTCGGGGTGGGCGGCAATCCCGGTGTCGAGAAGCGCAACCGCTACGCCCTTGCCGGTGGCTCCGTTCGCCCACATCTTGTCGGCGCCGACGGACTCGGGATAGGTCGACGCGGGGGCGCCGGCGTAGCCGGCATCCGACAGCGTGAGCCGGTAGTCGGGGGTCACCGAGATCCCGGGGACGCTCTCGAGGTGCGCAGCCTCCTCCGTGTCGATGGTCGCGACCACGCCTCCGACCAGGTCGATCCGGGAGCGAACGCGTCCGCCGGCGGCACGAACTTCATTTGCAGCCGCCTCGGCGCCGTTGTCCGACAGAACGACCATGGAGCGGGTCGGCGCGCCGGATGCCGACACCGAGGATGGGAACGCAAACAGGCCGGCGCCGATCAGCGCCGCCAGCGAGAGGATCATCGGCTTCCGGATCATGCCGCCACCCCGCGAGCTGCGATCACGCGCTCGATTTCGCCGACGAGGACGTCCATGTCGACGGGCTTGGTGATGTAGGAGTCGGCGCCCTTGGACCAGCCTTCCCACACTTCCTCGTCGGTCGCCTTGGCGGTGAGGAAGATGACCGGCGTGAACGCGTGGTCCTCCAGCTCGCGGAGACGCTGCAGAACCTGGTAGCCGTTCAGAAGGGGCATCATCACGTCGAGCACGATCACGTCGGGGCGCTCGATCCGCAGCGCGTTCAGCGCAGAGGTGCCGTCGGGAGCCGTCGAGACGTCGTAGCCCTCGAGGCCGAGGGAGAACTCCAGCATCTCGCGGATTGCCGGATCATCGTCGATCACCATCGCCCTGATGCTCATCCCTGCCCCCTTCGAAGGGCTCCGTGGCTCCGGCGTTGAGGGCCGGTCGTCCGTTTTGCCCTATCCATTCGGTTCTGACATGAATAGGTTCGACCTCGTTCCGGAGGGTCTGAATACGTAGTAGTACCGAGTCGCGCCGTCAGCGGCGGATGTCGATCACGAGCTTGACGCCCCCTGCGGTCTGTTGGACTGCGATCGTTCCGTGGGCGTGGAGGTAGCGACCGCTGCCGCCGGTGATGCCGAGAAGTGAGGGGCGCCCGTTCCTCGACGATCCGGCGGCGATGAGCTGATCGCCGGGCCCGAACGCGAGCGTCAGGATTTCGTGAACCTGTTCTCCAACCCGGTAGCCGTCGACGAGGACACGGGCCCTTTTGCCTCCCCCGACCGGCGCATCGAACAGCGGCGCCGACACGACGAAACGATCTCCCGGGCTCGGCCCCGACTCCGCGAGATCCAGTTCCGAGATCAACTCCGAGTCGGGACGCGCATAAAGATCGAGTTTCTCGACCGACTCGTGATCTGCGTCGGTGCCGGCATTGCGTTCGGCGTCGCTGCGAACCGTAATCCCCAGCGACAGAACGGCAACGATCAATGCCAGGCCGCCGATCATGCCCTGGATCTTCACGAAACCTCGTTTCGCTGCAGCCCTGAACACATGCAACTATCCGGCCCGGGTAATTGCAAACCTGTCAGTAAATGGAGGCGGCCGGCGTTTCACCGGAACCGAGCGCGGGAAAGCTGGTGGGGTCGGGCGGCGGTCGGGCCTTTGAGCGACAGGGGCCATTTCGACTAGGAGGCGGCATGGCCGAACATGAGCGAGACGAAGTCGACGTCGGCACCGAGAGCGCGGAGCCGCTCGCCGAGCGGGAGATGATGTCGCTTCTGTCGGGATCGACGACCTCGGTGCTCCCCGCCGACGGCACCGGTGCCGCCGATTACGCCACCGGCACCGCATCCGATTCACCCAGCACCGCAGACGACGTGCCGGTCCCGTCGAGCGACGCATCGGGATCGGAGTCTCAGCCGGTCGTCACCTCCGACGAGGACGTGAGCCAGTCGTTCGAGTCTTCGAATACGGCGTCGTCGGAGACGTAAAGAGCCGCGTTTGCCACCGCTGCTGCAGGGAAGAAGTGTCAGGTGAGCGATAAGCACCGTGAGCTGCGAGACGAGATCAAGAAGAAGATCAAGGACGCGGCATCCGACACCTCCAACATCGCGTCCGCGATCAACGTGGGCGGCAAGGGCCGCCGTACCTCCGTTTCCAGTCGCCAAAAGGTCGTTCATCGAGACGGCGTCACGACCACTACCACCGAGAAGCACGAGGAAAGGAGTGCAGATGACTGAGCACGACGAGCGCAACCCCGATGGTCTCGCCTCCGAAGAGCTCGACAAGCAGGAGACCGAGGAGCTCGGCGAGCGGGAGGAGATGTCGCTCATCAACACCAACGTCGCGGCCCCGGTCAACGCCGCGGTCGCCCTCAACGTCGCATCCGACGACTCGGTTGCGTACGCCAACGCCGAGCAAGACGTCGACATCGACCAGAGCAACTAACCGCTTGTAGCTACGAGCAGCGGAAAGGAGGGAATGCGAGATGACCGACGAGACCAAGGACGTGCAGGGCCTCAACTCCGAAGAGCTCGACAAGCAGAACACGGAGGAGGTCGGCGAGCGCGAGGAGATGTCGCTGATCAATGCGAACCTTGCCGCTCCGGTGAACGCAGCAGTGGCGGCGAATATTTTGTCGGACGGCTCGGTGGCATACGCCAACGCCGAGCAGGACGTAGACATCGACCAGAGCAACTAACGCTTCGGTCGGACGTGCACGTTGATCAGGCAACACTTTAGGAGGACTAAATGACGGACGACACGACGAAGGACCCGCAGGCTCTCAACGAGGAAGACCTCGACAAGCAGAACACGGAGGAGGTCGGCGAGCGCGAGGAGATGTCGCTGATCAACGCGAACTTGGCGGCGCCCGTCAATGCTGCGGTAGCAGCGAACGTCCTGTCGGACGATGCCGTTGCGTACGCCAACGCAGAGCAGGACGCCGACATCGACCAGAGCAATTAGCTCATCGGAAGGTGGTTCTGGCATGACTAACAAGGAGCAGAGGCCGGAAGGCCTCACCGAGGAAGAGCTTCAGCAGCAGGGCACCGAGGAGGTTGGCGAGCGCGAGGAGATGTCTCTCGTCAACACGAACGTAGCGATCCCGATAAACGCTGCGGTCGCGGCCAACGTCCTGTCCGACGATGCAGTGGCATACGCAGATGCCACCCAGGACTCGGTTATCGACCAGAGCCAGTAGTCGGACGAAGTGAGCAACTGTTGAGGGGGCGGCTCCCACCTGGGGGCCGCCCCTTTCGCCTGACGGGTTCCCGAGAAAGAAGACGAAATGGCATCCGCGTTGGTGGACAACTGGCTGTTCGCGACGGTACCGGTGGTGTCGCCGCGCGGCCGGGTGGGCACCGGCTTTCTGGTGTGGCGCACGGAGGACGAGCGCACCGCGCGCGCATTTCTCGTCACCGCCAAGCACGTAATCCAGGGTGACGGGAGTTCCGTGCCCGACGACATCGCCTGCGTCTTCAACACCGGGGGCGGAGGCGCGGCGACGATCACGCTCGAGCTCGACGCGAGCGCGGGCGGCAACTTCCGAGAGCATCCCGACGATGATGTCGACGTCGCCGCGGTCGAGGTGACGAAGGTCATCGGGGATCATCCCGAGATCGAAAAGCGATGGGTCGACGTCGACTCGTTCGCCGACGCCGCGCGTCGATCCGAGCTCGACGTGACGGTTGCGGAGGAAGTATTCGTGATCGGATACCCGCTCGGCCTCCACCAGGGGGATACCCCGTTGCCGCTCGTTCGCCAGGGCATCATCTCGAGCGCGATCGGATCCCGGATCAGAGATCGCGGCCGCACGCCCGCGGGGACGGTAAGGGAGCGCGCGCTGCGGGCGTTCCTCGTCGACGGCGCGACCGTTCCCGGAGCCAGCGGCAGCCCGGTGGTGCTAAAGCCGGTAGTGGGGCGAAGGGTTCACGACGACGTCGTTCTGGAGCCGGCGCCGCCGCTGCTGCTCGGAATCATGGCGGAGACGAAGTACGCGCCGCGGGGCGACGGCCGCGACGAGGTTCCCGGATTCACCGGGCTGGGGCTCGCGTTCGAGGCGGAGACGATCGCGGAGACGATCGATCTGTTTTTCGACGCGACGGTTTGGTCGCCGGGCGGAGGTTTGTCCGATGCGCGCCGGTGGGTAGAGCAGGTCGAGCATCCACCGGCTCACTCAGTCCTCAGGAGCGCGCCATCGCCGTAGAGACGCCACCGCCACCGCCACCGCCCGAGACCGCGGGGGCGCCCCCGCGCCTCGCCGACGGAGTCGAGCTCTTAGGTGAGTACGAGGGATCGGGGTTCAAAGAGCCGCGCTATCTGGCGCGCCGCGCCGACGGGGGCTTGATCCAGCTCACCGAGCTCCTTTACATGGTCGCCGAGGAGGTCGACGGGACGCGCGGCTACGACGACATCGCGGTCAGGGTCAGCGAACGCTATCCGAAGAAAGTCAGCGCCGATAACGTCAAGACACTTATCGAGAAGAAGTTGATTCCCGACGGGTTCATCGCCGGCCCCGACGGCGCCCAGCCGCAGGTCAAGAAGCCCGACCCCCTGCTCGCGCTGAAATTCAAGTTCACGCTCCTTCCCGGGCGCGCGGTTAATTTCCTCGCCGCCTTTTTGAGGCCGCTCTTTTGGCCGCCGGTGATCGTTGCCGCAATCGTCGGGTTCATCGCGCTCGACATCTGGTACTTCGGGACGCATGGGGTCGCGCAATCGCTGCGGGATCTCATCTATCAGCCGCTCATCGTCCTCATGATCTACGCGCTCATGATCATCTCGGTGTTGTGGCACGAGCTCGGCCATGCCGCGGCATGTCGTTACGGCGGCGCGACACCGGGCCGGATCGGGTTCGGCATATACGTCGTGTGGCCGGCTTTCTTCACCGACGTCACCGACGCGCTCACATTGGGCAAGGGCGGGCGCGTCAGAACGGACCTCGGCGGCCTCTACTTCAACATCCTGTTCTCGCTCGCCACCGGCGGCGTCTACTTTCTCACCGGGTTCGAGCCGCTGTTGGTGCTCATCGTGATGCAGCACCTGATCATGCTCTACAACCTGATGCCGTTTCTCAGGCTCGACGGCTACCACGCCATCAGCGACATCACCGGCATCCCGGATCTGTTCGGACGCATCAAGCCGACCGTCAAGGGGTTGGCGCCGTGGAAGGAAACACCCGAGGCGGTCACCGAACTCAAGCCGTGGGCGCGCACCGTCGTGACCACGTGGGTGATCCTCGTCATTCCGGTACTCCTCTACTTCTTCGGGATGATGGTGTTGAGCGCGCCGCGCGTGGTTGCGACCGGTCTCGACTCCCTCGCCATCCAGTGGGGCAAGTTCCAAAGCGCGCTGGACGACGGCAAGCTCGCGCAGGCAAGCGTCGGCGGTCTCCAAGCGGTGATGATCGTTCTCCCCGCGACCGGGATGTTCGTATCGTTCTCCCGCATCGGGAAGAGGATCGTGTCCGGTTTCCTCGAGATGACGACGGAGCGGCCGGTTCTTCGGGGGTCGCTCGGGTTCGTCGGAGTTGCCGCGGTCGCGGCCGCGATCTACGTGCTCATCCCGAACGGCGAATACAAGCCGATCCAGCCGGACGAGAAGTGGACGTTCGGCGAGGGGCTCGAGGCGGCGTCGCAGTTCACCGAGGGCCGCCCCAGCCTCACCGAAGAGCGCGCCGAGGAGTTGGGCGGCGCGCCGCCGATCTCCGGCACCGAGGCCGAGTTCGAGCCGTCGTACGGGGACGGGGATACGCAGGAGGATGACGGCGGCGAGGTCGATTCGGACGAAGACGCTGGCTCCACCGAGGAAGACGCGACCGAGGAAGACGCGACCGAGGAAGACGCGACCGAGGAAGAACCTGCCGCCGAGGAGACCCCGGTCGAGGAATCACCCGCCCCGTAGCGTTGGTTTGCTGCTCGGGATCGGGGGAACCACTGGGTCATGACCGAACGAGATGAGTCCCGCGCCGCGGAGCTAAGCGAAGACGAAATCGACCGCCAGGGCGCCCAGCCGGTGCAGGAGCGAGAGGTGATGTCGCTGCTCTCGCCCGGATCCGGAGGAGGCGCCTTCGGCATGGCGGCCGCAGGCGACGTCGCCGCCGAGCCGTCGCCGGTCGACGACGTCTACACCATCCAGCAGGAGCCCGACGCCGAGTAACGCTCGGGCTCGTCGCGCCGGTGAGTGGCCGGCGTCACCGAAACCGTCACACCGCGCCCATACGGTAGCGGGATGCGCCTTCGTTTCGTTTTTGCGTTCGTCTTGTTGCTCGGCGCGTGCGGAGGGCACCAGGTCGTCCTCACCGAGACCGCTCCACCGACGTTTGCGCGGGAGCCGGGTGGGTGGGAGGACGCCGTCGTCGAGCGGATCGTCGACGGCGACACGATCGTCGTGCGGATCGAGCGCGCCGAGCCCGGTCCCGGGGCGGGCGACGTGGGCGCCGGCGAGCACCGGGTCCGTCTCGTCGGCGTCGACACGCCCGAGTCGGTCGATCCGCGCCGGCCGGTGGAGTGTTTCGGCAGAGAGGCGGCCGCCGCAACCGCGGCGCTGCTCGACGGGCAACGAGTGCGGCTGGTGAAAGACGTCGAGGACCGCGACGCTTACGACCGCCTGCTCAGGTATGTCTACCTGGGCGACGAGATGGCGAACGCGCGCCTGGTCGCGAACGGCTATGCCACCGCCTACACCTACCCGCCCAACGTGCGTCACTCCGAATTATTCGTGCAGTTAGAGCGCGAGGCGAGGGAGCGGGACCGGGGATTGTGGTCACCCGACACGTGCAACGGGAAGGATTGAACACATGACATGGTGCATGTAAAATGCATGCAATGAAGAACATCCAGATCAGGAACGTCCCGAATCGCACGCACGCAGTTCTTCGTCGGCGCGCCGAAGCAGCCGGTATGTCGCTGCAGGAGTACTTGCTCGGAATGGTCAATGAGGCGGCGGCCAGGCCGACGGTCGAAGAAGTGCTGCTGCGAGCGGAACGGCGCGGTGGTTTGGGATTGTCTACGCAGGACGTTGTAGATGCGATCAGAGAGGACCGGGACAGCCGGTGATCGTCGTGGATTCCTCGGCGGTTGTACTTGCTCTGTTGGACGAGAGCGCCGCTGGAGGCGCAGCCCGGGCCCGACTGTCCGGTGATGCAGATCTGCACGCACCGCATCTCGTGGACCTTGAAGTGATCTCCGTCCTTCGTCGGTTGGCGAAGCGGCGGGAGATTCCGACTCCGCGCGCGGAGGCTGTTCTGGAAGATGTCGCCGACCTGGCGATCACTCGGTATCCACATTGGCGCCTACGAGCACGCATCTGGGATCTTCGCCACAACCTGTCTCCCTACGATGCTGCATACGTAGCTTTGGCGGAGGGACTGGGCTGCAGTCTTTTGACCGCCGACCAACGGCTCGTGAAGGCTCCGGGAATCGACTGCGACGTCGAGACCTTGGTGGGCTGACGGGCCGGGCTCACGATAGGACCGGCCTACCGCAGATCTTCAACTGTGGCATATCTACGCTACAGTTGTGGCATGCCACGAGCACGGATCAGTACGACCGTTGACGCGGAGTTACTGAAGACGGTACGGCGGCTGCGGGTCGGCGTTCCGGACTCCGCGCTGGTCGAAGAGGCCCTTGCCGCGCTCGTGGCTCGCAATCGCGCGGGAGAGATCGATGCGGCTTACGCCGCCTATGACAAGGAGCCGCTGGAAACCAACGACGAGTGGGGCGACCTGGCTTCGTTTCGAGCGGCGGCCGCCGGTTCTTGAGCTCGGTCCCTGCTCGAGGAGAAATCTGGTGGTGCGAGCTTCCGCAGGTGGGCCGGCGCCCCGTGGTGGTGCTTTCCCGTGATGTCGCCATCCCTCGCCTCGGTCGGTCGCTGATAGGGCCGTGCACGACGATTGTCCGTGGCATCGCAAGTGAGGTTCTGCTCGAGCCCGCCGAGGATCCGGTGCCACTCCCGTCGGCGGTGAACCTCGATTCCGTCGAGAGCGTGTCGATAGGAACGCTGGTCGAACGTCTCGGGCGCCTAAGCGATGAACGGATGTACGAGATCTGTCGGGCGTTAGCGGTTGCCGTTGCCTGTGAAGTTTGATTGTTTGAGGCATCTCAGATGAGGAGCTCGTAGCCGTGTTCCTTGATGACGGCCTTGAGTCCTTCGAGCTCCTCCGGGCTGGGCTCCTCCTCTTCGGCCGGTGGAAGGCTACGGCTGGCAGCGGGCTCGCTGGTCGCCCTGATCACGTTCTCGATACCTCCTGGCACCATGATGTAGAGCATCCTGCAGCCCCGGTCGCCGACCGTGTATCGATGCGGGATGTTCCTCGGCCCGAAAACGTAGTCGCCGGCGCTCGCTTCGAAGGTCGTGTCGCCCACCTCGAAGGTCGCGTCACCCTCCAAGATCCAGAACCCTTCGTCGTCGCGGTAATGAACGTGGAGTGGCGCCTCCATTCCAGGGGGTTCAGTCACCTCGATGATCGACAGCAGTCCGCCCGTATCCGCGGCCGTCGCCTTGATCTCCGCAAGCCCGCCGAACCACCAACGGGCCTCGCCCTCGCCGGTTCGGACGATCGAGGGCTGTAGGGCCGTACTAGTCTGTTGCGTCATTTCTCCTCCTCCTCGTGAGCCGTCTCTTCATGTGCCAAGAGCGCGATTGCATAGCGCCATTCGCCGTCGCTGCCACGGCGGACCACATTGATTCCGCCGTTTGCAAGGACGACCGCGGTGTCCCGGGCCTGCACAACCCTCTGCGGGTCGGCGATGTAGTTCCGATCGCTGTCCCAGATCGTCCGTGCGAGACGGCCGATCTCCTTGGCCCCACGGGCCTCCCGCGCCGGATTGCCGGCTACCAGTACGGCGTCTTGTTCGAACATCTCGCAGAGTGCCTGGTCATCGCGAGCCAGGAAGGCGTCCTCCAACAGGGTCTCGAGCTCCTCTGGGGTTCGGGCTCCTGGTCTCATGCGAGCAACCTAGGAGCGAACGGGGCGAAGGTCGATACCAAGAAGTTGGTATTCCGCTTAGAGGCGAAGCGACCTAGCATGCTCCTATGCGGCCGGATGCTACGGAGCGAGCGAGGGATCGCCTCGCCGAACTCGCGGGCCGGGGCCTCGACCTGAAGGCCTTCTGGGATCGATCGGCCGAGGTTGTATCGAGCGTCGTGCCACACTTTGGTGCGCCGTGCTGGTTCACTCTCGATCCGGCCTCGCTGCTCGTGACCAGCCATTACGACCACGGCGAGATCCCCGACCTTCCTCCGGAATGGCTCGCTCACGAGTACTACGAAGACGACGTTCACAACATCGCCAGCGTGGCGCGCTCCAAAGGGGGCATCTCGACTCTTCATGAAGCCGCCGGTGGAGACCCCACTCAGAGCCGGCGCTGGCAAGCAAACATGCGGTACGGGGCCGACCAGGAGGTGCTTGTCGCCCTCCGCACGCGCACAGGTGAGGCCTGGGGCCTGCTCGGCCTCTATCGGGAACCAGAAAGACCACGGTTCGACGCTGACGAGCTGGAGTTCCTGTCCGCGGTAGCGCCGCACTTTGCCCACGGTGCGCGGCGCGGCCTGCTTGTTGGTGAGGCCTCGGACCCGGACGGACCCGAAGCCCCCGGCCTGGTCGTCCTGAACGAGGACTGGAGCGTCGACTCACTGACACCGGAGGCCGAGACCTGGCTTACTGAACTACCTGACGGTGACTGGGAACGTCAGAACAGGTTGCCTCCAGCAGTGCTTGCCGTCGCCGGCCGCGCGCTTCGAACGGTCCAAGGTGACGACGCACCAGGCGAGGTCGCGGTGTCGCGCGTTCTGTCCCGTGAGGGCCGCTGGCTGGTCCTCCATGGCGCCGCGCTCGTGACGAAGGCCACCCGCCGCGTAGCGGTGATCGTGGAGCCCGCAGATTCGATTCGCATCACACCATTGCTGATGGCCGTGTACGGGCTGTCCGAGCGCGAGCAGGAGGTCACTCGACTCGTCCTCTCCGGCGACACGACGCGGCAGATCGCCGAGCGCCTCTTCCTTTCACCCCATACCGTCCAGGAGCATCTGAAAAGCGTGTTCGAGAAGACGAACGTGCGCAGCCGGCGCGAGCTCGTCGGGAAGGTCTTCTTCACTCACTACGAGCCCCGCCTGCGCGACAACGAGCGGCGGGCAGCGGAAGATCGACCGCTGCGGGGGGGCCCGATGCCGGCGCCCTCCCCTCCGGGAACAGCTACGTTTAGCTAAACCTTGACAAATATGCGCCACACCCAGCTCTTCGTGCAGCTGGAAGGAGAGCGCAGAGAGAACGACCGGGGGCTGTGATCGACCCTTGCAACGGCGCTTCCGTCTTGGCCACCACTCTTT
>Ga0247713_1000758_pt1 | contig 18043 bp, 20 predicted proteins | sample 21E_NmetaG_FD_189936 | JGI IMG/M metagenome (GOLD analysis project Ga0247713, IMG submission 189936) | Soil microbial communities from hillslope of Landscape Evolution Observatory, University of Arizona, Oracle, AZ, United States - 2-1-E_N | ecosystem: Engineered > Artificial ecosystem >... | reverse complement strand
GCAACGTCGTCAAGCACCCGCAGCCGCTCCAGGATCTGCAGCCCCAGGTCGGCGCTCATCACCACGCTGCTGCCCTCCTCCTTGACCGTCTCGACGACGTCCTCGGCCAGCTTGTCCAAATCCTCGGCCGAGACAGGACGGTTCTTGCACGCCTTACGAACGCCGGAAATGAGCTTTTCCTTGTCGAATGCCTCCCGCTGACCCGAGCGCTTCTGGACAAGCAGGGGTATCTCTTCGATACGCTCATAGGTGGTGTAACGCTGCCCGCAGCTTTCGCACTGACGGCGTCGCCGGATGGCCCGGCCTTCCTCGGCCATCCGGGAATCGACGACATGATCTTCAGGATGGGAGCAGAATGGGCATCGCATGGATTTGGCACCAATAGTACGTTACGTGTAAAGAACAGCCCCATGAGTTAATAGATAAGGACGCTCTGAGGGAAAGGGTCACATAGTGACATCGTCGGACGACCGCTTGATGCATGGTGCCGATGAGTTGAATGCCCCCTGCCGGGGGCGCAAGTAATGAGGGGGCGATCGATTCCGCCCTCGTATTCCCCGCGCCATCCCAGCCGGCAGCTATTGGAGATCGCTTCCTGGCGGGTGGCAGCCGAGATGGTTCGCCGGTATCCCAAGATTCGAATCATCCAGACCCACCCCGGCGGCGGACAGAACGACTGCCTGACCCTGCTTTTGGATCCCGGCTTTCAGCCCTACCAGCGCCTAGAGCTAAACCGTCTGGGGGGTGTGCAGTACCACTTCCGCCGGCCGAATGGCTCGCTCACCTTCAAGAACTGGCCCGACTTTTGGGGAGAGTTCCTCAACGCCGCCGACCCCCGGGAGCCGATGCGCAAGCTGGCTGCTTTCGCCGGGCTGCCTCCGGTTGCCAAGCTCAAGCCGGCCACCAACGAGGTAACCGTCTACCGCTTCATAGCGGGATTTATGACCCACATTGCGTTCAACGCCTCGTTCGGTAAGTTCTTTTGGAACTGCGAGAACGGGTACCTGGACACCTCGGATGGCTTCGGTGGAGTCTGGGAGAGCCGCTTTGAGCTGTTCCCCGAAGCACTCGACCGGTTGAAGACTGTCAAGGAGTCCGACCCCTTCGGCGTCTCGGCCTACCGATTTTGGTTCCTGCTTTTGAACGACGACCCCAAAATCTGCGTGGAGACCAGCGGGACCGCTTGGGACCGCCACGGGATCGAGCACGACTTCGGCAAGCTCGCCCGGGACGACGAGCGCATCTGGCCGGTGATCTCTGAGGTCGCCGGCCACCTCCTTCCCTGAGGTCTTCCGCTGAGACGCCGGCCTTCTCTATGACTTTGGGATTCGGAATCCCGGCGACCGGGGATGCCCGCCGGGCCGGCGAGATTGCCGTCCGGGTTGAGCAGCTCGGTTACTCCACCATCTGGACCAACGACACGCCGGCGGCCGACGGCCTGCTCACCGCCGCCCACATGGCAGACGCCACCGAGACAATCCGGATCGGGATCGGCGTTGTGGCGGTGGACCGCCGGCCGTCCGAGGAGATAGCGGAATCGGTTCGCGAGCTCGAGCTGCCCCTGGACCGGCTGGTGCTCGGCGTGGGCGCCGGTTCGTCGGCCGCTCCGCTGATCATCGTCCGCAAGGCGGTTGAGGAGCTTCGGGACCTGCTCGGCCCGGAACCCCGACTCGCGGTGGCCGCCATGGGTCGCCTGATGTGCATGCTCGCCGGCGAGGTGGCCGACACGGTTCTTTTGAACTGGATGGTTCCCCGGCGCATCGAATGGGCCGCAAGTCAGGTGGCCAAGGGCTCCCGCCGCTCCGGACGTGACGACATGCCCCGGCTTGCCGCGTACGTCCGGGCGGCCATCGGGAACGGAGCAACCGAGCGGATCGGCCGGGAAGCCGCCAGGTACAACCGGTACCCCGCCTATGCCCGCCACTTTTCCGCCATGGGAGAGCGGTTCGAGGCAGTCGGGGTGTCGGACGAGAAGGGCGATTATCCCCGGCGGCTTGCCGATTACGATAGGGTTCTCGATGAAGTGGTGGTGCGCGCCCTGCCCGCATCGGATTCGGTTGCGTCCACTTTGGCAGTGGCGGAGGCGTCAGCACCGGCGGGAAGGGCCTAGTCCGGCTCGACCGTCCGGCCCAACTCCTTTCATAGGTTGAACGAATGGTAGGAATGCACGTGCGAAAAAGTAAAGGAGTCGTCGCGGCATCCGCCCTCTCGGCGGTGCTTCTGCTCGCCCTACCGGCGTGCGGCGACCGGCCGTCCGCCCAGGGTCCCTCCCCAACCGCCGCGGTGCAGGACATCTTCTTCATGAACGCCGACGGGTCGAACGTCGTCCGGATCACCGACGAGCCCGGAGTCAACTCCTCCCCGGACTGGTCGCCCGACGGCACCCAGATCGCATTCAACAGCAACCGGGACGGCAACTTTGAGATCTACGTGATGAACGCCGACGGCTCCAACCAGCGCCGCCTGACGAACAATCGCGCCGAGGACTTCTCTCCGGACTGGTCACCAGACGGCCGGCAGATCGCCTTCAACAGCGACCGCGACGGCAACCGGGAGATCTACGTCATGAACGCCGACGGCTCCAACCAGCGCCGCCTGACGAACAACGACGCCAACGACGGCTTGCCCGACTGGTCCCCCGACGGCCGGCAGATCGCCTTCGAGAGCAACCAGACCGGCAACTTCGAGATCTTCGTAATGAACGCCGACGGCACCAACCAGCGGAGCCTGACCGATAGCGCGGCGGTGGACGGATCGCCCGCCTGGTCGCCCGACGGCTCACAGATAGCATTCATCTCCGAGCGCGACGGCCGGGGCAACTTCGAGGTCTACCTCATGGAGGCGGACGGCTCCGGGCAGATCCGTCTCACCAACAGCCCGGGCCTGGACACCTTCCCGGCGTGGTCACCCGACGGCACCAAGATCGCCTTCGATTCGGTGCGGGACCAGAACCGTGAGATCTACGTGATGAACGCTGACGGATCCGACCAGGTGCGCCTGACCGACAGCCCCGGAATCGATCGATTTGCTGCCTGGTCCCCGGACGGCACGAGAATCGCGTTCTACAGCGAGCGTCCCAACCCCTAGGAGGCCTCAGTGCTGCTCGAAGGCAAGCGGCTTCTCATCACCGGAGTTCTCACCCAAAAGAGCATCGCTTTCGCCGCCGCCCGGCTCGCCCAGGAGCAGGGGGCAAAGGTGGTCCTGTCCGGCTTCGGCAAAGGCATGGCCCTCACCGAGATGAGCGCGCGCCGCCTGCCGGAGCCGCCGGAGATTTTGGTTCTCGACGTCACCAAGGATGACGACATCGCCCGGGCCGCCGAACAGATCGGCGCGATGTGGGGCGGCCTGGACGGATTTCTCCACGCCGTTGCCTTCGCCCCCCAAAACGCTCTGGGCGGCGAGTTCTTGAACACGCCGTGGGAGAGCGTGGAGCTGGCGTTCAAGACCAGCGCGTTCTCTCTCAAGTCTCTGGCCACCGGTCTCATGCCGCTGATGGAAAGCGGCAGCTCGATCGTCAGTCTGGACTTCGACGGCAGGGTGGCCTGGCCGATCTACGACTGGATGGGCGTCTGCAAAGCCGGCCTGGAGTCGATCACCCGCTACCTGGCCCGGGACCTCGGCCCCCGGGGCATCCGGGTGAACACGGTATCGGCCGGCCCGCTGGCGACGACTGCCGCCAAAGGCATCCCCGGTTTCGACCAGCTGGTATCGGCCTGGGGGTCCCGTGCCCCGCTGGGATGGGCCCCGGACGACCCGCTTCCTGTAGCGAAAACGGTGGGGTTTCTGCTCTCCGACTGGTCGGCGGGTATCACCGGCGAGCTGATCCATGTGGACGGCGGATACCACGCCATGGGCGCGGAGATGACCGCCGGATAAACGGGTAAAAACCGCCCATGAACCCAGATCCCAACCTACCGGAACCCGCTGGCATCGAGGAGTCCCAGGACGAGCTGGCCCGGCTCTACCGGGACATGCGAAGCAAGGGAGCAGGCAAGCGGCAGCTGGCCGCGCTGCGAAGCCGCTGGGCCGAGGCCTGCATGGACCCGATGCGGCGAGGGGTGCTTCGGGATCCGCCGGCCCCCGACAAGATCAGCCTCGACGGTCCGTACCCGGAAGTAAAGCCGCAACGTGACCTCGGCAACATGCTCCATCCCAACCCTCCCAGCATGAAGGACCTCCTCAAACGCACCGAGCCGTTCGATCCCACTGCCGACGCCGCTCCTGGTGCCTGAGCCGGTACCATCCGATTCGGGCTGCCGGCCGAATACCTGTTGTGGAACGTTCAATTAACCCTGGGTAAACTGGAAAGACCGTGATGGCTCTAGGAAAACTTCGGACCCTGGCACTCCTCGCGATCGCGTGTGCCGGCTTGCTGGGCGGGCACTGGCTCACCTACTTGCGGCTGGCGCCGTCGGCGGGAACCCGGGCCGCCCTGCTCGAGGCCTCCGGGCACGGCTACCTGGACAGGGCGATGGTCCTGTCGGGTGCCTTGGCTCTGATGGCAGTGCTGTTCTGGCTGGCGGACGGCGCCTTGAAGCGCGGGCCCGGCCGGCCCTCCCTCGCCGGCACTGCCCTGGTGCTGGCTGCAGTCCAGGTCGCCGGTTTCACCGGCCAGGAGGTACTGGAAAGGGTGCTGGCCGGTGCACCTCTTGCCGATCTTTCAACCGTCCTGCTGGTCGGCCTGCCTCTTCAAGTCATGGTTGCCGCCGCAGGCGCCGTCCTGGTCACCGCCCTCCACAGGGCCGGCCACCTGATCGCGACAACCTTGTCCCGGTCCGGACCAGTTGCTGCCCCCTCTCCGAAAATACCGCTCGACCCCTCCGTTCACTTCACATGCGCAGTGCCGTCCGGAGGCTTGCGTTCCCGGGGACCGCCTGTCCTTCTGAGCTAGGAATTAAGTTCGGCCGCGCCGCGGCCGAACTCACATCCAAAACTCGGAAGGACATTGAATTGAAAAACCTTTTTAGTCGCGCTATCGCTCCATGTACTTGCGCAGTGCTTCTCCTGGCCCTGGCCGCACCGGTCCACGCGCACGAACGCCGAACTGAAGGCGGCGTCGAAACGGTGGTCGGCTGGGTCAACGAGCCCGCCTACACCGGGTTCCCCAACGCGGTTGAGCTCACCTTGTCCACTACCGGGGGAGAGCCGATCGTCGACCTGGGAGCCGACGACCTGCAGGTGGAAGTCTCATTCGGCGATCAGAAGACCGCTCCCATGCCGGTGGAGCCCGCCTTCCGGGTAGGGGCCTACGGGACGCCGGGCGAGTATCACGCCGACCTCATCCCGAGCCGGGCCGGCCAGTACTCGTTCAGGTTCTTCGGAACCATCAACGGCCAGCCTTTCGACCAGACCTACACCTCGGGCGAAGAAACGTTCGACTCGCCGCGCAACCCGGCCGAGGTCTCGTTTCCCGCCCAGGACCCGACCGCGGGTGAGCTGGCCGCCAGCATCGAGCAGCTGAACGCCCGAACCGAAACCGGGGGTGCCGGCACAACGGGCATGATCGCCCTCGGGCTGGGGGCGCTTGCGCTGCTGGTGGCGCTGGCCGCCTTCTTCAAGAAGGGTAAGACGGCCTAGCCCCCCATGAAAACCCTCCTCCGGACCGCCTGCGCGGCAGCAGCGATAGTTTCACTGCTGCTGTTCGCCGCCGCGCCGGCGTGGGCGCATGCCAGTCTGCGTGCGTCCACGCCGTCCGGCGGGGCGGCCGTGGAGGAGGCGCCCGAACAGCTGACCATCACGTTCACGGAGTCACCCGACCCCTCCCTCACCTCGGTGAGGGTTCAGGGGGCCTCCGGGTCTTTCGAGGATGGTCCTCCCCGCCACGCCGAGGGTGACGACCTCACCATTGTCGTAGACCTCAAGGACCTCCCGACCGGCTCCTACACGGTTTCGTGGCGGACGGTTTCCCGGGTCGACGGCCACTCGTCGGCCGGAGCTTTCGCGTTCGGGGTCGGAGTAGTTCCGGACCCGGCCGCAGCCGGTGCGGAAGAAGCCGAAACCACCTCCAAGATCCCGGCGGCGGTTGCCCGGTGGGTGTACTACCTGGGGCTGACGGCCCTGCTCGGAGCGGCCTGGATGGCTCTGGCCGGGTTCCGCCAGAGCCATCCGTCCCTGTCCCGGCTGGCCGCCGGCGGCTGGGGGCTGGCCGCAGCCGGCCTCGCCGGGCTCGGCCTGTTTCAGTTTCTTGAGGCGGGCGTGGGACTGGGGGTATTCGCCGGCAGCTCGTCGGGCAGAGCGCTGCTCCTGCGCGCGGTGCCGCTTGCCCTCGCCGGCCTGGCGATGGTGTTTTTGCGAAGCAGGCCTCGTCCGGCGATGGGGGTGGCTGCGCTGGGCGCGCTGGCTGCGATGCTGGCCCACAGTGCCGCCGGCCACGCCGCCGTTCCTCCCAACGTTGCCGTAAAAGTCGCCGTCCAGTGGATCCACTTTGCTGCGGCGGGTGTGTGGATTGGCGGGCTGGCTGCGCTGTTGGTCGGTATAGTCCGGTCGCCTGAGGAAGAACGGCGCCGGGCAACCAGACGCTTCTCGCTGGTCGCCGGCTTTTCGATATTTCTGGTGGCGGTGACCGGGGTTCTCCGAGCAGTCAACGAGGTTGCCGGCTGGGAGCCGTTGTTCAACACCACCTACGGCCGGCTGGTGATCGGCAAATCGGTGCTGCTGGTCGCGATAGGGGCTCTCGGCGCGCTCAACCGGTTCAAGAACGTCCCGGCCGCAGCTTCCTCGCCGGCCGGATTGCAGAAGGCCGGACGGGCAGAGGTTGCCGTGGCCGTGATCACTCTCGCGGTGGCCGGAATGCTGTCGACTTCGGTGCCCCCGATCTCGGTGGCTGCCGCCGCCGAGGAAGCGAGGGTCACCGCTGAGGGCACCGACTTCGCCGGCACCACCGAGGCGACCTTGACGATTGAACCGGGCACCGCAGGACCCAACCGCTTTACCCTGGAGCTTTCCGACCGCAATTCGAACGACCCGCCGCAGGGCGTGACCGGCGTTGCCATTCGGTTCTCCTCCCTCTCCAACCCGGGGGTGGGGGAAACGAGCTTGGAGATGGAGCCCCAGGGCGAGGGCAGGTTCCAGGCGTCGGGGTCGAATGTCTCCTCCGACGGGCGGTGGCGGGCGACGGTCTCCATCACCACCTCAGGCGACTCGTTCGAGATCCCGCTGGAGTTCTCAACCCGGGCGGCCGGGTATTTCACTGACACCTCGGAGGTGGAGGGCCAGCCCACCATCTACACCATCAGCGATCCCCAGGGCCGCCAGCTTCAGGTCTACACCGAGCCCGAGCGCCCGGGGACGTCCGAGCTGCACTTCACGCTGTTCGACACTACGGGAACCGAGCTGGCGGTCAGCGAGATCGTGGCGATCGCCGTGCCGCCCGGCGAGCCTGGCCGCACCCTGGTAACCCGCCGCTTCGGACCCGGCCACTTCGTCTCGGACGTGACGCTCACCCAGGGCCGGTACAAGTTCGATGTCACCGCCACCACGGAAGCCGGCGACTCCGTTCGTTTCCCGGCTGAAATGGAGATCGGGTCATGAAGAAAACAAGACGCCTTGCAATCACCGCGGCCCTTGCCGGCCTGTACCTCGTCGCGCTTGCCTCCCCGGCCGCTGCGCACCCGGTCACCGGCGGGGAGGCCACGCCCCTACAGATCACGATCACGGTCATCGGCACGATCATCACTCTGGCCGGAGTAGGCGCGGCATTGATGGCCACCGGGGAGTCGACCCGGTTCTCGGGCGATCGGACGAAGCTTCGAAGGGGGGGCCTCGCCCTCGCAGTCGTCGGCTTTCTGGCATTTCTCTTCGGGCCCGACCTGGCCGCTCCCGCTACCCTTCCATGCGAACGGCCGGCCACCGAAGCAACCCTCACCATCCTGGAGCCCCAGCCCAACCAGACGCTGGAGTCGGGCGAGGTCGAGTTGAAGCTCGATCTGCAGGGGGGCAGGATTGCGTCGCTGGCTTCGGTGCAGAACCGTCCCGGCGAGGGACACCTTCACATCTCGATAGACGGCAGGCTCGCCACCATGGAAGGCGGCCAGGAGCAGACCCTTCAGGTCCCGCCGGGCAGTCACGAGCTCGAAGTGGAATACGTGGCCAACGACCATGCGCCGTTCTGCAAGCGGGTGGCCGACCGGGTTCGCTTCACCGTGGAGGACGCCGGCTGATCTAGAGACCCGCCTCCCCGGGCGCTGCCGGGCGGTCGTGCTAGCCGTGTTCCTCCACGAGGCGAGCCGGCTCGAGCGGCCCGGCCACAGGTCCAACTGTGAGCGACGCCGGCGCCTGCAGGTAGCGGCCGATATCCGAGACCTCGTCCTCCAGCTCCGGGCGCCGCTTCGCCGGCACGGCGGTGAACGGCTGAACCACCACCTCCAGCTCCCGGGCCCGGCGGACCAGCCGCCAGCTGCCCTCAACCCGGCCGTCTACGAGCACGACCGGCCTGACCATCCCGCCCCCGGCGTTGACCCGCCGTGCGTGTTGGGGGTCCAGATGCAGGTCACGGTGGCGGTAGCCGAGCAGGAAGGTGTCGAAGGCCGGCAGGAGCCGAAGGCCCCCGGGCGCCGGGGTCGTCGATTGGAACTCGTCTGCAACCGGCGTCGTCCAGGCAGTCCTTCCGGCAACCGAGACCTCCATCAGGTTGGCCTCACACAGCGAGAAGGCCGCCCGGCACTCCGAGACCTTCAGCCCGGACCACGAAGCCAGGTCTTCGGGACCCGCCGGCCCGTAGGCCTGGAGGTAGCGCGAGACCAGTCGCGCCAGATCCGCCTCCCGGTTCGCCGGCGGAGCCGGGGCTGTGGTGAGCCACTCGTCCAGCAGGACGTAGCTGGGCCTGCCTCCCGCCAACGGCCCTTCACAGATCAACCCTTCGACCGACGCCCTCAACAGGACGTACGCTGCCCGCTGGCCGGAGAGGTCTATTCCCCGCCGGGCCAGCGACTCCTGCAGTTGATTTCGCGTGCGGGCGGCACCTCCGGACAGGTCCTGCCGGATCAACTCCATGGCCCGGCGGTACACCGCCTCGTCCAGACCCAGCTGGGCGCTGCGGCGGGCGCTCGACCGGACCACGCCGGGCAACAGCAGCCGCCGGATCCACGCCAGGTCTGATGCCGGGACCAGGTGCAGCGTGCCGCGCATGGCCCAGGTCCTAACAAACGATCTGTCCTGCACCCGGGCCGCCTCCACCCCGGCGTCGGTTAGACCGGTGCTGCGGGCACGAATCGCAAGCCGGGCAGACGGCAGGTCCTGCGCCTGGATGCTGCACAGGGCGGCCACCACCTTCCCGGGATCCACCTCCCCGGTTCCTGGCGGCAACAGGTTGCGGGCGAGCCGGCTTCCGATTGCCTCACCGGCCGTAAGATCCATGAGCCGACCTTACCAACCCGCCGCTTTGCGATACCCTGAAGACAGATGCCCATCCCCCGCCCTCCCAGGACCGTCACCTTCGACTGCTGGTCCACCCTCATATCGGACAAGAACTGGGAGCAGACCATGCTCCACCGTCAGCAGTCCCTGATCGAGATCGCCGGCAGGCGGGGGGTTGAGATCTCGCCCGAACGCTCCAAGGAGCTCATCGAAGCGGCGTGGGAGCAGCACGTGCTCTCCTGGCGAGCCGGCGGCGTATTCGGCGCCAAAGGGGCGGCCGATTGGATCCTCGGTCAACTGGGCATCTCGGTGGTGACGCCCGACGGGTCCTCGGCGGAGGACGAACTGGCGGCAGAACTCGCCCTGGCCATCGAAAGCGCTACCAGCGGGGTCGGCACCTACGTGCTCGAGGGCGCCGCCGAGGCGGTGGAGGCGGTGCGAGCCGCCGGGATCGCCACCGCCCTGGTCTGCGATGTCGGGTTCACCCCCGCCCGCTTCGTCAGGCGCTTCCTTGCCGAGCACGGGATAAAGCTCGACCACTATTTCTTCAGCGACGAGGTGGGCACCCCCAAGCCCTACCCGCCGATCTTCCGGGCCGCCCTGGAGGCAACCGACGCCGCCCCGCAAGAGGCGGTTCACATCGGCGACCTCAAGCGGACCGACATCGCCGGGGCCCGGGCGGCGGGCATGGGGTCCATCCGCTACACCGGCCTGCACGACGACCTGTGGACCCCAGAGGACACGTCGGGCGAAGAAGCCGACGTCGTGATGGACCACTGGTCAAAGCTCGAGGGCATCCTGGGCCTATAGCAAGCGCCCGTGAATGACCTGGTCGAGCAGGAAGCCGGCCAAGATCAGAAGACCCAGCACCACCAGCAGTCTCGTCCGGGGGCCGCGGCGGGGCGCCCCCTCCCCCAGCATCGGCCCGACGAGCTTCACCACCAGCAGTCCGGCCCAGAACAGGGCCATGATCATCAGGACGACGTGAAGCGCCTGGTCGGCCGCCGGGGGAACGTTCGTTTTGCTGGGATTCCCGGGTCTAGGTGGCCGCGGGGACCGTGCGGGAGGCCAGGCTCACCAGGTAGTCCCGCAACTCCTCCATGCCCTCGCCGGTCTTGGCGCTGACGAACATGCGCGGAACGTCCGGGTGGACGCCGTCCAGGTAGTAGTTGAACTTGTCGAGGTCGTAGTCCAGGTACGGCAGCAGGTCGATCTTGTTCACGATGACCATCTCACACGCCCGGAACATAAGCGGGTACTTTGCCGGCTTGTCCTCGCCCTCGGTGACCGAGGAGACCATGATCCGGACATCCTCGCCAACCTTGAACTCCGCCGGACACACCAGGTTGCCGACGTTCTCGATGATCAGCAGGTCGATATCGTCAAGCGGCAGGTCGGGAAGCGCCGAGCGGACCATGTTGGCGTCCAGGTGGCATTCCCCCCCGAAGCCGTTGTCGGTCTGGATCTGAACCACCGGCAGGTGCAGGTGCGCCAGGCGGTCGGCGTCCAGGCTCCCCTGGACATCACCCTCCAGCACCCCGACCCGCACCCCTTTCATGTCGTCCAGAACCCTGGTGAGAAGGGTGGTCTTTCCGGCTCCGGGCGCGCTCATCAAGTTGACCACGGTCACTCCTGAACGGTCAAAGTCGGAGCGGTTGGCGTTCGCAAGGGTGGTGTTGGCGTCGAGGGCGTCCTCGACAACCTTTACTTTGGTGCGATGCATGACTCGTCCTCCTCGACCTCTAGTGATTCGACCATAAACTCTTCACCGCTCAGCACCGATACCTTTCCGTCGGTGCAGAACGGGCAGCGGAAGGTGGGAAAGTCCGGCTCCCACTCATTCTCGCAGGTGGCGCAGCGAAGCAGCGCGGGCACTACCTGGATATCGAGCCGGGCCCCCTCGCAACAGGTCCCCTTGGCGATGATGTCGAAGTAGAACGACAGCGAGTCCGGCACCACCTGGCGGAGCTTGCCTACCGACAGGGTGACCACCTTCACCGGCCGCCCCCGGGCGTGTTTGGTTGCCGTGTTCACCACCGCACTGCCGAGCGCCATCTCGTGCACGGAGTTCCTTACCTACTCGGCGCTCTGCCCGGCGAACTCGGTCTGCAGCTCAACCACGGTCTCCAGAACCAGGTCGACCGCCCGGTCCACGGCGGCTTCGATCTCGGGGCTGAGTCCCAGGCCGAAATCGCCGACGTCCTTCGGCTCGCAGGCAATGATCACGACCTTACCCGGCCATGCGCCGGTGGACTTGATGAACCTGAGCACGGTCTGAGGGTCCATGCCGTGCGGGTCCATCATCATGCCGTCCTGGATGTCGCCTTCGATCTCGCCCTCGTCGACCTCCATCACGTAGAGCGTGCCGGGCTCGCCGCCCTGCCGGGAGATATCCACCAGAACCAGCGCGGCGAAGCCGGCCTGCAGCTCGTAGGCCAGGTCCAGCCCGCCGATGCCGAAGTCGGTGACGGTCAGGCCCTTCGGCAGCTCCCGGGTGTTGAGCCGTTTGGCTACCTCTCCGCCGAACCCGTCGTCCTTCATCCAGATGTTGCCGATTCCGGCAACCAGGATTTTGTCGTCGAGAGGTGAAGTCTCGTTGCTCATTCTGGTACCACCTCCACTTCGTCTAGGAAAAAGAACATGAACCGGTTCGTCTCCCGCAGCAGCGCCTGCCCCGGGTCGCCGTCGATGGTGACCCCGAAATGGATGGTGCCGTCGTAATCGGTGAGGATCCGTTCGATGGTGGCGGTCTTGCCGTTGAGCATGTGGTCGATGGCATCCTGGCGCTTCTTGCGCAGCAGGTTCAGCCGGACTCGAGACCCCACCCGGAAGGTCCGGCCGTCATCGGCTCGGATCTCGGTCAGTCCAGGCGCGTCCTCGTAGCCTTCGGGAGCCGTGAGCGGTGCATCCTGGCGGTTGCTTTCGAACCGGCCGGTGCTCATGGGGGCCAGGCCGGTGTTGCCCTTGGCGCCCGCCGGCGGTGTGGGATCGGGCAGCAGCCCTTCGTACTCGGGGGGTATGGCCTGGAGCTCGGGGAAGCCCTGGAACCCGCCCGGAGCAACCGGAGGCGTTTCCTGGGTACGGCTGCTGAACCGGTCGACGAACGGGTCGGGCACCGCCACGGTTGCCTCGTCGGGGGTTGAGGCAAGCAGCTCGTTGCCGGGCTCGCGCATCTCCAGCCGTCCGTGCATCTTCAGCAGGTCTTCCGAGGACACCTGGCGGGCCCGGGCGATCATCTCCTTGACCGCCGGCTCCTGCTGCTCGATCTCGGCAAGCATCTCGTCGGAGAGCGTCTGGGCGTGAAGCACCAGGGCCTCCTCGATCTCGGTGTTGTCGAAGAAGTTGACCTTGCTCTCGGGAGCGATCTGGGGGTGCTCGGGCAGCATGATCGCGGCCCCCAGCACGGCATCGTCCTCCTCGGTGGCCAGCACGGGCCAGGAGTTGATGTTCTTGCACCCGGCGACCCGCTCGTCCTTGTTCTCCAGGGGTGAGACGAACCTGCCGCCTTTAACCCGCAGCATCGGGTGGGTTGAAATCAGGCTGTAGAGGAGCGCCCGGGCGCGGTCCAGGTCGCCCGCCGCCTCCTCGGGAACCTCGGTCTCGTTGTCGATCCTGAGGGTGACCCGGGCGGAGCCGGCCTGCAGCACCTCGACCGACATTTTCACGGTTCCCCTGATCGACCCCACCGTGGCGTCCCCGACCTCAAACGGCACCACTGCCGGCTCCGCCACGAAGAACTCAACCGGCGTGTAGTCGACGGTCACCTGCTGCTCCCCGGCGCGGTAGTCCTGCCCCGACGGCACCAGGAACATCACGATGCCCTGCAGGGTGGCGTCCGGCTCGTACTCCAGCACGCATTGGACCTGGAGGTGGTCGTAGGTGGTGGCCAGCCGCTCTGCGTACCGAGGCGGATAGACGATCCCAAACGGGGTGGGGGTGGAGTTTTTAGCATTGGTGGTGGTGTACGGATAGAGCGCGTAACCCTCGTACAAAAGCGACTTTGCCAGGTCCTCGACGGTTTGAGTCATCACTGGTCCTTCTTGCTCGGCTTGAACTCGTACGGGTTGAACTGGTGGAAGTCCTCCACTCCAAGCAGCTTGGAGATGCATGCATCAAAGGTGGGCAGGCCCTGCTCTGTCTTGTACTTGATCAGCGCGTCCATGGTCGGCCGGCGCATGGTCGCCCACACCGTATTGGGGTAGTAGTGGTCCACCATCGATTTCCAGATGTCGACCGGCATCCGGAACTTAGCTGCGCTGTCCCAGGGAACCTGGACGATCTGAATGCGCCCGTCCTCCCCCCGGTAGTAGATCGACCCGGAGAAGTGGAAGGTGAGGGGGACCTCGCCGCCGGGGAGGGCGTAGAAGTACTTGGTGGCCGCAAGCTCCAGGTCGAAGTTGTTGGCCACGATGACGTCTTCGGTGGTCGCCCCGGTGAACCCCTGGACCAGGAGGAACACGGTGGCCCACGGGAAGCTGCGGGTGGTGGCCGCCCAGCGGCTGGGGTCGCCGAACAGCTCGAACAGCTTGGCCCGGGTCTCTGCGTCGTACTGTCGCTGGTTCGGGTCGATCTGGATCTGGATGGTCAACGCCATAGTGAAGACCTCCCACCCCATCGGCTCGGTGATGGCGAGGTTGAACTTCATCGTAGGAGCCGCCGCGACCTTCACGACATCCGCCCCGAGGACGGTGAACATCGGCTGCGGAAGCTTGCTCGGTCCGGTGTCGATGTAGCCCCGCTTGCCCGAATAGACACCGTCAGGTGACTGTTGCGCCGGCACCTCCTCGGGCGCGTCAGCCGCCTTCGCCGGAGGCCGGGGCACCGAGATCGTGTCGTCCTCGGTTTCGCGAGGTTTTTCGTCAGCCATTAATTAGCTCCCAAGTCTCTTTTCAAAAGGTAACCGTTCCGCCGCAAGAGTTCCGTCGGCCAGCGCTTTCGGCCGCCCAGGCAGTAGGTCCGGGGCCGCCAGGCAAGCCATGCGCAGAGGGAGGCCGGGGGGGAAGTTGGGGGGCGAAGTCAACCGAAGGCAGAAAGGTGCCATAGCCCCCCAACTGCTACCAACCAGCGCTCTCCTGCTTCAGCCCTTCGAAGTACTGCGAGACCGCTTCCTTCAGCTCCGGCCCTCCGGAGATTCCTTCCCACTTTGCCTTGATCAGGCCGACGAGCTCGTATGCCTGGTCGACCGGAGCCACCGAGTACTGCGGCGGGTCGGCCAGCCGGTTGATGATGAGGGCTTCGATATCGGTTTGGAGGGTCTCCAGTATCGGGTTGAGCTGCTTGAGCTCTTCCCATGCGTCGAGGTACAGTTCGCATTCGGTCGCCCCTGCGGGGCTCGGATACAAGCCGATGATCTTGCCGGCCGTGCCGCTGTTGAAGAAGAAGCACAATCCGATGGGGACCCCGAAGCTGGCCCACAGCTCGTCCGGCAGGTTGAAGTCGTCCAGCCACAGAACCCGGTTGCCGGTAGGCCGGTAGACCGCATCGCCGGACCTCAGCGCCCAGCAGGTCGCGCAGACGCAGCAGATCCGGCGCTCCTCCAGGTGCAGAAGATGACGGTGTCTGGTGGGAATGGGCAAGCCGCACAAGTCGCACTGTTCGTCAGATACGGGCTTGGGCGGCTTGACCAGACTCTTGAGGTTGGCAATTGGGTTCGGCTTGCGGCGCATAGCCGTCCAGCCGGTTGCAGCCGGATCGGCCGCGCCGTTTCCCGGCACGCCGTTCGAGGCTCCGTTCCCGCTGGACTGCTGTCCGTTGGAAAAAGTGGGCTCACTCATACCGCTAATGCGACCCGAACTCCCACATTTTCGTCGTAGAGCAATGGAATCGGCACCAGGTGCAAGCGCTCCTCGTCCAACGAACGACCGGCGCGGGGAAGGAAGAACTTCCGCGCACAGCTCGGACAGGAAAGAATGCCCTCGATCAATTCACCACCCGATATCGGGCTGCCGCAACCGGCGCACGTGTCCTTGTAAGCGAGCATGGTGCCGTCGACATTGGCCACGAGCAGCTTGAACCCCGAGAGGTCCGCTCCCATCACCTTGCCGACCGGAACCCGCATCGTCCCCTCGACCTCGAACCAGGCCGACTCCTGTTTCGGAGCTGCGGACTGAGCTTTACCCTGGGCGTTGACCACCGGGAGCAGCGGCCCCTTGCCGGGTGCCTTCTCCTGCTCAATCACACCCTCGACCTGGAGGCCCACCAGGTCCGGCGCCGACTCATCCAGTGCCTTTTTGATGGCCAGCTCAAGAGTGGCCTGTGAAGCAGGGCACCCTTTGCAGCTACCTTCCAGGCGCAGATAGGCAACGCCGTCCTTGATGCGGACAAGCTCCACCGCACCCCCGTGAGAAGCGAGATACGGGCGCACGCTGTCCAGTCCCTCCTCCACGCGCTCGTCCAGCGGCACGGGGTAGAGGTCGTGGATCAGGAGCAAGCTTGCGAAAACGCCGTCCTGGATCAGCTCGGCCCGCATTGGCGCGCCGGCTTCTCCCGAATCGGACAGAACCTGAACTACCTTTGCCAGCCCCAAGCCGTAGAGCTCCATGATGGAGCGCATGAAGTCCTGTGCCGTCTTCCGAACGGTGGGATCGGACAGGCCATCAATCTGGGCGGCCAGCTCCTGGACACGTTCCATGAGCTGGTCTGGCGATGGTGCCATCTGACCAGAAGGGGCGGCAGCCGAAGCTGCCGCCCCCCCGGTCGCACTCACTACCACGAGTGCGCTACCTCTTTGAGCACTCTTAGCAGAGGCTCGTGGGCGTGTGCATAACCTTCTTCACCCGTCCGCCGCCGGTGTACATGTGCACACCGCAGGGCAGGCAGGGGTCGAAGCTACGAACCGCCCGCATGATGTCGATCCCCTTGAAGTTCTCCGGGCCGTTCTCCTCGAAGATGGGGGTGTTCTGAACTGCGTCCTCGTACGGACCAGGGGTTCCGTAACGGTCACGGACCGATGCGTTCCACGGGGTCGGCGGGAACGGCTGGTAGTTGGCTACCTTGCCGTCACGGATGACCATGTGGTGCGAGAGCACTCCACGAACTGCCTCGTGGAATCCGACCGAGACTGCCTCGTCCGGAACCGTGAAGGAGTTCCAGCTCTTCGTCCGGCCTGCACGGACCTCGACAAATGCCTTCTCGAGGTTGTACAGAGCGACCGCTGCGTTGTATGCCTGGTGGTAGGTACGAGCACGGTCACGCTCGATGGCGTTGGACCACTGCGGGACCTTCCACTCGAACTCGACCTCCGGGAAGTTTTCGCTTCTCGGCAGCGAGATCAGGGTGCTGTCGCCGGTTGCCTTGAGGTACCCAAGGTCAACGAGTCCGGCCTTGGCGGTGCACCACTGGCGAGCGAATGCTCCACCACCGGTGTCACAGCAAACGTGGGTGTCGGTCCTCTTGTCGTAGATACGAGGCGAGGTGACCCAGCTGTACTTGTCGTTGAAGTCACGCTTCTGCGGCTTCGGGAACGTGGTCTTGTTCCACGGGTGGTCCGGGCTGACCTCGTTGCCCAACGGGTCGTGAGTGACCCACGGGGTCGTGGTGCCGGCCCACTCGTCGAAGTACGAGCTGCCCAGCAGGATTCGGATCATGAGGTTGATCTCCACCAGGTCGGTGGTGACCAGCTCGCCGTTGATTGCGACACCCGGGGTGATGAAGCGTGCACGGCCCCAGTCGGTCATGTTCTTGTACGAGTAGTCCACGACCTCCGGGTCGTCGAACGATCCCCAGCAGACCAGGTTGGTGTCGCGGTACCCAACTCGCTCGTACCCGGGAAGTGCCTCGTAGAAGAAGTCGTAAAGGTCGTCGTGCATGGGGACCGAGCGCTTTACGTAGTCCATGTACTTCATCAGGCGAACGTAGTAGTCCGTCAGCGTCTGGTGGGTGATGTCTGCGCTGCAGCCGCCGGGCATGATGGTCGACGGATGGCAGTGACGCCCACCGAGCAGGCAGTACATCTCGCGGGTGTACCGGGCGACGTGCAGGGTCTCCAGGTAGAAGTCACCGGTGAACGGGTTAAGGGCCCGCATGATGTCTGCGATGGTGCGGTATCCGTGGAAGTTCGATCCCGGAGCCAGCGTCTGCTCGGCCTTGGCCAGAACCGACGGGTTGGTCTCCTTGACCATCTGCTCACAGAAGTCGACGTTCGCCATGCAGTCGTTGAAGATTGCGTGGTCGAAGATGAAGTCTGCGGTCTCAGCCAGGTTGAAGGCGTAGTCGCCCAGCTTCGGCGGCTTTACGCCGTACGCCATGTTCTGGTTGAGGCAGGAACACGTGCAGTGGTTGTCACCGCAAATTCCGCAGATGCGGGACGTGATGAAGTGTGCGTCACGAGGGTCGATGCCCTTCATGAATATGTCGAACCCACGGAAGATCATTGAGCTCGAGTAGCACTTGAGGACTTCCTTGTTCGTGAAGTCGATCTCAGCGTGAATACCGAGGCTTCCCACGATCCGGGTGATCGGGTCCCACGACATCTCCTTGACAACCACGTTCTGCTGGGTGGTTGGCCTCTCTGTAACAGCCATGAACTCTCCTCTCGACTTTCTTGCTACCGACTAGTTTGAGAACCTACGAGTACTTGGTCCTACCAGCGCTGCGTGTAGCCGGAAAGGTTGACGTTGCCTGGCTTGCGCCATTCCGGCTCTTTGTCGTAGACCAGGTCGATCGACTGCTTGCGGAAGAAACGAAGTAC
>Ga0247713_1000757_pt1 | contig 18053 bp, 21 predicted proteins | sample 21E_NmetaG_FD_189936 | JGI IMG/M metagenome (GOLD analysis project Ga0247713, IMG submission 189936) | Soil microbial communities from hillslope of Landscape Evolution Observatory, University of Arizona, Oracle, AZ, United States - 2-1-E_N | ecosystem: Engineered > Artificial ecosystem >... | reverse complement strand
ATCTATCCCGACAGCCCGGCGGAGACTGCCGGCATCGAGGCCGGCAACGTGATCCTGTCGCTTGACGGCGAACGAATCTCTTCTGCGCGCGATCTCATCGACACGGTTGCGGAACGTTCTCCCGGCACGGAGGTCGTTCTGGAACTCGAGACACCCCAGGGGATGGAATCGCGCCGGGTGACGCTTGCAAGGAGACCTGGAAGCTTCGTCCAGCCGGACGAGTGAGCCGGTGCCGGTCAAGCAATAGGCTGAAAATATGAAAGTAAAGCTTCGTAATCCGGATCGGGTCGTCGACGTCGACGGGCCGCGCACGGTTTACGACGTGCTCCGCACCCTCGACATGGTGCCGGAGGCGGTGCTCGTCATCCGCGATGCCACTTTGCTCACCCGCGACGAGAACCTCGAAGATACCGACGAGATCGAGGTACGGCCGGTTCTTTCGGGCGGTGCCGAATGAAATGCAAGGTGTGCCGCGGGCACGCGGTCGTGGACGTTCGCCGGCACAACGCCGCATTCTGCGGTGACCACTTCGTCGACCACGTGCGCGCACAGGTAGCCAGAGCGATCAAAGAATTCCGGATGTTCGAGCCGGAAGAGCGCTTGCTGGTTGCGGTTTCCGGCGGCAAGGACTCTCTGGCTCTGTGGGAGATCCTGCTCGAGCTGGGCTACGACGCGACCGGGTTCTACCTCGATCTCGGCATTGGTAGCTACTCGACTCGCTCCAAGGAGGCGGCGACCACGTTCGCGGAACAGATCGGCGCATCACTGGTCGTCCGCTCCCTCAGCGGGGAACACGGCTATACGGTTCCCGATTTGGCGCGCTTGACGCGGCGGGTTCCGTGTTCCGGGTGCGGGCTCAACAAGCGCTACGAGTTGAATCGCGCCGCGCTCGAGGGCGGTTTCAACGTACTCGTTACCGGTCACAACCTCGACGATGAGGTCGCGACGTTATTCGGCAACGTTCTCCACTGGAACGTGGACATGCTCGCGCGGCAGGCGCCCGTCCTGGAAGAGCGGATGCTCGACCCCCCCGACGCGGCTCGTCGTGTCCTCGTGAAAAAGGTCAAGCCGCTCGTGCGTGTGGCGGAGCGGGAAACCGCTGCCTATGCGGTATTGAGGGGGATCGACTACGTCGTCGAAGAATGTCCGATGGTCGAGGGGAACACGCATCACCGGCTCAAAGAAGCCATGACGATGCTCGAGGAGGCGTCTCCCGGAACGAAACAGCAGTTTCTGTTCGGTTTTTTCAAGAACGCTTCCCGCCGCTTCCACGAGGCCGATTCCGAAGATCCGCTGGTTGCGTGCGCAAACTGCGGGGGGCCGACGGTTGAGTGGGAGCGAGGGGATCAAGCAGTGTGCTCGTTTTGCAAGACGAAGTCGTTGGTCGAGGCGCGCCGGCACCAACCGTCGCCACCGCGTCGGCCGCACAGGCGAGTGAGATGACCGCGGAGGACCACTTCCGGCCGCTCGGCCCCGGCGAGCGCGTTCTCTTGATCGACTCCCGCGATCGCCGCTATCTGATCACGCTGGGAAGCGGCAAGCAGTTTCACTCGCATCTCGGCTCGGTATCGCACGACGACATGATCGGGCGTCCGGAAGGTTTGCGGATCCGTTCGTCGGGCGGCTCCGTACTCACCGTCTTTAGGCCGACCCTCGCGGATTACCAGCTGAAGATGAAGAGGGGCGCGCAGGTCGTTTATCCCAAAGACGTGGGCCTCATCCTGGTATTCGCGGACATCTTTCCCGGCGCAACGGTCGTGGAAGCCGGCAGCGGATCGGGAGCATTGACTCTCGCTCTTGCGCGCGCGGCGGGGGAGGGAGGACGGGTGATCTCGTACGAGATCCGGTCCGACCACCACGAACGAGCTGTGGAGAACGTCGAGGGTTGGTACGAGGGCCTCGGCGGCAAACCGGAAAACGTCGAGCTTCGTGTCGGGGATGTCTTCGAAGGCATCCCGGAACGGGGCGTCGACCGTATGGTGCTTGATTTGCCGGAGCCGTGGAACGCAATCCGGGTGACGGGCGATTCTCTTGCCCCGGGCGCGATCCTGTGCTGCTACCTCCCGACGATCCCGCAGGTGACGCAAACCGTCGAGGCGATGCGAGCCGGCGGCTTTGGAATGATTTCCACGTTCGAGAGCTTCCTTCGGACCTGGAACGTGGACGGGCAATCGGTGCGTCCGGATCATCGAATGGTTGCTCATACAGGATTTTTGATCACGGCGCGGAAGTTTGGAGGCGAGTGACAAGCCGCTGAGTCGGGTGGGGCAGGCGGTAGGCTGGAGTTCAGGAGGTGGTTGAGATCTCGGAGCGGGATTGGGAACGGCGAGTCTCCGAATACGAGTTAGAGGTACAGGAGCTGCGCGGCCAGATGAAGCTCCTCGAGGAGGAGCTATCGCTCACGCGCCGCCAACTTGACACTGCTCCACGGAAGATCGCGTCCCTCGAACGCCAGCTCTCGGAGACGACCGCAGCTCTTCGCGACTCGTCGGAGCGAAACGACAAACTAGACACGATGCTGCGCGAGGCGCGTGCGCAACTCGTCTCCCTCCGGGACGAGATCGACAAACTCAGCCAGCCCCCCGCCTCTTACGGCGTATACCTCGACAGCTACGACGACGGGACGATCGACGTCTTCACCAACGGACGCAAACTTCGAGTCAATCCCTCTCCCGATCTCGAGATCAAGACACTCGAGCGCGGCCGCGAGGTAGTTCTCAATGAAGCGCTTAACGTCATCGAGGTTTCGGAGTTCGACGTTGCCGGCGAAGTCGTCGTCATCAAGGAGGTCATGAGCGACCGCCGCGTCCTGGTGATTGGTCGCACAGACGAAGAGCGTGTGGTCGAGCTGGCTGCACCGCTACAGAGGGAACGACTTCGGGCGGGAGACCATCTCCTGCTGGAGCCGAAGTCGGGCCTCGTCCTTGAAAAACTCCCGAAGCCTGAGGTCGAAGAGCTGATCCTCGAGGAGGTCCCGGACATCTCCTACGAAGACATCGGCGGGCTGGGCGACCAGATCGAAGCCATTCAGGATGCGGTCGAGCTTCCGTACCTTCATGCAGAGCTGTTCAAGGAGCACAAGCTCGATCCCCCCAAGGGCATCCTGCTGTACGGCCCTCCGGGATGTGGAAAGACGCTGGTTGCCAAAGCAGTTGCGAACTCGCTGGCCAAGAAGGTGGCGGCGAAGTTGGAGCGAGACGACCGTCAGTCCTACTTCCTCAACATCAAGGGCCCCGAGTTGCTGAACAAGTACGTGGGCGAAACCGAGCGCCAGATCCGGATGATCTTCCAACGCGCGCGCGAGAAGAGCGAGGAGGGGGTCCCGGTAATCGTCTTTTTCGACGAGATGGAGTCGCTTTTTCGCACCCGCGGTTCGGGGATATCGAGCGACATCGAGTCGACGATCGTTCCGCAGCTGCTGGCGGAGATCGACGGAGTCGAGAGCCTCAAGAACGTCATCGTGGTCGGAGCTTCGAATCGCGAGGACCTCATCGATCCTGCGATTCTTCGACCCGGTCGCCTCGATGTGAAGATCAAGATCGAGCGGCCCGATCAGCATGCGGCGAAGGACATCTTTTCCAAGTACCTCACAACCCAGCTTCCGATAGCCGAAGAAGAGATCAAGGCTCACGAGTCTGCGGAAGCCGCAATCTCTACGATGATCGATGCGACGGTGGAGCACATGTTCTCGCAAGAGCCGCAGAATCGCTTCCTTGAAGTCACCTACGCGAACGGCGAGAAGGAAGAGTTGTACTTCAAGGACTTTGCGTCGGGGGCCATGATCGAGAACATCGTGCGCCGCGCAAAGAAGACGGCGATAAAGCGGACGATCGCGGGGGAGCCAAAGGGCATCAACACGAACGACCTCCTTACCGCGATCCAGCAGGAATACCGCGAGAACGAGGATTTGCCGAACACCACCAACCCGGATGATTGGGCGAAGATCTCGGGCAAGAAGGGCGAACGGATCGTCTACATTCGCACGCTCGTCGGCGAGCATGAAGAGCCGGAAGCCGGCCGTCATGTCGAGCGCGTCACCACGGGGCAGTACCTGTAGCGGCAGCGTTCAACGGGCGCGGTAGCCTCATCGCATGGCATTTCCGAAGATCTGCGGAATCGAGACCGAATACGGAATCTCCGTCCGCGAGAACTCGGCCGACTTCAATCCAATCCTCACGTCGTCGCTGCTGATCAACGCGTATGCCAAACCGGCGTTCAAACGGGTGAAGTGGGATTACGAAGAGGAAAACCCGCTGCGAGATGCCCGTGGCTTCGAACGTCCCGGGCTCGAAAGCCCGGCGGACGACGATTCGGGGCTCGTCAACGTGATCCTTCCGAACGGAGCGCGCTACTACGTGGATCACGCTCATCCCGAATACTCGAGCCCCGAATGCTCGAATCCTCACGACGTGGTCGTCTGGGACAAGGCGGGCGAACGAATTCTCGAGGATTCAATCGAAGCTGCCGCTCATGTCGTTCCCGACAGCGACCGCGTCCTCATCTACAAGAACAATTCCGACGGAAAGGGCAACTCCTACGGGTGCCACGAAAACTACCTCGTCGATCGGCGCGTCCCGTTCCCGAATCTAGTCACGCACTTGATCCCCTTCTTCGTCACGCGCCAGGTCTACACCGGTGCGGGAAAGGTAGGAGTCGAGAACGGGGGTCACGCATGTGACTATCAGATCTCGCAGCGGGCCGACTTCTTCGAGGTCGAAGTGGGGCTCGAGACCACGTTCAAGCGCCCGATCATCAACACCCGCGATGAGCCGCATGCAGACCCCGAGCTTTATCGGCGCCTCCACGTGATCGTCGGCGACGCGAACATGAGTGAAGTGGCGACTTATCTCAAGGTGGGGGCGACGTCTCTGGTTCTCCAGATGGTCGAAGACCAGTTCATCGAAGACGACTTCACTCTTGCCCAACCGGTGCGCGCGATGCACGACGTCAGTCACGATCCCTCCTGCAAGCAACTAATCGAGCTGGGCGACGGGCGCCGCCTGACTGCGGTCGAGCTTCAATGGGAGTACGTGAAGCTCGCGAAGAAGTATGCCCACGAAAAGGGGAGCGACCCGGTCGTCGGCGACGTCCTGGAGCGGTGGGAAAACGTCTTGGAACGGCTGGAGAGAGACCCGCTGCTTCTCCACCGAGAACTCGACTGGGTTGCCAAGCTCACCGTCCTCCAGCGTTACCGCGAGCGGGACGGATTGGGATGGGACCACCCGAAGCTGCGTCTCATCGATTTGCAGTACCACGATGTCTGTCGCGACAGGGGCCTTTACTACAAGCTCGAAAGACGAGGCGAAATCGAGCGCATCGTCACAGATGCAGAGGTCGCGTTCGCGGTCGATCATCCTCCCGAAGACACGCGCGCATACTTTCGCGGCGAGTGCCTGCGCAGGTTCTCCGAGCACATCGTTGCCGCGTCGTGGGACGCGCTGATCTTCGACGTCGGCGACGAGCCCCTCCAGAAGGTGCCGACGATGGAGCCCGCGCGCGGAACCAGGGCGCGCGTCCAGGCGCTCTTCGACGCCAGTCCGGACGTGCGGACGCTGATAGCAAACCTGCAGGGCTAGCCGACGACGATCGCCGGTGCTGCGCCGGCCCCTTCGAGCACCGTCTTTCCGTCCGAAGCGCGGCTCACCGTAAGTCCCATCCAGGGACAGCACTCGGCCTCGGCGGCGGCCAGCGCGAGGAGCTGCTCGTATGCGTCGGCCTCTAGGTCGAGCGTCATGCGCCAGCCCCCAGGCCGTGCCTCGCTGACTCCGGCGCCGCCGGAGACGATCTCAGAAAAAGCCCGGAGCCGAGCAGCCATGGCGGCGGGATCTAGGGTGCAGCGATGGATTTGCATGAAGCGCACCCTCGCACTTCAAGTGCACTTGAAGTCAAGCCCCCCGTCGGTCACAATGGCCCGATGAAAGAACGGCTGAGCATCGGCGAGGTGGCGGACCGGGCGGGCGTGGCCCCCTCGGCGCTCCGTTACTACGAGGCCGAGAGGCTGCTGCCGGAACCGGAGCGGGTCTCCGGCCGACGCGCCTACGATCCGGGCGTCGTGCGCCGCGTGGCGGTCATCCAGGCATGCCGGGCGGCCGGGTTCACCATCCGCGAGATCCGAGCGTTGGTCGGCGCGACCGCCGCCGGGGTGGCGCCGGGAGAGGCGTGGCGGCAGGTGGCCGAGGCCAAGCTCGCCGAGGTCGCCGCGCTCGAGGCCCGCGCCGCGGACATGCGCCGGTGGCTGGAGGAGGGGCTCGCGTGCGGCTGCCTCCGCATCGAGGACTGCGCGCTGGCCGAGCGCGCGCAGGAGGAAATGCCGAACCGCCTTGCCCGCCAAATGTCGCCCCTCGAGGGGCCGGCAACGTCACGAAAGCGTCGCACCCGATCCCTAGGATGATCTGAAAGGAGGCACCGATGGGCGAGCAAACGCGCAAGCCGCGCCCGAAGAAAGACGAGGAGCAGCCCGAGGCCGAGGCGGCCAAGACGGCCGAGGAAACCACCGCCGAGGTCGACGATCTCCTCGACGAGATCGACGAGGTCCTGGAGAAGAACGCGGAGGATTTCGTGCGGTCTTACGTGCAAAAAGGCGGCGAGTAGATTATGTAAACCTAGCACTGCAGCAGGACGAGCCGGGGAGACGTGACGAAGAAAGAGCCGAGCAAGTTGGAGGTGTTTCCCCGTGCCGAGATGTGCAGACTGCGGACAGACGAAGGAAGCCGTGGAGTTTCCGCGCAACCGGTCCACACGAAGTGGGCTGCATCCCTACTGCAAGCTGTGCCACAACCGTCGCACTCGGGAGTCGGTCAGAAAGAGCGGCGGGAGTCGCAAGTACCACCTCAAAAGGCGCTACCGCCTCACCCTCGAGGAGTTCGACCGGCTCGTCGAGCGCCAGGGTGGCCTGTGTGCGATCTGTAGGGAGGCACCCGCTACCGACGTCGACCACGATCACAAGACCGGGCGCGTGCGCGGCATCCTATGCGAACCCTGCAACGGCACCATCGGGTTGTTCCACGACGATCCGGCGATCGTCAGGCGCGCGATCGACTACCTGATCGAGCACGGAGCTTCGTGATGCCCCGCTGTCCTCGCTGCGGAAAGACAAAGGCTGCAGCGGAGTTCGTCAAGAGCCGCGCCAGCAAGTCCGGCCTCCACGCCTACTGCAAGCCCTGTCACAACGCCCAGACGAGGGCAAGTGTTGAAAAGCATCACGGTTCGACACGGCAAGTTCATCTGCGGCGCCGCTACGGCGTCGACGACGCTCAGATCGCATGGCTTGTCTTGCAGCAGGACGGTCGCTGCGCGATCTGCCGGCGGGCGGCGGCGCGCCATGTTGATCATTGTCATCTCTCGGGAAAGGTCCGGGCGGTGCTGTGCTTCAATTGCAACGGCGGGCTCGGGAAAACACAAGAGCGCCTCGACCTGCTGCAGCATGCGGCCGACTACCTGGAGGGGCAACACGCCATATGAGCGAACCGACGCCGAGCGACATCCTGCGAATGCCCGTCTACGGGCCGGGCTCGTCCTTCACCGAGGTCCTGAAGGCGCACAACCAGGACCTCCTGCCGGCGTCGGTCGATCATCCGATGCACGTTCCCGAGGGCACGACCGTGCTTGCGTTGAAATTCGCCGACGGGGTGATAGTCGCGGGGGACCGCCGCGCGACCGAGGGCTTCCAGATCGCCCACCGCTCGATCGAAAAAGTATTCGCCGCCGACGATCACTCCGCGGTCGCGATCGCCGGGGCCGCGGGACCTGCGGTTGAGATGGTGCGTCTGTTTCAGACCGATCTGGAGTACTACGAGAAGGTCGAAGGCGAACGGCTCTCGCTTGAAGGGAAGGCCAACAGGCTGTCGCAGATGATCCGGGCGAACATGCCGGCGGCAATCCAGGGCCTGGTCGTCGTACCCGTGTTCGCCGGCTACGACCTGCGTCGGGAAGTGGGCCGAATCTTCAAGTACGACGTTACCGGCGGTCGCTACGAAGAAGACGATTACCACGCCACCGGTTCCGGAGGGAAGGACGCCAGATCGTCGCTCAAGAAACGCTTCCGCGACGACCTCACGCGCGAAGAAGCGGTGAAGATCGCGATCGAGGCGCTGTTCGACGCCGCCGACGAAGATGTGGGGACGGGCGGCCCCGATTTGATGCGCGGGATCTTTCCGAACGTCGTCGCGATTTCTGCCGGCGGAATAGACGAGGTCTCCGAAGATGAGGTGCAGTCGTTGTTCGAAGAGTTGATCTCGGAACGAAGCGAAACGCGCCCGCACGAGTCGCACCCGGTCGACATCCCGCGCCCCGGAGGAGACCAGTGATGCCCCAGCCGTTCTACGTGTCGCCCGAACAACTCATGAAGGACAAGGCCGACTACGCGCGCAAGGGAATTGCCCGGGGAAAGTCGGTCATGGCTCTCGAATACACGGAGGGAATTCTCATGGTGGCCGAGAACACCTCGGTCACGCTGCACAAGATCTCGGAGATCTACGACCGAATCGCGTTTGCAGGGGTGGGCAAGTTCAACGAATTCGAGCAGCTTCGAATCGGCGGGATCCGCCTGGTCGACGTAAAGGGCTATTCGTACTCACGCGAAGACGTAACGGCAAAGGCGCTTGCGAATGCGTATTCACAATCCCTCGGCAATATCTTCACGGCCGAGGTGAAGCCTTACGAGTGCGAAGTGCTGGTCGCCGCCGTGTCGGAGGATCCGGAGAACAACGAGTTGTTCCACATCCTGTTCGACGGCTCGGTTACCGACCGGAGTGGGTGGGTAACGATGGGCGGCCAATCGGATGCATTGGGGAACTATCTCGAAGCGAACTACCCGTCCGGCACACCCGACCTCCAGACCGCACTCAAGCTGGGCCACGACGCGGTGACGGAGGTGGAGCACCGGGAGATGACGCCGCAAACGCTCGAGGTCGCCGCCCTCGATCGCACGCGGGGGAGACGGAAGTTCCGCCGCCTATCCGACCGCGAAGTTGCAGATGCGTTGAAGTAGGAGTCAGCGGCCCGCGCCGGTGCTGCCTCCGCCGCCGGGGTCCAGCGGGGTGTCGTCCCGGACCAGGCCCGCCTCTTCGTCGGAGCGGCGAAGCTCGTCGTCGTCGGGATCCTCCGGACCGGGTGCCGGTCCGGGTTCCTTCGGCACCGACGGTTCTCGTCCCGGCTCGGGCCACGTGTTCGGATCGTCGTCCGGGAGCGGACGCGTGGGCATCGTCATTGCCTGCTCTCCTTTCGTCGAGCCTTTCCTGTTGTTTTCCCGACCACGACCGCATCAACCGGACGAGGCTCCATTACGCTGGGCTGGTGGAGCGACGGATCTTCGGCACCGAAAACGAATACGGGGTCACCTGCACCTTCCGGGGGCAGCGTCGACTGTCGCCCGATGAGGTGGCTCGCTATCTCTTTCGGAGGGTCGTTTCGTGGGGCCGCTCTTCAAACGTTTTCCTCGAGAACGGAGCCCGCCTCTACCTGGACGTCGGCTCCCACCCGGAGTACGCAACGCCCGAGTGCGACAGCGTCTACGACCTGATCTGTCACGACAAAGCAGGCGAGAGAATCCTCGAGGGTCTCCTCAAGGCCGCCGAAGCGCGGTTGCGCGAGGAGGGGATTTCCGGTGACATCTTCCTGTTCAAGAACAACACCGACTCGGCCGGAAACTCCTACGGCAGCCACGAGAACTACCTCGTCTCACGTTACGGTGAGTTCGGTCGTCTCGCCGAAGTAATGATCCCGTTTTTCGTGACCCGCCAGATATTCGCCGGTGCAGGCAAGGTGTTGCAGACCGCTCGCGGCGCACTGTTCTGCATTGCGCAGCGAGCCGAACACATCTGGGAAGGCGTGTCGTCTGCAACGACACGTTCTCGTCCGATCATCAACACCCGAGACGAGCCCCATGCCGACGCGGAGAAGTACCGGCGCCTCCACGTCATCGTCGGAGATTCGAACATGAGCGAGTGGACCTCCTACCTCAAGGTTGGGACTACCGCCCTCCTCCTTCGCATGGTGGAGGAGGGGGTTCAAATCCGCGACATGACGCTCGAGAATCCGATCCGCGCGATCCGCGAGATCTCGCACGACACCTCGTGCACACGAAAGGTCCGGCTGGCGAACGGCCGCGAGGCAAGCGCCCTCGACATGCAGAAGGAATACCTCGATAAGGCACTGAAGTGGGTAGACCATCGCGACGATCCCACTCTGAAGGAGATTGCGGTCATGTGGGAGCATGCGATCGTCTCGCTCGAGCACGATCAAGACGCGCTGGTCGACCAAGTCGACTGGATCGCGAAACGGAAACTCGTCGACGATTACAGACGGAAGCACAACCTGTCGCTGGCGCATCCGAGGATCGCATTGATGGACCTCGCCTATCACGACGTCAATCGCACGCGGGGCCTCTATTACATCCTCGAGCGCCGCGGCAGGATGCAACGCATGTGTGACGAGGTCGATATCGAGCAGGCGATGGTCGATCCTCCACAGACGACGCGGGCGCGTCTTCGCGGCGAATTCATCAGAGCCGCAAAGCGCAAGCGTCGAGATTTCACGGTCGATTGGGTCCACCTCAAGCTCAACGACCAGGCGCAAAGAACGGTGCTGTGCAAGGATCCGTTCCGGTCGAACGACGAACGCGTTACGAAGCTCATCGCCTCCCTCTGATGACCTCCTTTCGGGAGGGGATCGTGCGAGATGTGATCGCCACGCATGACGGACTGATGCGCATCGTCGTGGCCATCGATTCGGATGAAGTGAATGCCTCGGTGTTTACCGACTTGACGGGCGACGTCGCGCCCGGTGATCGGGTCGTGGTGAATGCGCTCGGGCTCGACCTTGACCTCGGAACTGGAGGGGAGGGCTTCGTTCTGTGGAATCTGTCCCGGCCCGGCCGAGCAAATATCTCTCCGGGACACATCGTCAAGTTGCGCTACACCCCCCTTCAAACGAATGTCCTCGCTGCTGAGTCTCCCGAAAGCGACCACCATGAAGCGCTGCGAGACGTGCTGTCGATCGAAGGCATGCCGGTCGTCGCGTGCGGGCTTCATTCTCAAATAGCCGCGGCGGCCGCAGGAATCAAGGCGGGTGCCCCCGGCGCCCGGATCGCGTACGTGATGAGTGACGGAGCGTCGCTTCCGTTGGCGTGGAGCGACCTCGTGCGGGCGGTCAAGAAAGCCGGCCTCGTCGACGTTACCTGCACCTACGGCCATGCTTTCGGCGGGGACCTCGAGGCAGTCAACGTTTTCTCCGCGCTGGCCGCGGTTCGAAAGGCGGCGGCGGCGGACGCGGCAATCGTCGCAATGGGTCCGGGTGTGGTCGGGACCGGCACCGCGCTCGGGTTCACGGCGATGGAGCAGGGGATGGTGCTGGATGCAACACAAGCACTGGAGGGGGTTCCGATCGCATGTCTCCGGATCTCGTTCCACGATGAGCGCACCCGGCACCGAGGGATCAGCCACCACTCGGTCACCGCGCTGACGGTCGGAGCCCGCGCGCGCGCAATCGTTGCGGTTCCCGATCTCGGCGACCACAGTTCCGACATTCATCGGTCGTTGCAGCGCATTGCCGAACGTCACGCCCTCGTAGAGGCAGACGGCCGTCCCGGCATAGCACTCATGGAAGAGCGAGGCATCCGCCCGCTCTCGATGGGCCGGCCCTACGAGCAGATTCCCGAGCTGTTTCTCGCCGCCGCCGCCGCCGGAGCCGTCGCCGCTTCCCACCTGTGACCGATCACGACGAAGTACGCTCGTGCGATGCGTCGGATCGAGCGCCTGATCAATCTGATCGCCGCATTGCTCGAGACGCGACGCCCACTCTCGGCAGAGGAAATCCGAGACCGAATCCAGGGCTACGACCAGGAGACACACGAGGCTTTTCGTCGCGCCTTCGAGCGCGACAAGGAAACACTTCGGGCCTTGGGGATTCCGATCGAGACTCGGAAGGTCGACCCGTTGTACGACGCAAGCCCCGACGGGTACGTGATACCGAAGGATCGCTACTACCTTCCGGAGCTCGACCTCGAAGCAGACGAAGCTGCCGCTCTTCGCATTGCGGCCGAAGCGATGGTGGGTTCGGGGGACGCCGCCAGAGCGGGCTTGATGAAACTCGACATCGACGATCCTGCATCGTCGGGCGGGCCGAGGTTCGTGTGGGGCGCCGACGTCGCTTCCGAACAGCCCTACCTTCCTCCGTTGTACGAAAGCGTCCTCCGGCGCACGCCGGTGCGATTCGGCTACCGGGGGGCGGCAGCAGATGATGTTCGGACTCGCACGGTCGAGCCCTATCGCGTCGTCCACCGGCGCGGGCACTGGTACGTGGTGGGCCGCGACCGGGACAAGGACGCCCTGCGCGCATTCAAACTGTCGCGTATCCAGGGTGGGTTGAAGGTTCTCGAGGGGACGTACGAGATACCTAAGGGGTTCGACGCGTCGTCACATCTGCCGCGGGAGGGTTGGGAGGTCGGGGCCGACCCCGACGTCGTGGCGGTGCTCCGCTTCGATCCAGAGCTGAGATGGTGGGCGGAGCAAAACCTTCGCCCGTCGGAGTCCGCCGAGGGACCGGGCGGGGCGTTGGACGTCCGGATTCCGGTCGCCAATCTCGATGCGCTCGTATCGTGGGTGATCGGACTCGGGGAGCGCGTGGAAATCCTCGAACCGGACGCGGCTCGGGCCCGCGTCGTGGAGCATCTCGAGGCGTGGCTGTGAGCGAAGTCTACGGACGCTTGGGGAACCGCCTGCGCCGGATCCTCGTCCTCGTTCCGCACATCATCCAAAATTCCGGTGTCACCGTCGAGGAGGTTGCTCGGCGCTTCGGGATGACCGCCGACGATGTCGTCGACGACCTCAACATGGTCATGATGTGCGGGCTTCCCGGTTACACGCCGCTGGAGCTGATCGAAGTGGTGATAGGGGAGGACGGAAGCATCGAGATCGGTACGGCCGACTACTTTGCCGCGTCGCTGCGCTTGTCCCCCGCGGAAGCGTTGGCCCTCCTTTCGACCGGCGCGGCCCTCATGTCGCTCCCGGAGTTCGCCGACGCCGACGCTCTGCGAAGAGGCCTCTCCAAGCTGGAGCGAGCGCTGGGAGTGGATGCGAATGAAGACGAGGGGGTTCAGGTCGAGGTCGAACACGCACCCGCCGCGCATTTGGAACGGCTGCGCGACGCCCTCGAGCGCCACCGGCGAGTTCACCTCGAATACCTCTCCGCATCGAGTGGTCGCCTATCGGAGCGAGACGTCGATCCGTGGGCGCTCATCGCCGCTCTCGGCAGGTGGTACCTCGTTGGGTTCGACCACTCGTCCGAGGAGGAGCGGATGTTCCGTACCGATCGGGTCAAGAGCGTGGAGGTGCTCGACACCGAGGCTCCGATCCCCGGCGACTTCGACCCCGGGCGCTACCGCGGCGCGTTCAGCGGGACCGGCGGGAAAATCGTCACGATGGAGTTGTCGCCGCGAGTGATGGGCTGGTTCTCGGAGTACTACCCGCTCGAGGAGGCCGTCGAGCTGGCGGACGGGTGGCACCACATCCGCCTGCTGTCCGGGGGCGACCGGTGGGCGGCGGCGCTTGCCCTGCGATTGGGGGCCGACGTCCGCAACCTGAGCCCGCCCTCGGTCGGGCGTGAGGCCGCCCGGCTCGCCGCGGCCATCGCCTCCCGCCACCGTCCGTAGCACCGGCGGTGCCCCATTTGGGTGGTCGTTGCCCGAATTGCGTAGGGAAAGTACCCCTCGATCGTCTCAATGTTCACCCCCATCTGCCCGATACGAATGTCATACGAAATTCACGCCGGAGACGGTCGAGAACAAGGGTTGAGCAGAAAAATGACGACGATCAAGGCAGCATGTCACGCGTGCGGCGAGGTCAACCTCACTCCCGACGACATCGTCCTGCGCATCGGGGCGCTCGAGGGAATCAACACCTACGGCTTCTCGTGCCCCTCGTGCACCGAGTTCATCCAGAAGCCCGCCGACGACCGCGTCGTTCGCCTGCTGTTGTCGGGCGGCGTCATTCCGATGGTGCTGCACGTTCCTGCCGAGGCGCTCGAGCGTCACGATGGACCGGCGTTTGGGCCCGACGATCTCCTCGAGTTCCACCTGCTCCTCCAGCGCCCCGATTGGTTTGCACGGCTGAAATCGGTGGGCAGCGCCGAGAACGCCTGACCCCCCAAGGTGGTGCGGCGGCCCTAGACTCGGTCGATGCCACAAGTAGGTCCCCTCGAGCTCCTCGTCATCGCGATGGTTGCGCTGATCGTGTTCGGTCCGGAAAAGCTTCCGCGCATGGCCCGCCAGGCCGGGCGCTACGCGTCGGAGCTGCGCCGGATGGCCGGCAACGTACGAGACGAGTTCGAGTCCAGCCTGACGTTGGACGATGACGACGACGACGTCATCGTCGCCCCGGAGGAGTCTCCGGAAGCTCGCCGCAGCACCAACCAGGACGCCCGGGTTCCGCCCGATGCGCATCCGGACGACGAGCCCGACGAACCGGCCAAAAACAAGCCCTCGGATCCGGATGAAACCGAGCATTGATGGCCGCTCCCTCCGACGGACGCCGGCGCCGTGTTCGTCTCCGACGCACCCGGACGCACCGGCCCGCAGCCATGACGATGGTGGAGCACCTCGGTGAGTTGCGGTCCAGGCTCATCAAATCCGCAGTCGCATTTCTGTTGATCTCGGTGGCGGTATTCGTCGTCTACGAGCCCATCTTCGATCTTTTCAGGCGCCCTCTGTGCGATATCGACCCGAAGCACCTCGGCCCCTTCGGGTGCCGGCTGCAATTCAGCCGGGCGATCGGCGCGTTTCAGTTCCGGCTCAAGATGACCGCGCTCGTCGGAATTGCGCTGTCGTCACCGGTGTGGCTCTACCAACTGTGGGCGTTCGTCGTGCCGGCAATGAGCAAGCAGGAGCGACGCTACGCGCGGCCGTTTATCGCGGTGTCTAGCAGCCTCTTTCTGGTGGGGGCCGCGTTCGCGTATTTTGTCATGCCGACGGGGCTCGGCTTCCTCCTGACGATCGGCGGCGACGCCCTCGTCCCGTTGCTCGATGCGGAGGGCTATCTGAGCTTCGTCGGCTTCATGGTGCTCGGGTTCGGGCTGATGTTCGAGATGCCGGTGGCGATCTTCTTCGCCGGCCTGATGGGCATCGTCTCACTCGACCAACTGCGCTCCGGAAGGCGGACCGCGATTCTCGTGATCGTCGTCCTGGCGGCGATCGTCACGCCCAGCCAAGACCCCTACACGATGATCCTGCTCTCGATCCCGCTCTATGTGTTGTACGAGGCGACGATCCTGTTGCTCGCGTGGGTGCTCAAGCGGCGCAGGCAAACGACGGTATAGTCCTGCGCCGTATGGCCATCAAAGGGAAGAAGAAGAGCAGGGGAGGCGGAGCCCGGCGACGTCCGGCGCAAGCTCCCCGGCCGCAGAGCCAGATCGTGTCCCGCACGCCTTGGTACCGCACCTCGGGCGGACGTGTGGCGGCGGCGATAGGGCTTGCGGTGGCCGTTGCGGCAATCGCCGCGCTGGTCACCACCCTCGTTGGGAACGCCACCGAAAAGGATCGCCGACGCACCGCAACGGAGGACTTCGTCGACGAGGTCCGGCTCCTGCAGCAGGAGGTGGCACCCGCGGGGACCGGCATGATGCTTGCCCCCGCGACCGCCGAGGAACCTGCATTCCAGGCGGTCGGCGACGAGGCGGATGAGTGGATCGAGACGTTCGAAGGAGCGCAGACGAGCTCTGTCGATATCGCCGCCCCTGAAGGTCTCCAGGGGGCGCTCGACATATTCCGGCAATCGCTCGCGCTGTACGCGGGTGCGGCCAGGACGTTTGACCTCGCCGCCCGTCTCGAGGGCAAGCAGGCAGACCAAGCCCTCGCACTCGGCATCGAGCAGCGTGACCGGGCATCCGCGATCTGGTCGACCGGAATAGCGTTGCTCGATGCCGAGCTCATCGACCTGGGCCTCGACCCGTCCGGCATCGGCATTCCGGCCGAGGCCCCGGAAGGGCTGATACCGGGCGACGGCGAGGTAGTCGTTCCCGAGACGGAGACCGAATCGGAACCCGGAGCAGGCGAGGAGCCGCAGGATGGATCCGGCGAGGGAACGGACGAAGGCGCCGACGGCGGCGGAAACAACTAGCTCCGCCGAGCAGCCGTCTCCGCTCGTTGGTGAGTTCGAAGCAACGTACGGCTTTCCCTTCGACGATTTTCAGCGACGAGCCTGCGGGGCGCTTGCCGATGGATCCTCGGTATTGGTCGCCGCACCCACCGGCGCCGGCAAAACCGTCGTCGGCGAATTCGCCGCGTGGATGGCGCTGCGAGGCGGCGGCAAGACCTTCTATACGACTCCGATCAAGGCCCTCAGCAATCAAAAATATGCCGATTTCCTCGACGCCTACGGCCCCGAGCGCGTCGGGCTGCTGACGGGCGACAACTCGATCAACGGCGGCGCGCCGATTGTTGTGATGACGACCGAGGTCCTCCGCAACATGATCTATGAGGACGCTCACGCGCTCTCTGCCTTGAGGTACGTCGTCCTCGACGAGGTCCATTACCTCCAGAATCGCTACCGCGGCGCGGTGTGGGAGGAGATCCTCATCCACCTTCCCGTCGATGTTCAGACGGCCTCTTTGTCGGCCACGGTTTCGAACGCAGAAGAATTCGCCGAGTGGCTGCAAACTTTGCGCGGCCACACCGAGGTGATCATCGAGGAGCGGCGGCCGGTCGACATCCGACATTGGTACATGGCTTCGGACGAGCTCTTACCGATGTTCGTACGGAGAGCCCGGGACGACGAGGCGGTGCCGAATCCGCGCGGGGTAGAACTCGACCGCCGTCGCCGCCGGGGCGGCCCGCGACCGGCACGGGGGGGACGCCGCGATCACGATAAGCGGGCCCGAACGCCGTTTCGGACCGAGGTGATCGAACGACTCGACGGCGATGGAATGCTCCCCGCCCTCTACTTCATCTTTTCCCGCAGGGGGTGTGACGACGCAGTACGAAGTTGCCTGCGGGAGAACGTCCGGCTGACGACGCCGGATGAGCGACGGCGCATCGTCGAATATGCCGACCTGAGGGTGACGGATCTGCCTCCCGAAGAGCTCGATGTTCTCGGGTATCACGACTGGATCGCGGGCTTGATGAACGGAGTGGCCGCTCACCACGCGGGAATGATTCCGCCTTTCAAGGAAACCGTCGAGGAGCTGTTCAAGCGGGGACTGATCAAGGTCGTATTCGCAACCGAGACGCTCGCGCTCGGTATAAACATGCCGGCTCGGACGGTGGTGATCGAGAGCCTGACCAAGTTCACCGGAGAACGTCATGAATTGATGACTCCCGGTGAGTACACGCAGTTGTCTGGGCGCGCCGGCCGCAGGGGGATCGACGAGTTGGGGCACTGCGTCGTCCTGATGCAGCGCTTCACACCGTTCGAAGCCATCACGCGACTGGCGTCGACCCGCACCTATCCGCTCAACTCCTCGTTCCAACCCTCGTACAACATGACGGTGAACCTCGTACGAACGTACGACCGTCACGATGCGGAGCACCTGGTCAACTCATCCTTCGCCCAGTTTCAGGCCGATCGAGATGTCGTTCAGCTGGAACGCAATCTCGAACGGAACGAGGCGTATCTGGCCTCGTACCGGGAGCGGATGCAGTGCGAAAGAGGCGACGTCGCCGAATACCGGCGCCTGGTCGACAAGCTCAAGGATGCGGAGGCCAAAGCCAATGCGTCCCCGTCCGCGGGAATCATTGCCGATGCTTTGCTCGCGCTGGGGCGCGGGGACGTGGTCGTCGTACCGGGGGGGAAGAAGAGGGGTCGCTACGTCGTGCTCGATGTGACGCGCGGCCGCGGCGAACGCAACCCCAAGCTCCTCGTGTTGTCGGAAGAACGCTCGGTCCTGCGCCTGACGGTGAACGACTTTCGCGCCCCCCCGCGGGCCGTTGCGAGAGTTCATCTCCCCAAAGGAGTGTCCGCGCGGGATCCGAAGGCACGACGCGATCTGGCGCGCCGCTTGATCGAAGTAGAGACGGCTCAGCCCGTCCGTCGCAACGACGAACCCAAGGGGATGCGTCCGTTGCG
>Ga0247713_1000756_pt1 | contig 18065 bp, 16 predicted proteins | sample 21E_NmetaG_FD_189936 | JGI IMG/M metagenome (GOLD analysis project Ga0247713, IMG submission 189936) | Soil microbial communities from hillslope of Landscape Evolution Observatory, University of Arizona, Oracle, AZ, United States - 2-1-E_N | ecosystem: Engineered > Artificial ecosystem >... | reverse complement strand
CGTGGCCCTCGTCGTCCCTGAGCGCTACAGCTTCCCGGACAACTGGATCTACGTGCACGCCCAGTCGGTCCAGGTGGGCCGGATCCAGAACTTCGGCTCCTGGTCGCCCTACCTCATCAAGGAGGGCCGGACCTGTCTCGGCCTCGAGTTCTTCGTGTTCGAGGGGGACTCCACGTGGACGAAGCCGGACGAGGAGCTCATCGAGCAGGGCAAGCGGGAACTGGGCATCCTCAACCTGGTCGAGCCCGACAAGGTTGAGTCGGGCTACGTCGTGCGCATGCCGAAGGCGTATCCCTTCTACGACGAGAACTACAAGGCCAACGTGGCCAAGATCGTCGAATGGCTCAACCGCTGCGCGCCGAACGTCCACCCGGTGGGCCGCAACGGCATGCACCGCTACAACAACCAGGACCACTCGATGTACACCGCCATGCTGACGGCGGAGAACATCGCCACCGGCTCGACGCACGACGTGTGGAGCGTCAACGTCGAGGAGGAGTACCACGAGGAGTCCTCGCCGGCCGAGACGGCGGCGGCCGGCACCCGGGGCACCGGGCGAGACGCGCCGGTGATCCCCCGCACGAACTACCCCGAGGACCACCCGGTCCACAAGCCGCCGACGCCGTAGCCGGCGTGGAGCGCCGGCGGGTTCGGAGCGTCGCCGTCCTGCTGGCGTTGGTGTTCACGGCCCAGATGGTGACCGTCGTGGCCAGGCAGGGTGATGGCGCCAGTCCCGCCCACGTGGCACTGGCGCCGGGGGACGAGGCGGTCGTCTCCGACGAGCTGCTGTCCGAGGGGCGGGTGCTGCGGGCGACGGTGACGACGGAGGCCTTCAGCCCGCCGGCCCACGCGTTGTACGCCGAGCGGGGGCGAGCCGACCCGCTCACCGGCCGGATGCTGGCCGTGGGGAGCGCGTTCGGCGAGGGGCCGGCCATCGTGCCGACGTCGGAGACACCGGGGTTCCGGCTGGTCGAAGTGGGGAACCGAAGCGTCGCCGTGGGCCACGACCGGTCATGGACGTGGGTGACCTGGAAGCTGGCCAACTGCACCGCCCTCTGCCAGGGCTACGCCGCCGGCCGCAACCTCTCCGAGGCCGAGGTGGTCGACGCCGCCAGGACGGCGACGGTCGACCGCAACGCACCGACGGTCACCGCTGTGCCGGCGGGCCTGACCCTGCTGGTGACGTCGCGTCTGGACCTGCAAGGGTTCGACGCCCCTGGGGCCCAGTCCGTGTCGTGGCTGTGGGACGGCACCAACGTCGGGTTCGTCGTGGTGCCCGACGAACGGCTGGCGGTGCGGCTGCGGTTCTTCGTCGACGGAGGACCCGCCGAGGTCCGGGACCGTCCAGGCTCCGCCGGCGAGGTGGCCCGGGTGGGCTTCGGAGGCGACATCGTGGCCCGGGCATGGTCGGAGGGAGGCCGATCCATCGTGGTCGCCTCCGACCGGCTTTCCTACGACGACTTCGACCGGTTCGTCGCCGGCCTTCGGGTGGCACGGCCGGGGGAGTGGGACGCACTACGCAGCCGGGTCCTCGACGCCTCCAGCGAGGCTCTCATCGATCAGTGCCGGACCGCGGGCGGGGCGTATACCGCCGTGGGCCGCCAGCAGGGCCGCTACCGGTGGGCGGTGGGATTCGCGGTCGGCCAGAGCATCGAGTGCCACGTCATCCTCACGCCCGGCCGGTCGTCGCTCGGCCTGGGTGGGTTCTCCCGGCCGGTGCGCGGGGCCCCCTCCGTCAGCACAACTGCCGTGTCCGGGGCCACCGACCCTGTGGGCCTGTTCGTCCTCGGGGTCGCGCCGCCAGGAACGGCTCGGGTCCGCCTCGACGTGGCCGACGGCCGCCAGGTCGACGCCGAGGTGGCGGCGGTCGGGCCGGCGCCGGGGGAGCGCTACTACGCCGCCTTCGTCGAGGGCGCCGTGCGAACCCGCCCAACGGTGGTCGCCCTCAACGGCGCCGGCGCCGAGATCGCCCGGGCCGCCGGCGGGGCGCCGGCGTAGCTAGTCGGCTGACGACGCCGGCTTCAGGGACCGCAGGCGGCGGGAGGCGATAGCCAGTCCCACGAGGGCGACCAGTGCCAGGCGGCCCACGCCGGCCCACCCCCGGGGGACTCCCTCCCGGGCCAGCTCCTCCTCGGCACCGGTCAGGCCGACCAGCGTGGCCTGGGCCAGCCAGCCCGGCGAGAGCTGGGCGATGCCGGCGAGGGCGGCGCCGAGCAGGCGCTCGAGGAGGATGACCAGCACCAGCGACCACACGACCGGCCGCTTGAACGTGGCGCCGATGGCGACGAACAGGGCCAGGTAGGCGCCGGCGCCGGCCGCCGCGGCGATCGCCGCCGGGCCGGCGCTGGACGGGGCGCCGGCGACGATGGCGGCCGCCGCCGCGGCCGGGGCGAGCACAGCGCCGGCGATGATGCAGCCGCCGAGCCAGCGGCCGGCGACGATCGTCTCGTAGCGCACCGGGCTGAGCCACGTGAAGGCGAACACGCCGGAGCGGATCTCGGCGCCCAGCAGGGCGTCGCCGATGATCAGGCAGGTGATGGGCAGGATCAGGGTGTGCATCGCCGTGCCGCCCACCCTGGCGAAGGCGATCACCGCCGCCTCGTCCGACAGCCGGGACAGCAGGCCGAACACCAAGGCGCCGGCGACGGGCAGCAGGAGCAGCCACCGCTGCGCCGGCATGCACGCCCGCAGCGTGTAGTGGACGATGGCGGCCAGGGGCGACCGTGCTGCCGTCGCGCGCTCGCTCACCGGGTCAGCTCCCGGAACAGGCTCTCCAGTGAGTCGTCGAGGGGCCGCACCTCGCGCAGGCGCACGCCGAGGTCCCGGGCCACAGGGGCGACGGCGACGGCGAGGTCGCGGGCCCGGTCGGTGGTCACGACGAGGCCGGCGTCGGTCAGGCTGGCGCCGGCCACCGTGTCGAGGCCGAGGAGGGCCGCGGCCAGCCGGCGGGGGTCGTCGGCCCGGATGAGGACGTGGCGGGGGCGGTCGTCCATGGCGTCTCGGATGGCCCGGTGGTTGCCGGCGGCGGCCAGCCGCCCATGGATCAGCACCAGCACCCGGTCGGCCAGGCGCTCCACCTCGGACAGCACGTGGGAGCTCACGATCACCGTCCGGCCCTCCGCGCCGAGCCGGCGGAACAGTTCGGTGAGGCTGGCCCGCTGGATGGGGTCGGCGCCGTTCAGCGGCTCGTCGAGGACGAGCACCGGCGGGTCGGTGACCAGGGCGGCCGCCACCTTCGACCGCTGGCGCATGCCCTTGCTGAAGCCCTTGAGCCGCCGGTCGGCCGCCGGCTGCATGTCGACAAGATCCAGGGCCCGGTCCACCGCCCCGGGGTCACGGACGCCGTGCAGGTCGGCCACGTAGCGGACGAGCTCACGGGCCGTCAGCTGGGCGGGGACCGCCTCGTCCTCCGGCACGAGGGCGATGCGGCCCTGCACGGCCCGGTCGGTACGCGGGTCGCGGCCGTCGACCCGCACCTGGCCGGCGTTGACGCCGATCAGCCCGGTGATGGCCCGCATCAGGGTGCTCTTGCCGGCGCCGTTGGGCCCGAGCAGCCCGGTGACACCGGGCCCGAACGAGCACGACAGCTCCGAGAGCGCCACCTTCTGGCCGAACCACACCGAGGCGTCGGCGACCTCGACGGTGGCCCCGTCGACGAACGCGGGGTCGGTGTCGGGCTCCATCGTCACTCCGCCGTCCGGTACCGGGACAGGATGACGGCGGCGCACAGCCCCACCACCACGACGTAGACGGCGATCGACATGGCGCCGGCGCCGGTCACCCCCGACAAGGGCGACGTCTCCTCGATGCGGCCGAGGAACACGAGGTCCCGCAGGCGCAGGGGTGTGGCCAGGATGTTGAGCAGGCCGGCCGGGTGGCCGGTGCGGATCTCCTCGTTGGGGCCGGCGTCGGCCTCGATCAGGATGCCCGAGATGGCGGAGGAGACGAGGGTGATGCCGAGGAGGCTGGCGCCGGCCACCATCCGGCGGCCGGTCAAGGACGCCAGGGCCACGCCGAGCACGGCGTAGAAAAGCGCCAGGAGGGCGGCGGCGAGCGGCACCTGCCACAGGACTGCGGTGTGGTCGCTGAGGTAGTCGAGGGCGCCGTCGCTCACCAGCATCTGGCCGACGTAGAGCACGACCTGGGGCAGGAAGGAGAAGGCGAAGACGCAGGTGAAGATGGCGCCCACCTTGGCCAGGCCGTAGTCCCGGCCGGTGAGGGGGCGGGCGAAGATCAGCGGCAGCACCCGCTGGCGCCGGTCGGGGCAGACGATGTCGGGCGCCACGAGGGCGACGAAGAGGAGGAGCGCGCTGGAGACGCCCAGGTACTCCCGGTAGGTGATGAACTCGAACCCCTCGGCCGGTGTGCCCCGGGTGAGGTAGCCGATGCCGACGTTGACCACGGCCGGCACCACGGCGATGGCCAGCAGGGCCGCCGGCGCCACCTTCTGGCGCCAGGGCCGGCGCAGGCCGATGGCCCGTCGCAGCGACGTCCGGTACAGGGCCACCATGGCCGCCCGCCGGCCGCCGCGCGGGCCGTCGTAGGGCCGGTAGCCGCGGTCATAGACCGCGCCGGTGGTGGTACTCATGCCCGCCGGGAGAACACGTCGTCCAGCGAGGTCAGCCGGTTGGTCAGCTTGTGCAGCGGGAGGTTGAGCTCGGCGACCACGTCGCGGATGGTGTCGAGGTCGCCGTCGCCGGCGACGGTGACCTCCAGGGCGCCGACGCCGTCGTCGGCCACCGCCAGCCCCCGGGCGGCCAGGGCGGCGTGGAGCCGGGCGGCGTCGAGAGGGCCGACGTCGACGGTCACCCTGCCCGTCTGGTGCAGGAGCACTTCGGTCGGGGCGTCGGTGACCAGGGTGCCGGCGTCGAGCATCACCACGTGGTCGCAGACGCGGGCCACGTCGTCGAGGAGGTGGGTGGCCAGCACGACGGCGATCCCGAAGCTGCCCAGGCGGTCGACGAGGGCCAGCATCTCCTCCCGTCCGGAGGGGTCGAGGCCGGCGGTGGGCTCGTCGAGGAGGACCAGCGCAGGGTCGGCCACGATGGCCTGGGCCAGCTTGGTGCGCTGGCGCATGCCCGTCGAGAAGCCGGCGACGGGGCGGAAGCGGGCCTCGTCGAGGCCGACCAGGTCGAGCACCTCCGACGCCCGCTGCCGGGCGGCCCGCACCGGCAGGCCGCCCAGCTCGCCGAAGGTCGACACCACGTCGGCCGCGGTCTGGTCGAGGGGCAGGCAGTCGTGCTCGGGCATGTACCCGATCTGGTTGCGGGCGCCGATGGGATCCTCGGCCACGTTGACGCCGCAGACCTCCACGGTGCCGGCGTCGGGTTGGCTGAGGCCGAGCAGGATCCGGAAGAGGGTGGTCTTGCCCGCCCCGTTGGCACCGACCAGGCCGACCCGTCCGGAGGGCAGGTCGAGGTCCACCCCGTCGAGGGCGGTCACCCCCGGGTAGCGCTTGGTCAGCCCGCGGGCGGTGACGATGCTGGCCATCTCCTTCGAACCGTACCGGTCAGAGCTGCCGAAGGGCGGCGAGGAGGGCGATGCCGACCACCACGGTCACGCCGACGTTGCGTGTCTTCCAGGCCACGGCGGCGGCCACCAGGCCGGCCAGCAGGGTGGGCTGGAGCAGGTCGAGGTGGCCGTCGGGGCGCAGGAGGGCCGGTGCGACGATGGCAGCCAGGGCCGCCGGCGGTATCTGCCGCAACACTCGGGCCAGCCCCGGCGGCACGGTGGCCATCCGGTGGGCGAAAGCCAGGAACGACGCCCGCATGGCGTAGGTGCCGGCGCCGGCGAGGAGGATGGTGGCCCACATGCGGTTCATGACGGCGCCGGCGCCGGGCCGCGAGCGTCGACCATCGCGCCGACCACGATGCCGGCCGCGGCGCCGATGATCGTCGAGACCGGGCCGGCGCCGGCCTCGCCGGCCGCGACTGCGGCGGCGCCTCCGGCCACCGCGGCGGCGATCGAGGGCCGGTCGACCAGGATGGGGACCAGGAGGACGAGGAACACCAGCGGGATGGCGAAGTCGAGCGGGACGTCGTCGGGGATGGCGGGGCCGACGAGGGCGCCCAGGACGGTGAAACCGATCCAGGTGGTGGACAGGAACGTGGCGATGCCCAGGTAGAAGGGCAGTCGCTCGTCGGTCCGCCCGCCGTCGACCGCCCAGCGGGCGATGCACAGGGCGTACACCTGGTCGACGAGAAGGAAGGCCGTGGCCATCCGCCGGCGGGTCGGCTCGTGGCTGAGGTAGGGCGCCAGCGACGCCGAGTAGAGCACCATCCGCAGGTTGATCGTCAGCGCAGCCAGGACCGCCACCAGCACCGACCCGCCCTGGGCCAGCACGTCGACGATGGCCAGCTGGGACGCCCCGGCGAAGACGATGGTCGACAGGCCGACTGCCGACCACGGGCTGAAGCCCTGGGCCACGGGGCCGGCGCCGGCGACCAGGCCGAAGGGGGCGACGCCGACGACCAGCGGAGCGGCGGCGGCCACACCGGCCCGGAACGCGCTGCGGGACGGCATGTACCGATGATGGCCGGTCGGCGGCGCTTCGGGCGCCGAATTCCGTCTAGCAGTACTTGGTGAGGGTGGGGTAGGGGTTGGTGTAGCCGCTGCCGCCCGGATGCATCTCGAAGTGGAGGTGGGGTGGGCCGCCGGCGGCGTCGCCGGTGTTGCCCACCGTCCCGATCACCGTGCCGGCCGACACCCGCCCGCTGGCGCCGAAGGAGTCGAGGTGGGCGCCGAAGTAGCGGTTGCCGTCGTCGCCGGCCAGGAAGTAGGCCAGCCCGCTGACGGCGCCGTTGCGCTGGGTCACCACCCCGCCGACGTTGGCCACGACCGGTGTTCCCTTCGGGGCGAGGATGTCGTTGCCCATGTGGCTGGACCCGCCACCTCGCGGCGCGCCGTAGTCGTTGCTGAAGGCGCGCGGGCCCTGCACCGGGCAGACCCAGTCACCGGTGGCCGGGGCCGGCGCCGGCCGCGTGGTGGGCGTGGTGGGCCGGGTCAGCGCCGCGGTGGTGCCCGGTGCTGCCGGCGCCCCCGGGGCCGGCGGGGCTGCGGCGGGGCCCGGAGCCGCGGCGGCCGCGGTCGTGGCCGCCGCAGCCTGGGCCCGGCGCTGCTGCTCCTCGCGGGCGGCCCGGGCCTGCTCCTCGATGCGGGCCAGCCGCTCGAGCTCGCGGACGGCATCCGCCTGGCGCCGGCGCAGGCCCTCGATGGCGGCGGCCCGCTCCTCCTGCTGGCGCTCCAGAGCCGTCACCTCCACCCGCAGGTCCTCCTTGTCGGCCCGGTACTGCTCCAGGGCCTCGGTCGACGTGGTCGCCACCACGCTGGCGTACTGCTGGGCCCGGACGACCTCGTTGGCGTCGGCCATGCGCAGCAGCCTGGTGATGCGGAACGTCCCCTGGACGTACTGGCGGACCGCCAGCTGGGCCACCTCGGCCCGCACGGCGGCGACCCGCTCCTCGACCCGGGCGACACGGGCCTCCAGGTGGGCGACGGTGTCCTCCGCGATCGCCTCCGCCTCTTCGGCCTTGGACAGCTCGGCCGCCGCCTGGTTGGCCCGTCGCTGCGCGGCCTGGACGTCGTCGACCTGGGCGCCGGCGATCCCCGGCAGGGCGGGGAGCACCAGGAGAACCACGGCAACGCCCGCCCACGTGGCTCCACGACGTGGTCGGGACACCATGACCCGCACGACTGTAGGCGGGCGGCCGCCGGCGCCGCAGGTCCATGGGTGCTCAGATCGAGCGAGTCACCGCCCAGCCCTGGACTTGGCCCTCCAGCCACCGCTGCTTGCGGTCCTCGATCTCCTGGGCCGTCGGCCGGCGTCGGGGTGGCCCCAGCGGGGCGACGCGGCCGGCTCGCCGGCAGGCTTCACTCGTCGTCTGGTCCTCTTGCGTTCGATGCATACCCCTTGCATCGGCATTTGCGCCCGCGTCGGCTAGGGCCGGAAGTCCCGACGTCGGCCACATGGCTCAGGGGGAGCGTTCGGAGAGGGCGGCCAGGCAGACGTGCCGGCTCGGGCACCCAGCACAGGTCAGGGGGTCCACGCGACTGAGAACGTGCCCCTCCTGCTGCCAGCAGGCTCCGCACCCGTGGCACACCAGATTTGGGGCTGCGCGGCGTCCGACGGGGTGCAGCTGCCGGCCTCCGCAGTCCGGACAGTGGAGAAGCGACGGTCGCGGCGCAGCGTTGCTGTTCACGCCACTCACACTTCTCCTGGTCCGCCGGCGCTGCCCAGGGCCGAAGGTCCCGACACACGCCGATCGGCCATTGGGACGAAGGACCCTGGCAGGTCGTTCGCACGCCCGCGAACGCTGGGGGACAACCGACGAACAGTGAGCCGTGGTGGATGGATCTCGGCGGCTCAGGAAGGAACCGGCATGGCCCAGCGAGTCGCCACTGTCGCTGCCCCGGCGTCAACCGCGGCAGCCCAGACGGTGGCCGCCACGAAGATCTACGGCAAGGGACAGACCGAGGTGCGGGCGCTCGACGGCGTCACGGTCGAGTTCCCTCAAGGTCAGTTCACCGCCATCATGGGCCCGTCGGGGTCGGGCAAGTCCACGTTGCTCAACTGCATCGCCGGCCTGGACACGCTCACGTCCGGGCAGGCGTTCATCGCCGGCGCCGATTTGAGCACGCTGAACGACAACCAGCTGACGATCCTGCGCCGGGACCGCGTCGGCTTCGTCTTCCAGGCCTACAACCTGGTCCCGACGCTGACCGCCATCGAGAACATCACCCTGCCCATGATCCTCGCCGGCCGCAAGGGCGACCAGGCGTGGATCGACCAGGTGGTCGACGTCATGAAGATCGGCGACCGCGTGAAGCACCGCCCAGCGGAGCTCTCCGGCGGCCAGCAGCAGCGGGTGGCGGTGGCCAGAGCCCTGGCCGGCCGGCCGGCGATCATCTTCGCCGACGAGCCGACCGGGAACCTGGACTCGAGGGCCGGCGCCGAAATCCTGGCGTTCATGCGCCGAGCGGTCGAGGAGATGGGCCAGACGATCGTCATGGTGACCCACGACCCGACCGCGGCCAGCTACGCCGATCGCATCCTGTTCCTCGCCGACGGTCGGGTCGTCGACGAGATGCTCGAGCCCACGCCCGAGCGGGTCCTCGAGCGGATGAAGCGGTTCGGGGAGTGAGGAAACCATGTTGTGGATGACCCTCAAAGGGCTGCTGGCGCGCAAGCGCCGCCTCTTCACCACCGCATTGGCGGTGACCCTGGGCGTGGCGTTCATGTCGGGCACCCTCGTGCTGACCGACACCATCGGGAAGACCTTCGACGACCTCTTTGGCAGCGCCCTCGCCAACACCGATGTCCAGGTCCGCCAGGTCGCCGCGTTCGAGGGCGTCCCGGGAGCGGACACCTCCGACCAGCGCGGCCGCGTCGACGCGTCCCTGGTACCCGTCCTGAAGAACGTCAAGGGCGTGGCCGTGGCCGAGGGCGACCTCTTCGGCTACGCCCGCCTCCTCGGCAGCGACGGCAGGGCCATCGGCCGCCCGGAGATGGGCGCGCCCACCGTCGGCGTCCCGTGGAGCGAGACCGCGCTCAACCCGTTCCAGCTCGTCGCCGGCCAGGCGCCGAGGGCCGACGACGAGGTCGTCATCGACCGCAAGAGCGCCAAGGACGGGAAGCTGAACGTGGGGGACACGACGACGGTGCTGGTCCAGGCCGGCCCCCAGCAGGTCACGATCGCCGGCATCGCCAAGTACGGCACCGCGGACAGCCCCGGCGGTGCGTCGTTCACCATGTTCAGGCCTGCTGTCGCCCAGCGCCTCCTAGCGACGCCGGGCAAGTACGACGCCATCTCCCTCATCGCCGAGGACGGCGTCTCCCAGACCGAGCTGGTCGCCCGGGTGCAGGCCGTCCTGCCGGCGGGTACCGAAGCGGTCACCGGGGCGGAGGTCACCAAGGAGAGCCAGACCGCCATGCGTGAGGCCTTCTCCTTCCTCAACACGTTCCTGCTCGTGTTCGCAGTCATCGCCCTCCTGGTCGGCGGGTTCATGATCTTCAACACGTTCTCGATCACCGTGGCCCAACGGACTCGTGAGAACGGGCTGCTCCGGGCCCTCGGCGCCAGCCGGCGCCAGGTCCTGTCGTCGGTGCTGACCGAGGCGGTCGTGGTGGGCATCGTCGCCTCCGCGCTCGGCATCGCCGCCGGCGTGGTGGTGGCCACCGGCCTCCAGGCCATGCTGCGGGGCTTCGGGCTCGACATCCAGACCGGCAGCGTGGTGTTCTCGGCGTCGACGGTGTACGTCTCGGTGCTGGCCGGGCTGGGCGTTTCCATCCTCGCCGCCCTCTCCCCGGCCCGGAAGGCGGCCAAGATCCCGCCCATCGCAGCCATGCACGCCGAGGTGACGGGAAGCAGTGGCTATGGGTCCAAGGAGCGGATCATCGTCGGCGTCGCCCTTCTCGCCGTCGGTGTGTCCTCGATGCTGTTCGCCCTCCTGGGCGACGTCCCGAACGCCTTGGCGGTGGTAGGCGTCGGCGTCCTGGCCGTCTTCTTCGGCGTGTCGACGCTGGGCCGCACCATCTCGCTGCCGCTGAGCCGGGTGCTCGGCGCACCGCTTCCCAGGGTACGTGGAGCGGCCGGCGCCCTGGCGCGCGAGAACGCCATGCGCAACCCCAAGCGGACAGCAGCCAGCGCCTCCGCCCTCATGATCGGGGTCGGCCTGGTCGGGTTCATCACCATCCTGGCCGCCTCGACCAAGACGTCGATCAACGCCGCCATCGACCGCTCGGTCACCGGCGATCTGGTCGGGAACGCCGGCAGCGGGTTCTTCGGCGGTGTGGACGCCGGCTTTGCCAAGCGGCTCGACAGCGTGCCCGAGGTCGAGTTCGCCACCGGCGTGCGTTTCGGCGGAGCGAAGATCGCCGACAAGGTCGAGCGCGTGGGCGCCGTCGACGCCAAGAGCGGCTTCGCCATCATCGACGTGCAGCCGGTGGAAGGCCGTCCTCTGGACATGGGGCGCGACACCATCGCCGTGTGGGAGGAGAAGGCGAAGGAGGTGAACCTCAAGGTCGGCGACCAGGTGAAGGTCGTGTTCAAGGACACCGGTGAGCAGGTGCTGCGGGTGGCCATGGTCTTCGCCGAGGACCAGCCCCTGACCACGCCGTACCTCCTCAGCATGGAGGCCTACGAGGCCAACTTCCTCGACCGATACGACGCCCAGGTGTACATCAAGAAGGCTTCGGGGGTCACCACCGCCGCAGCACTCGCGGCGGTGGAGAAGGTGGCCGCGGAGTACCCGGGGATCAAGGTCCTGGACCAGGACGGCTTCAAGGAGCAAGCGGCCCAGCAGGTGGACACCGTGCTCGGCCTGGTCTACGCGCTGCTGGCCCTGGCCATCATCATCGCCCTCCTGGGCATCGGCAACACCCTGGCCCTGTCGATCTTCGAACGTACCCGTGAGCTCGGCCTGCTCCGTGCGGTCGGGATGACCCGTTCCCAGCTGCGCAAGACCATCCGCTGGGAGTCGGTGCTGATCGCCCTCCAGGGGACGGTGCTCGGGCTGGTGATCGGTGTCTTCTTCGGCTGGGCGCTGGTGACGGCACTGGCCGACCAGGGCGTCGATCAGTTCACCATCCCCGTCCTCAGCCTCATCGTGGTGGCGGTCATCGCCGCCTTCGCCGGCGTCGTCGCCGCCATCGCTCCCAGCCGGCGGGCCGCCAAGCTCAACATCCTCCAGGCCATCGCCAACCAGTAGGGAACCCACCGTGCTGAAACGGGAGATCATCCGCCCGCCGGAACACATCTATCCCCCCGACGAGTGGCGGATCGTCGAGGCCCGGTGGGCGCCGGAGAACCTGGCCCGGGCGGAGACGGTGTTCGCACTGTCCAACGGGTACCTGGGCATCCGGGGCACCATGGAAGAGGGTCGCCCGGTCTTCGGGCCGGGCACCTTCGTGAACGGCTTTCACGAGACCTGGCCGATCCTCCATCCCGAGGAGGCCTTCGGCCTGGCCCGCGTCGGGCAGACCATGGTGAACCTCCCCGGCGCCACCGTGCTCGAACTCTTCGTCGACGACGAGCCGCTCTACCTGCCCACGGCGCACCTCCGCGAGTACGCCCGGACCCTGGACATGCGCAACGGGACCTTGACCCGAGACCTGCTGTGGACCACGCCGGCAGGCAAGCACGTGCGGGTGCGCTCGTGCCGGCTGGTCTCCTTGGAGCACCGCCACGTCGCCGCCATCTCCTACGAGGTCACCGTCGACCGGAGCTCGCCGGTGGCGATCGTCTCCCGCGTCGGCGGGGCGTCGAACGGGAAGGACGAGACGAGATTCGATCCTCGCCTCGGGCGCAGGCTCGACGGCGCGCTCGAGAGCTGCTTCGCCGACGGCGCCGGCGGCCGGGCACTGCTCGGCTACCGGACCCAGCGGAGTGGCATGACGCTCGCCCTCGGCGTGGACCACGACGTCGACGCCGGCGGTCCCTGCGGGGTGACCACCTCCTGCGAACCGGATGCGACGGACGTCACCGTGCTGGTCGCCGCGGAGCCGGAGGTGCCGGTCCGCATCGTCAAGTACGTCACCTACCAGACGTCACGTGAGGTGACGTCCGAGCGGCTGGCCGAGCGTTGCACCCGGACCATCGACCGGATCAGGGGCGACGGCTTTGGTGCTCTGCTCTCGGCGCAGCGGCGCAACCTCGACAAGTTCTGGGACCGGGCCGACGTCAGAGTCGAGGACCGCCGTTCCCCGACGGTCGCGGTGCGGGCCCAGCAGGCCATCCGCTGGAACCTGTTCCAGCTCGCCCAGGCCACGTGGCGGGCCGAGGGCTCGGGCGTCCCGGCCAAGGGGTTGACCGGGGGCGCCTACGACGGCCACTACTTCTGGGACACCGAGGCATACGTGGTGCCCTTCCTCGCTTACACCCAGCCCAGAACGGCCCGGAACCTCTTGCGGTTCCGCCACAGCATGCTGCCCAAGGCCCGGGAGCGGGCGGCCACCCTCGGCCAGAAGGGAGCGACCTTTCCGTGGCGCACGATCAACGGAGAGGAGGCCTCGGCCTACTACCAGGCCGGTACGGCGCAGTACCACCTCAACGCCGACGTCGCCTACGCCATCCGGCGTTACGTCGACGTGCGGGGCGACGACGACTTCCTCGTCGAGGCCGGCGCCGAGATGCTGGTGGAGACGGCCCGCATGTGGGAGGACCTCGGATTCTACGGCGACGACGGGAAGTTCCACATCCACGGCGTCACCGGTCCCGACGAGTACACCGCCGTCGTCAACGACAACGCCTATACGAACCTCATGGCCCGCCTCAACCTGCGCTACGCAGCGTCGACGGTGCGCCGGCTGCGGGCCGAGCACCCCCTCGCGTTCGCCGCCCTCGGCGTCGATCCCGCGGAGGCCGACGCATGGGACCGTGCCGCGGATCAGATGTACGTACCCCACGACGAGGCGCGGGGGATCACCCCCCAGGACGCCACGTTCCTGGACAACGAGGTCTGGGACCTCGAGGCCACGCCGGCGGAGAAGTTCCCGCTGATGCTCCACTTCCACCCGCTGGCGATCTACCGGCGCCAGGTCCTCAAGCAGGCCGACGTGGTCATGGCCATGTTCATGCTCGGCAACGAGTTCGCCGTGGACCAGAAGCGGCGCAACTTCGAGTACTACGACGCCTTGACAACCGGCGACTCGTCGCTGTCCGCCAGCATCCAGAGCATCGTTGCCGCCGAGATCGGCGACGACGAGGCCGCCTGCCGCTACTTCGACTTCGCCCTGCTCGTGGACCTGTGCGACGTGGCCGGGAACGTCTCGGACGGCGCCCATGTGGCTTCGGCGGCGGGGGCGTGGATGGCGATGGTCTTCGGCTTTGGCGGTGTCCGCGACGACGACGGCGTGCTGAGCGTCGACCCCCGGCTTCCGGGCCGGTGGAACTCGCTGGCCTTCTCGCTCCGCTTCCACGGTCGCCAGCTGCGCATCCATCTCACCCATGACGGCGAGACCTACCGGCTCGACGACGGCGACCCACTGGAAATCGTCGTCCACGGCGGCCGCCACGTACTCACCAAGGACGCGCCACTGGAGGTTACGGCGACGCGGCCGGCGGCCTGAGCGACGCCGGCGAGGGGGGTCGACGAGCGCCTGGGGCCCCTCAGGAGAGTGACGTCGGCGCCGGTCAGGTAGAGGTTGCTGAGGTGATCGGTGACGGGCTCGACTGGGAATAGGCCGCTCATGCGCCAGACGTATGCCCGCGCGCAGGCCACGAGGGGGCCTGGAAAGACGACTCGCCGCCACGGTGCGTGGTCGATCCCGAAATTCGCCGCCACTCGTCCGGCCATCGCCGTCCTCGCCTTGGCGTTCGGGGTCCTGGCCGGCTGCGGCGGCGGCTCCCCGCCGCCGGCAGCCTCCCCTGCGAGCACCGCGCCGGCGCCGACTGTCGCGTCGACGACGACGAGCAGCTCGACCTCTACATCGACGACCACGACCACGACCGCCCCCAAGCCTCCACCGCCTCCCGGACTGGTCGACGTCCAGGAGCTCGAGCCGTCGATCGTGGTGGCCCTGAACAAACTGACGGCGGACAACTCCACCGGCCAACCGCTTCCGGGCTACGAGGCCAACCGGGCCTTCCTCACCCCCCAGGGCGCCGAAGCGCTGGCCGCCGTCCAGCGCCGGCTGGCGCCGTCGGGTCTCGGCCTCAAGGTCTACGACGCATACCGGCCGGCCGGGGCCACCCGGGCCATGGTGGCGTGGGCCCGCAGCCAGGGCCGGGGCGATCTGGTGGGCCCCTACATCGCCTCGGTCAGCTACCACAACTCGGGTCAGGCGGTGGACCTGACACTCGTCGACCTCGCCTCGGGCGAGGAGCGCGACATGGGCACGCCGTACGAGACGTACACGCCGGCGGCCCACACGGCCAACGCCACCGGCGCGGCGAGGGCCAACCGCGCCCTCCTCGTCGATGCCATGCACGCCGAGGGCTTCGCCAACTACGCGGGGGAGTGGTGGCACTTCAACTACCTGGTCCCGGGTGCGACCGTCCTCGACGTTCCCGTGCGCTGATCGCCGTTTGTGCCGGCGCTGGGGGGGTACGAGCTGTACATGAGGACGGTGCGACTCGCTGGCGAACTCCGTAGCGCAATCGAGGCGCGGCGCCTGGTCGAGGACGAGTTGGGCCCTGCTGGCGCCGGCGAGGAGACCATGCTCCATACCCAGCTTGTGGTCACCGAGCTCGTCACCAACGCAGCGCGTCATGCACAGACTGCGGTCGACCTGACGATCTTCACCGCCGTGGGTCGCGTTCGCATCGAGGCACGCGACGGAAGCGCGGCGAGGCCCACACCGCCGCAGGTCGACACGCCGACGCGGCACCGAGGCGTCCACCTGATAGAGGATCTGTCCGACGGCTGGGGTGTCGAGGCCGACGACGCGGGCAAGGTCGTCTGGTGCGAGTTGACCAGCCGGGGGCTGACCCGCTGAGGTTTTTCGGCGCCTAGCGTCGCGGGGGAGGCATTTCCAGGAGCCGGTGGCCGGCGCCACTGTCGCCCCAGTTGAGGAGCACGAGCCTGCCTCGATGGCCCCGCCAGTTCCCGGGGTGGAAGTCGCCGTGGATCAGCGTGAGCCCGGTCCGCATCGGTTCAGGACCAGGAGGACGTCACGGGCGATCGGGTCCTGCACGGTCACGAAGACATCGTGTCGCCGAGCGGCTGGAGCCCTGCTGCGACGCGACCGGCTGCTGCGGCAAGCTGAATGCCCTGTGCCCGACCGTCACGGAAGAACCACCCGGGTCCTCGCGGCTGTCGTCGCCCTCATGGCCCTGGCGGGAGGGGCATGCACAGGAGACCCCGGCGGCCAGGTCGGCTCGGGTATGGCGACGACCGCGCCGCGTCCGGCGCCGACCGTCGGGGTGGACCAGCCAGGGGACCGACCGCCGGCGCCCGCTCTCCCACCCGCCATCCCGTCCCGCACCGAGCTGCCGAAACCGCTCAAGGCGGTGTGGGTGCACCTGTTCGACAACGCGCTGAAAACCCGTGCCGGCGTCAACCGAGTGCTCGACGACGCCGCCTCGGCCGGCGTCAACGCGGTGTTCCTGCAGGTCGTGCGCCGTCAGGACGCCTATTACGGCTCCCAGGTGCTGCCTCCGACGCCTGACCCCGCGCTGGCGCCGAGCTTCGATGTGCTGCGAGCCGCCGTTGACGGTGGCCGCGCTCGCGGCATACAGATCCACGCCTGGTTCACCGTGGCCACTGCATGGCACGAGTCCTACCGGGACCTCGAGCTGCCCGCCGGCCACATCACCCGTGACCACGGCCCCGGCACCGCAGACCCGTGGATGACGGTGTCACGCACCGGCGCACAGAGCCGGGAGTACTTCGACATCGGGCTGCCCGAGCTGCATGACCACGTGGCCGGCGTCGTGGCCGACATCGCCGGCCGCTACGCCGTCGACGGCGTGCACCTCGACTACGTCCGCTACGACGGCCCGCAGTGGGGCTACCACCCCCGTGCCCTCCAGCGGTTCGCGGCCGAGACCGGCTACCGAGGGATGCCGGCCCCGAGCGAACCGGTATGGGCCGGTTGGCGCCGGGCCCAGAGCAGGGCCATCGTCGAGCGGGCCCGGGCCGCCCTTGCCCAGGCCCGACCCCAAGCGCTGCTAAGTGCGGCGGTGATCGCCCAGGGCCCGGGCCCGGGAGCCGCAGGGGGCTTTCGCGAGACCCGAGCGTTCGTCGACTATGCCCAAGACTGGGCCGCATGGGTGGACGAGGGGCTGCTCGATCTGGCCGTCCCCATGGTCTACATGCGCGAGAGCTCTGCCGAGCAGGCCCAGTGGTTCCGCCAGTGGCTGGCATTTGCCGGCGATCTCGACCAGCGGCCCGCCGGCGCCGCGGTGGCCGCCGGCGTCGGCGGGTGGTTGAACGCCGTGGCGGGCGCAGTTGTCCAGGCCCGTGAGGCGCTCTCCCGCACCTCAGGGGTTGTCGTGTTCTCCTACCAGCAGGACAGCGCCGATCGCGCCCGCGGGTCGTTCCTTCGAGAGCTCGGCGGGATCTGATCGGGAGATCACTCCAGCGCCGCAATGGCGCCCACCCGATGGCGGTTGGCGACGGAAGCGCACTTCAGGCACGCGCCGGCGTGCGCTCTGACCGAGATCGAGTCGCTCGCCGTCGTGGTACAGCTGCGCCACGTGGCTCTGGGGGCGTCCGCACTCCCGGCAAACGGGCAGCGCGCCAAAGGGAGGCCCCAGGGCCAGCCCACCGAACTTGTCGACGGGGCCGGTTTGCCTTTCGCATCGAAGGCCGAGGACCGAGCGGGGGACGTAATCGCGCACCGAGCGCCAGGATCGTGCGTGGGAACGAGTCCACCACCGAGCCGAATCGCCGTGGCGACCACCAGGGCATCGATCGCCAATTCGCTGTCCCGATCTACCGCCGGCAGCCACGCCTCGATTCTGGTGGCGCCTGGGTCGACGCCGCCGTGTCAGTAACTGAACGTGGTGGCGCCCTCGCCGATCCACTCCCACATCGGCACCGTGCCAGCCAGCTCAGCGCCTTGGATGAGCGTCGTCTTGTCGAGCTTCTTGGCGTCGAAGCAGATCGGGCACACGAAGTACCGGCCGCCGGCAGCCTCGAACCGCTTCATGAGGTCGCTCAGCGACGGGCACCCGTCGCAGGCCACGCCGACAGCGACGCCATCGACGGCGAGCCGCACCGCCTCCTTGGTGAGGAACATCAACGTCGGACGTCCGGACTCGGCCGCTCCGACGGCGACGAGCAGCGCGATCATCACCTTCTCGGAATCTTCCATCCCGGTGGTCAGACTGACAACGGCCTTGCCTGCCATCGCCGCCTCCCTTGCAGGCGCTGGGTACGACGGAGGGAGCGGGCGCCTTGATCCGAACCCTCGAAGCGACCGTACGAGGATCGGCGGTTCCGAACATCCGGTGTTCTCCCGACGGTTCGGTGCCGAATGTCCACTCACGGAGATCGGTTGTCGGCGGCCATGAGATCCTGAACGGAGACGGCCAAGGAACTGAACGCTGGCGGCCACGAGAACTGCGCGGTGGCGGCCACCGGATCTGCTTTTCCGATTGACCGTTGCCCCGGTGGGTCCACCA
>Ga0247713_1000755_pt1 | contig 18100 bp, 18 predicted proteins | sample 21E_NmetaG_FD_189936 | JGI IMG/M metagenome (GOLD analysis project Ga0247713, IMG submission 189936) | Soil microbial communities from hillslope of Landscape Evolution Observatory, University of Arizona, Oracle, AZ, United States - 2-1-E_N | ecosystem: Engineered > Artificial ecosystem >... | reverse complement strand
GACCCCCACCGCCGAGCCCGCGGAGACCACCGAGCACCGGCGGGTGGCGGACCGGGCCGCGATGACGCGCACGGCCAACGGCCGCAGCGGGGAGCGCGCCGCGCCCGCCGAGCCGGAGAAGGCCACCGCCGGCGAGAACCGCCGCGGCGGCGGGGGCAAACCGGCCGCGGGCAGCACCTCGCAGGCGGTGAAGCCCCCGGCCTCGGGCAGCGAGGGCGCGGCCACCCCGTTGCGCGGCGCCGCGGGCGCCGTGGTCAAGAACATGAACGCCTCGCTCGCGGTGCCCACCGCCACCAGCGTGCGCGCCGTGCCGGCGAAGCTCCTCGCCGACAACCGAGTAGTGATCAACAACCAGCTGCGGCGCACCCGGGGCGGCAAGATCTCCTTCACCCACCTCATCGGCTATGCGGTGGTCCAGGCACTCGGCGACTTCCCGGTGATGAACCGGCACTTCGACGACGCCGACGGCAAGCCCGTGGTCGTGCAGCCTGACCACGTCAACCTCGGCCTGGCGATCGACCTGCCGGGGAGGAACGGCCAGCGCTCGCTCGTCGTCGTCTCGATCAAGGGCTGCGAGGCGATGAACTTCGCCCAGTTCTGGTCGGCCTACGAGGCGATCGTGCACAAGGCCCGCGGCGGCTCGCTCACCGCCGAGGACTTCGCCGGCACCACCATCAGCCTGACCAACCCCGGCACGCTGGGCACCAACCACTCGGTGCCGCGGCTGATGCAGGGCCAGGGCGCGATCGTCGGCGTCGGCGCGATGGAGTACCCGGCCGCGTTCCAGGGCGCCAGCGAGGAGCGGCTCGCCGAGCTCGGCGTCAGCAAGATCATCACGCTGACCTCGACGTACGACCACCGGATCATCCAGGGTGCGGAGTCCGGCGACTTCCTCCGCCGGATCCACGCGCTCCTGCTGGGCGAGGACGGCTTCTACGAGAAGATCTTCACCTCGCTGCGGGTGCCCTACGAGCCGGTGCGCTGGGTGCAGGACATCCCCGAGGGCGCGGTCGACAAGACCGCCCGGGTGATCGAGCTGATCGACGCCTACCGCACCCGCGGTCACCTGATGGCCGACACCGACCCGCTCAACTACCGCCAGCGCCGCCATCCCGACCTGGACGTCCTGTCCCACGGGCTCACCCTGTGGGACCTGGACCGCGAGTTCGCCACCGGCGGCTTCGGCGGGCGCGAGCGGATGAAGCTGCGCGACGTGCTCGGCCTGCTGCGGGACTCCTACTGCCGCACCATCGGCACCGAGTACATGCACATCGCCGACCCCGAGCAGCGCGCCTGGCTCCAGGAGCAGATCGAGGTCCCGCACCAGAAGCCGACCCCCGCCGAGCAGAAGTACATCCTGTCCAAGCTCAACGCGGCGGAGTCGTTCGAGACGTTCATCCAGACCAAGTACGTCGGGCAGAAGCGGTTCTCCCTGGAGGGCGGCGAGACCGTCATCCCGCTGCTCGACGCGGTGCTCGACAAGGCCGCCGAGCACGAGCTCGACGAGGTCGTCGTCGGCATGCCGCACCGCGGCCGGCTCAACGTGCTGGCCAACATCGTCGGCAAGCCGATCAGCCAGATCTTCCGCGAGTTCGAGGGCAACCTCGACCCCGGCCAGGCGCACGGCTCCGGCGACGTCAAGTACCACCTCGGCGCCGAGGGCAAGTACTTCCGGATGTTCGGCGACGGCGAGACGGTCGTGTCGCTGACGGCCAACCCGTCGCACCTGGAGGCGGTGGACCCGGTGCTCGAGGGCATCGTCCGCGCCAAGCAGGACCTGCTCGACAAGGGCGACGGCGGCTTCACCGTGCTGCCGCTGATGCTGCACGGCGACGCCGCGTTCGCCGGGCAGGGTGTGGTGGCCGAGACGCTCAACCTCGCGCTGCTGCGCGGGTACCGCACCGGCGGCACCGTGCACGTCGTGATCAACAATCAGGTCGGGTTCACCACGGCGCCCGAGCACGCCCGCTCCACCCAGTACTGCACCGACGTCGCGAAGATGATCGGCGCACCCGTCTTCCACGTGAACGGCGACGATCCCGAGGCGTGCGTGTGGGTGGCGAAGCTCGCGGTGGACTACCGCCGCCGCTGGCACAACGACGTCGTGATCGACATGATCTGCTACCGCCGCCGGGGCCACAACGAGGGCGACGACCCCTCGATGACCCAGCCGGCCATGTACGACGTCATCGACGCCAAGCGCAGCGTCCGCAAGATCTACACCGAGTCGCTCATCGGCCGCGGCGACATCACCGTCGAGGAGGCCGAGCACGCGCTCAAGGACTTCCAGAACCAGCTCGAGCACGTGTTCAACGAGGTGCGCGAGCTGGAGCGCCACCCCCCGGCGGTCTCGCCGTCGGTGGAGCAGGAGCAGTCCGTGCCGACCGACCTGGACACCTCGGTGCCGCTCGAGGTCGTGCACCGGATCGGCGACGCGCACGTCAACCTGCCCGAGGGCTTCACCGTGCACCAGCGCGTGAAGCCGGTGCTGCAGAAGCGGCACAAGATGTCGCGCGAGGGCGACATCGACTGGGCGTTCGCCGAGTTGCTCGCGATGGGCTCGCTGGCGATGGACGGCAAGCTGGTGCGGCTGTCCGGGCAGGACTCCCGGCGGGGCACGTTCGTGCAGCGCCACTCGGTGATCATCGACCGGCGCACCGGCGAGGAGTACTACCCGCTGCGCAACCTCTCCGACGACCAGGAGCGGTTCCTGCCCTACGACTCCGCGCTCTCCGAGTTCGCCGCTGTCGGGTTCGAGTACGGTTACTCGGTGGCCAACCCGAACGCGCTGGTGCTCTGGGAGGCACAGTTCGGCGACTTCATCAACGGCGCGCAGTCGATCATCGACGAGTTCATCTCGTCCGGCGAGGCCAAGTGGGGCCAGACCTCCGACGTCGCGCTGCTGCTCCCGCACGGGCTCGAGGGCCAGGGCCCCGACCACTCGTCGGGCCGGATCGAGCGCTTCCTCCAGCTGTGCGCGGAGGGCTCGATGACGGTTTCGCTGCCCAGCGAGCCGGCCAACTACTTCCACCTGCTGCGCCGGCACGCCCTCGACGGGGTGCGTCGCCCGTTGATCGTCTTCACGCCGAAGTCGATGCTGCGCAACAAGGCCGTGGTCAGCCCGGTCTCCGACTTCACCGGCGGGCGGTTCCGCACCGTCATCGACGATCCGAAGTACCGCAGCTCCGACGGCCCCTGCGGTCAGGTCCGCCGGGTGCTGCTGTGCAGCGGAAAGCTCTACTGGGAGCTCGCCGCGGCGCGGGACAAGAGGGAGATCGACGACATCGCGCTGGTGCGGATCGAGCAGCTCTATCCGGTGCCCGACCGCCAGCTCGCGGGCGTCCTGGAGCGCTACCCGAACGCCGAGGACGTCCGCTGGGTGCAGGAGGAGCCGGCCAACCAGGGCGCCTGGCCGTTCATGGGGCTCATGTTGCCGGACAAGCTGCCGCGGCTCGTCGGGATGAAGCGGGTGTCGCGACGGCGGATGGCGGCGCCGGCGGCAGGCTCGTCCAAGGTGCACGAGGTGGAGCAGGCCGAGGTGATCGACCAGGCCCTCGCGCCGGAGTAGGCCCGTGTACTCCACCGATCGGGGCATCGAGGAGCTCGTCGAGCGCCGCGGAGAGGAGCAGGTCGCCGTCGACTGGCTGGCCGAGCGACTGCGCGCGTTCGTCGACCTGCGCCCGGAGTTCGAGACCGCGGTCGACCGGCTCGCGACCTTCCTCGCCCGCGACGTCGACGACGACGGGTAGCCGCACCCACACGGCTCGCCGCGCAGGAGTGGGTGCGCGGCGCCCTTAGTGGCGCGCGTCACTTACCGCGCCCGGCGCCGGGCGATTTGATCGGCTCTCCCACCACGTCGAGGCCGGCGTGCGCGCCGCGCGCCGAGGAGGGTGACGCCGATGTCGACGACCGAGGACGAGGCCCCCGTCCACATTCTCTGGATCAACGCCGGACTGAGCTGCGACGGGGACTCCGTCGCGCTCACCGCGGCCACCCAACCCAGCATCGAGGAGATCGCGCTGGGGGCCCTTCCGGGCCTGCCGAAGATCGCGGTGCACTGGCCGCTGATCGACTTCGAGAACGGGCCGGTCGGCGGCGCGAACGACTTCATCGAGTGGTTCTTCAAGGCCGACCGCGGCGAGCTGGGGCCGTTCGTACTGGTGGTGGAGGGCTCGATCCCGAACGAGGCGATCAAGTCCGAGGGCTACTGGTGCGGGTTCGGCAACGACCCGGCCACCGGCCAGCCGATGACCACCAGCGAATGGCTCGACCGGCTAGCCCCGAAGGCCCTGGTGGTCCTCGCCGTGGGCACCTGCGCCACCTACGGCGGCATCCACGCCATGGCCGGCAACCCCACGGGCGCGATGGGCGTGTCCGACTACCTCGGTTGGGGCTGGAAGTCCGCGGCCGGCATCCCGATCGTCAACGTGCCGGGCTGCCCGGTGCACCCCGACAACCTGTCGGAGACCATCCTGTACCTGCTCTACCAGGCCACCGGCGCGGCACCGATGATCCCGCTCGACGAGGCGGGGCGGCCCACATGGCTGTTCGGCGCCACGGTGCACGAGGGCTGCGACCGCGGCGGCTACTACGAGCAGGGCGAGTTCGCCACGGAGTACGGCCAGCCGACGTGCCTGGTGAAACTCGGCTGCTGGGGACCCGTGGTGAAGTGCAACGTCCCCAAGCGCGGGTGGATCAACGGCGTGGGCGGTTGCCCGAACGTCGGCGGCATCTGCATCGGGTGCACGATGCCCGGCTTCCCGGACAAGTTCATGCCGTTCATGGACGCGCCACCGGGGTCGATGGTGTCCGGCGCCACGAGCAAGGCCGTGGGCGGAGTGATGCGCCGGCTCCGCAAGATCACCGAACGCAAGCTCGACGCGGAACCGAAGTGGCGCAAGAAGGGCCGCGACCTGACCACCGGCTACCAGAAGGTGTGGTGACTTCATGACCGCGACCCAGAGCGTGCCGACGACGGGGAAGAAGTCCCAGCTCGTCGAGATGGCGTGGGACCCGATCACCCGCATCGTCGGCAGCCTCGGGATCTACACGAAGATCGACTTCTCGGACAAGCGCGTGGCCGAGTGCCACTCGACGTCCTCGATCTTCCGGGGCTACTCGATCTTCATGAAGGGCAAGGACCCGCGCGACGCGCACTTCATCACCAGCCGCATCTGCGGCATCTGCGGTGACAACCACGCGACGTGCTCGGTCTACAACCAGAACATGGCCTACGGGGTGCGTCCGCCGCACCTCGGCGAGTGGATCATCAACCTCGGCGAGGCAGCCGAGTACATGTTCGACCACAACATCTTCCAGGAGAACCTGGTCGGGGTGGACTACTGCGAGAAGATGATCGCGGAGACCAACCCCGGGGTGCTCGAGCTCGCCAACCGCACCGAGTGCCGCAACGCCGGCGCCCACGGGTACAAGTACATCGGCGACATCATGCGCGCCCTCAACCCGTTCACCGGGGAGTTCTACCGCGAGGCGCTGCAGGTCAGCCGGTACACCCGGGAGATGTTCTGCCTGATGGAGGGGCGCCACGTGCACCCGTCCACGCTCTACCCGGGTGGCGTCGGCACGCACGCGACGATCCAGCTGTTCACCGACTACTACACGCGCCTCATGCGGTACGTGGAGTTCATGAAGCGCGTCGTGCCGATGCACGACGACCTGTTCGACTTCATGTACGAGGCGCTGCCCGGCTACGAGGAGGTCGGCCGCCGGCGCGTCCTGCTCGGTTGCTGGGGCTCGCTCAACGACCCGGACCACTGCGACTTCGAGTACAAGAACATGACGAACTGGGGTCGCAAGATGTTCGTGACCCCCGGCGTCGTCGTGGACGGGAAGCTGGTCACCAACGACCTGGTGGAGATCAACCTGGGCATCCGCATCCTGCTCGGCAGCTCGTTCTACCGGGACTGGGTGGACCAGGAGATGTTCGTGACCCGGGACCCGCTGGGCAACCCGGTGGACCAGCGGCACCCCTGGAACCAGCACACGATCCCGGCCCCGCAGAAGCGCGACTTCGACGACAAGTACAGCTGGACGATGTCGCCGCGCTGGTACGACGGCACCGACCATCTCGCCCTCGACACCGGCGGCGGCCCGCTCGCGCGGCTGTGGCCGACGGCGCTGTCCGGCCTGGTCGACTGCGGGTTCGTCAAGAGCACCGGGCACAGCGTGCAGATCAACCTCCCGCGCACGGTCGGTCGCCCGGAGGTCAGCTTCGAGTGGGTCCCGCCCACCGACAAGCAGGGCCGCCCGCTGTCCAACGCGATCGAGCGCAACCGCGCCCGGACCTACTTCCAGGCCTACGCGGCCGGTGTCGCGCTGCACTTCATCGAGAAGGCGCTCGCCGAGGTGCGCGGCGGCAACACCAAGACCTGGGAGAAGTTCACGGTCCCGGACGAGGCGATCAGCTGCGGCTTCACCGAGGCGGTGCGCGGCGTGCTGTCGCACCACATGGTGATCCGGGGCGGGAAGATCGCGAACTACCACCCCTACCCGCCGACGCCGTGGAACGGCAGCGTGCGCGACTCGTTCGGCACGCCCGGCCCCTACGAGGACGCGGTGCAGAACACACCGATCTTCGAGGAGAACAACCAGGAGAACTTCAAGGGCATCGACATCATGCGCGCGGTCCGCAGTTTCGACCCGTGCCTGCCGTGTGGCGTGCACATGTACAAGGGCGACGGGAAGCCGCTGCACAGGATGCACTCGCCGTCGATGCTGAACCAGATCTGATGAGTGCTGCTCACGACCCGCAGGTACTGGCGGAGCGCATCGACGCCCTGCTGGACGACATCGACGCACGGGCCGGGCAACCGGCCCGTGCGGCCGCCGAGGAACTCGTCCGCCAGCTCATGCTGTTCTACGGTGCCGGCCTGGCCCAGATCGTCGAGACCATCCGGGCCGGCGCCGGGCCGGACCTGGTGCACCGGATCGCCGCGAACCCGCTCGTCGGGTCGCTGCTCGCCGTGCACGACCTGCATCCGGTGGAGCTCAACACCCGCCTGCGGCACGCACTCGACACCGCGCGTCGCCGGCTCGGCAGCCACGGCGCGGGTGTCGAGTTCACCGGGGTGGACGGCGAGGGCATGGTCCGGGTGACGATCCCGGGCGGCTGCGGCACCGACACCATCCGCGACGTGGTCGCCGCGGCCGTCGCCGACGCGGCCCCGGAGACGGCGGGCGTCGTGTTCGACACGGCGGCGGCCGGCCCGACGCTGCTGCAGATCGGGGTGCGGCCCCCGGCCGGGGTGGGGCGGTGACCCGCTCCCTGCGGCGGTACCTGCAGGAACCGGAACGGACGGGGGCGCGCACGGCCCAGGAGCGGTGCGAGCTGTGCGCGACCCCGGTCCCGGCCGAGCACCCGCACCTCGTGGAGGTCGACGACCGTCGGCTGCTGTGCGCGTGCGGCCCGTGCGGGCTGCTGTTCAGCGAGCCCGGCCCGCGGCTGCGCTACCGCCGGGTGCCCGACCGGTACCTGCTCGACCCGGAGTTCGTGCTGTCCGACGGCCAGTGGGACGAGCTGCAGATCCCGGTCGGGATGGCGTTCTTCCTGCACAACTCGGCGCGCGACGCGATGATCGCCTGCTACCCGAGCCCGGCCGGGGCGACCGAGAGCGAGCTGGACCTCGAGGCGTGGTCGGGCGGTGTGGGGGCCGGCGCGCTCGCGGCCGAGCTGACCACCGACGTCGAGGCGCTCCTGGTGCGCCGCGGCGACGCCGGCCGCGGGGACGCGCGCTCGGAATGTCTCCTCGTGCCGATCGACGCCTGCTACCGGCTGGTCGGCCTGGTCCGGCTGCACTGGAAGGGGTTCGACGGGGGCTCGGAGGCCTGGGCGGCGATCGACGCGTTCTTCGACGAGCTGCGGGACCGGGCGCGCCCGCTGCGGCCGGTCCCGGGCCGGGGTGCGTCGTGAGGTTCCGCTGCACGGGGGCGCGTCCGCAGCTGCACGCCGCGGGCCCGACGATCCTGCTCGACCTGCAGGTCCGCGGCGACCCGGGGCAGCGGGTGCACTCGCTCGCGCTGCGCACGCAGATCCGCATCGAACCGCGCCGCCGCCGCTACACCCCGGAGGAGGCCGACAAGCTCACCGATCTGTTCGGCGAGCCCCGACGCTGGGGCGAGACACTCAACCCGCTCCAGCTGGCCACGGTCCCGACGATGGTGCAGGGCTTCACCGGCGAGACCACCGCGGAGATCGAGATCCCGCTGACCTACGACCTCGACATCGCCGCCACGAAGTACCTGCACGGGTTGGGCGCCGACACCGAGGTGCCGCTGCTGCTGCTGTTCACCGGCACGGTGTTCTACTCCCCGGACGGCGGGCGCGGCGTGCAGGTGGGGCTCGTCCCGTGGCACGAGGAGGCGACGTTCCGCCTGCCCGTCGCCGTGTGGCGCGCGGCGATGGACGAGCACTTCCCCGGCGCGACCTGGCTGCGCGTGCACCGCGAGACGCTCGACGCGCTGCAGGCCTACCGCTCCGAGCACGCGATCCCCACCTGGGACGACACCCTGCACCGACTGCTCAAGGAGGCGGGATCGTGACGGTGCGCAGCGATCTCGACGACGTCGCGAAGGTCGCCGACGCCGTGCTGTTCGAGGGCTACCTGCTCTACCCGTACCGGGCCTCTGCGCAGAAGAACCGGCTGCGCTGGCAGTTCGGCGTGCTCGTCCCGCCGTCGTTCGGCGCCCGCTGCGGCGAGCCCGCCCGCAGCCGGACGGAGTGCCTGCTCGAGCCCGCGCGGGGAGCCTCGTTGCACGTGCGGCTGAGGTTCCTGCAGCTGCGCGCCCGGTCGGTCTACGACGCCGACGGCCGCGCGGTCGACCAGCTCGTCGTCGACGAGGTGCGGCACTTCCCCTGGGAGGAGGGGGTGCCGCGGACGGTGGACGCGGTGCTGGCGCTCGACGAGGTGCTGGCCGCCGGTCCGGAGCAGGGGCACACCGTCGCCTTCCGGCTCCCCGAGGAGCTCGAGGTGGAGGCGGTCGGTGCCGACGGCGCGAGCGTGCACCGCCGCTGCTGGCCGGTCGAGGGCCGGCTGGTGGTCTCCGCGACCCCGCTGCCCGGGCCGTACGACGTGCTGCGGTTGCGGGTCGACGTCGTCAACGATTCCGCATGCCCGCGCAACGCACCCCGCGAGACCGCCCTGCGCACGGCGCTGATCGCCGCGCACACGCTGATCGCGGTAGCCGGAGGCGGCTTCCTGTCCAGCACCGACCCGCCCGAGTGGGCCGCGGCCGCGACGCGCGAGCTGACCAACGAGCACACCTGGCCGGTGCTGGCCGGGCCGCCGGGCAGCACCGACGTCGTGCTGTCCAGCCCGATCATCCTGGCCGACCATCCGCAGCTCGCCCCGGAGAGCCCGACCGACCTGTTCGACGGGACCGAGATCGACGAGATCCTGAGCCTGCGCACGCTCGTGCTCACCGACGCGGAGAAGGCCGAGGCGCGGGCCACGGACCCACGGGCCGCCGGCGTCATCGACGCGGTGGACGCGATGCCGCCGGAGATCTGGGAACGCCTGCACGGCGCGATCCGGTCCCTGGAGCCGGCCGACCGGGTGCCGGAGCTGCGCACGCCCACCGCGGACCCTCCCGAGTGGGCGGAACCGACCGCGCCCTGGTGGGACCCGGGTGCCGACGCGTCGGTCTCGCCCGAGACCGACGCCGTCGTCGTCGACGGGGTGACGGTGGCGAAGGGCAGCGCCGTGCGCCTGCACCCGCGGGGCCGCAGCGACGCCCAGGACCTGTTCCTCGACGGGATGGCCGCCACCGTGCAGGCCGTGCTGCACGACGTCGACGGCGAGACCCACGTCGCCGTCTCCCTCGACGACGACCCCGCCGCCGAGCTGCAGCTCGCGCACGGCCGGTTCCGCTATTTCCGGCCCGACGAGCTGGAACCGGTGCGGTGATGCGCGCCGAGCTGCTGGTGGCGGGGATCGGCAACGTCTTCCTGTCCGACGACGGCTTCGGCGTCGAGGCCGCCCGCCGCCTGGAGGCGCGCCGCGCGGAGCTGCCGGCGGGCGTCGAGATCGCCGACGTCGGGATCCGCGGGATGCACCTGGCCTACCGGCTGCTCGACGGCTACCGCACGCTCGTCCTGCTCGACACCGCCGCCCGCGGAGGCGCCCCCGGTTCGCTCTACCTGCTGGAGCACGACCTGGACGCGATCGGAGGCTGCGCGACCTCCGGCTTCGACGCCCACGGCATGGACCCGGCGTCGGTGCTCGCGATGCTCGACGACCTGGCCAACGGGGTCGGCGTCGAGCGGCCCGTGCAGCGGGTGCTCGTCGTCGGGTGCGAGCCCGCCTGCCTCGACGAGGGCATCGGGTTGTCCGAGGCGGTCGCGGCGGTCGTCGACCGCGCGGTGCAGGCCGTGCTCGACCTCGTGCAGGACCTGATCCACGACGAAGGAGAAGAACATGATCACCCGCGTACTGGTCGGAGCCCTGCTGGTGGCGGCGGCCGCGGCGGCGGTGGTGGCCGTGCAGTCGCTCCCTGAGCTGCAGCGGTACCGCCAGATGCGCGAGATGTAGCGCCGTGTGCCTGGGCATCCCCGGTGAGATCGTCGAGCTCCACACCGACCATCCCGACCTGGCGACGGTGCGCGTCGAGGGAGTCGCGCGGCCGGTGAACGTCGGCCTCCTGCGCGACGACGGCGAGCAGCTTCGCCCCGGCGACTGGGTCCTCATCCACCTGGGCTTCGCGCTCGCCCGCACCGACGAGGCGACGGCGAAGGCGTCGCTGGCGTGGGTGACCGGGACCGGCGACGAGTTCGCGACGCTGGGCACCGGGGAGGTCGTCGACCGGCAGGACTGATCCCGGGAACAGGGAGGACCGCGTGACCGGGAACCGGCACGACCCGGGGCTCGTCGAGGTCGGGTTCGACCTCGCCGCCCACGAGACCGCGCGCCTCGCCGCCGTCGTCGCGGCACTCGCCGAGCAGCCGGGCTGGGATCCCGGCCAGGTGCTCGCCGACGAGGCGGCTGCCGGGCTTCCCGCAGCCGCTCGCCGCCTGACCCGCGCCCCCCATTCCCGATGACGGTCAGGAACGGCTGCGGTTCGCGCGCCCGTTCGTCGCTCCCGCGGTGGCGCCGTGGCCGTTCGTCCGGCCGCGGCCCTCGACCGCGACGAGCCGCGTGTAGCGGTCACGGAACACGTGCAGCGCGTCGTGGGTGTGCTCCAGCTCCACTGCCTGGGCGTCGAGGCTTGCGACACCCAGCTCGGTGACGAAGTAGGTGCGCCGGGCCGGACCCACGTCGGACGTGTGCCACTCCGATCGGACCAGGCCCTGGCGCTCGAGCCCGCGCAGCGCCCGGTAGACGCCTCCGGCGTCACCGTCGCCGTCGTGCATCGGGCGCAGCCGGGCGGCCAGCTCGTAGCCGTGGTCCGGTCGTTCCCGCAGCAGCAGCAGCAGGCAGGGTTGCAGGAAGTTCCTGGGCTCGAGTTCGGCCATGTGGTGGTCCTCGTTACCGCGATCGCCTCGGGAGACCGATCGTCCTCCCCCGTGATCGGTATCACAAGCCAGGTCAGGCTTGCCTGTGCCCGGCGGTCAGCGCGACCGGCGACGCCACGGGAGGCCCCGGCGGTGGACGGCCGCCTGCAGCTCGGCGGACCGCTCGGCGACGGCCGCGTCCAGGGCGTCGAGCTCGCGGGGGTCGGCCCGGGGGTCGGGCTCGGGCCGCCGGCGCAGGGTCATCCAGGACTCGTCCCACAGGACGTCCAGCGCGGCCTCCCAGTGCAGCTCGACCCCGATCCGGGTGAGCGCCGCCCGCTCCTGCGCGCGCCCCATCGCGACCTCGAGGTCGACGAGCTCGCGGGCCAGCTCCGCCGCGCGCCGCCGGTCGCGCTCGCGCAGCGCCTCGGCCGCAGCGGCGATCGAGCTGACGACCTCCTTGTAGCGACGCGCGGCGGCCGCCGGAGGCTCGGTCACGGAGGAAGGCTACTCCGCGGGACGAACCGCTGCGCCGGACCAGCACGGCGAGTGCGCCGGACCAGCACGGCGAGTGCGCCGGTCCGGGCCGGGGAGTCACTCCGGGGTCGCCGTGTAGGCGGCGACGGTGCGCTCCGCCGCGCCTCGCGCCGCCGCCGGATCGGCCCCCGAGGCCAGGTGCGCCTCGCCCCAGGACCGCCCGCTCAGCGTGATGAACCGCACCCCCTCGGAGCTCGCCGCCCACGCCGCGCCGTCCTGCGGGTCGACGGTGCCGCCGCCGGACAGATGGCCCGCCAGGCCCATCAACCCCATGTCCCACCCGATGCCGACGGCGCCCGGCCCGAACTCGGCCCACCGTTCGTCGTCGACGTGCGCGACGTGCTCCAGCACGAACCGCGTCCCGCCCGCCGACGCCGCGGCGAGCGACAGCTCGATCCAGCTCACCTCGCCGCCGTACTCCCAGGTCGCGGCGAAACCCCTCGGCGGGTCGCAGCGCTCGATCCGCCCGCCGGCGTTGCCCTCCAGCTGGTAGCGCCCGCCGAGCCTCAGGTCGCCGGAGACGGGCAGGAACCAGCGCGGGATGCGTTCGGGGTTCGTGCAGGCGTCCCACACGTCGTCGAGGTCGGCGTCGTAGGTGCGGCTGATCGTCACGACGCGGGCCTCGCCGGCGTCCAGCGTGCGCGTGCCGACCTGGCGACGCGTGGCGTTGATCTCGTGCTCGACCTCGATCACGGGTTCCTCCCGGTCTTGTCATCGGAGACTGCATCGTCGGCGGCGCGGGCCCGCCGACCGCGGGACAGCTCGGTGGCCAGAGCGTCCAGGTGCGGCGTCCAGAATCGCCGGAAGCGGTCCAGCCACATCTCGACGTCGCGAAGCGGCTCGGCCCGCACGGCGTAGAGGCGCCGGGTGCCCTCGGGGCGCACGGTGGCGAAGCCGTTCTGCCGCAACACCCTGAGGTGCTGGGAGACCGCGGGCTGGGAGATCCCGAACTCGTCGCGGATCACCGCGCACACCGCGCCCGCGCTGAGCTCGCCGTCGGCGAGCAGCTCGAGGATCCGGCGCCGGACCGGGTCGCCGAGGACGTCGAACGCGTGCACGTCGCCAGTCTAACGGCTCCGGCTTATATAAGCCAGGACGAGATATCGGGCACGATGACGACCTCAGGGCGGGCGTGCTGGGCGCGGTCGAACCACAGGCCGCGCCCGGGCCGGGGCGACCACGGCAGCAACATCCCGGGCGTGAGGACGCCCAGCTCGGAGCCCTGCACGTCGAGGCCGACGAACGCGCCGAGGTCGTCAGGCGCGGCCCCCAGCGTGAGCAGCGACCTCAGCCGCTGGGCGCTGCGCCACCAGCCCAGGACGTGCACGTCGACCTCCGGTCCGAACCGCAGGACCTGGCGCAGCGCGTCGGTGCCGGTGCGCTCGAGCACGGGATCCGCCGCGTCCGCCCCGAACAGCACGAGGAAGGTCGGCCGGCGGGGCCCGCCCGCGAGGCGGGTGGTCACCTCCGCCCCCAGCGCCTCCACCCGCTCGCGCACGGCGTCGAGCCCGACCGTCTGCGCCGCGTGTCCGGCCCTGCCGAGCAGCGCGACGAGGCCCGCCGCGACCGCCCCCGCCTCGGCGACCAGCGGGCAGACCACGACGTCGACGGCGCCCGGCGCGAACTGTCCGGCCAGCGAGCCGGCGGCCGCCCCGAGGACCCGGACGGCGTCGTCGGCGCCGGCGCCGACCACCCCGAGGTTGCGGCCCGGCGCCGCGGGCAGGGCCACGGTCGCTGCGCCGCCCGAGACCGCGATGCACTGGCCCACCAGCGCGCGCGGCGGCCCCGACGCCGGAGTGAGCCCGGCCACGAGATCCGCGGCCCGCGGCGCCCGGCTGCCGTCGAACAGGTACGGCTGCGGGCGCGCCGGGTACTCCTCGTACGAGCGGCGCTGCACCTCGTCGACCGAGCCCCTGCCCGTCGCGTCCGGGATCCGCACGATCTCGTTGCCGTGCCGGATCCCCGACTCGTGGTTGAGCACCGCGTGCCAGCGCGGCAGGTCGAGCGTCGCGTCGTTCAGGTCGGCGAGCACGCGCCGGGCCCGCGGCAGCGCGATCCGCAGCACGAACTGCTCGAAGATCGCCGGACGCCCCCAGAACGCCTCGATGCCCGAGACGTCCTGGCTCGCCAGCACCAGGTGGATCCCCTGGGAGCGGCCGCGACGCGCGACGTCCTCGAGCAGGATCGTCGCCTGGCGGGTGACGGCGTCGCGCTCGGCGAACAGGTACTGGAACTCGTCGATCACCGCGACGATCCGTGGCCAGCGCCCGTGCGGGTCGACCCGACGCAGCTCCTCGAGCTTGGTCACCTCGTGCGCCTTGGCCGCCTCGGCGCGCCGGCGCATCTCGTCGGCCAGGAACTGCAGCAGAGCCAGCCCGAACTCGCGGTCGGTGTTGACGTTGACGCCGACCAGGCGCGCGTGCGGCAGCCACGTCGGGTCGCGCAGGCCGGGCGCGAACTGGGCGAAGGACACGCCCTCCTTGAAGTCCAGGAGGTAGAACTCCAGCTCGTCCGGCGGGTAGCGGGACGCCATCGACGCGATCATCGTCAGCAGCAGGTTCGTCTTGCCCGAGCCGCTGGGCCCGCCGATCAGCGCGTGCGGCGACGCGTCGGCCAGCACGACCGGGACCGGCAGCCCCTCGGCGAAGCCGACGGGCGCCCGCAGCCCGCTGTGCGACCGTGCCCGCCCCCACTGCTCCCGCGGCGGCAGCAGGTCGTGGAACGTGCCGACGCGGGCCCGCCACTCCTCGTGCGCCTTCGCGATCCCGTGGCAGGCGTCGACGACGGCGGCCTGCGGCAGCGGTGGGTCGGGCACCAGCTCGACGTGCGGCCCGGTCATCGACGAGGACCCGACGACGCCCGGCCGCTCCTTCGCCAGCCGCGATCCGGGCGCAGCCTCCTCGCGCAGGGTCACGGTCTCGACCGGTGCGTTGACCGTCATCGGCACGTCGAGCAGCACGAGCTGCACCCCGCACGCCGGCCCGCCGCGGGCCACCCGCTGGAGCTGGCGGTGGTCCTCCTCGCGCAACGCGGCGCGGTTGCCGGCGAGCACCGCCAGGACCCACGGCTCGGTGCGCGCGGGCGTGGCGGTCAGGGAGTGCAGGGCGCGCAGCGAGGGCTGCCCGCCGACCAGCACCCGGGTGTGCACCCGCCGGATCCGGTCCGCAAGGTCCTCGAGCAGTTGCGGGAGCCGCCCCGGGTCGTGCACGGTGAGCAGGCCGGTGCGGGTGAGCGGGTACAGGCCGGGCAGCGCGCCGGTGAGCCGGCCGACGTCCCACACGTGCACCTGCACCAGCCCGGGCCGGAAGTGCGCGACGACCCGCATCACCAGGGCCTCCACCAGTGCCTCCGCGGCCGCGCGGGTGCCGGGCGTCGACGTCAGCTGCAGGTGCGACTCGTCGAGCAGCGGCACCCCCACGCCGAACGTGCGCTCCGGACGGACGCGCAGGCGCCCCGAGCCGATGCGCCACAGCTGCGGCACCCCGGTCGTGCCGTCGGCCTTGCCGGGCCGGTGCAGCCACTCGTCGGGCGGCCGGCCGGCCGGACCGGGAGCATGTTCGGCCAGCAGGCGGTCCAGCTGCGCCGGTCCCGTCGCGAGCCACGTCTCGAACGCCTCCACCCGGTCCGCCTCCACCCGCGCGACCGCGGCCGCCAGCCGCGGGTTGGCGAACACCCGGGTGAGCTCCGGATCGCTGCGCGCCGCGTCCAGGCCCTGGTCGCGCAGCCACATCTCGACCATCGTCTCGGCGTGCGCGTGCACCGCGGCGTCGCGGCCCCGCTCGGCGGCACCCAGTGCGGCGGCGACGGCGGCGCACAGGCCGTCGAAGGCGGCGCGCACCCGCTCGCGACGGTTCGACCGGCCGGGCACGCCGTCACAGCCGCGCGTCGATGTCGGCGACGACCGCCGCGCCGCCGGCGATCAGCGTGAGCCCGCGGTCCAGCTCCGCGCCCGCCCGCTGCAGCTCCACCGGCACGAGCGGCTCCGAGTGCCCGGCGTCGAGCGCGGTGAGCACGGCGATGGCGTCGGTGATCCGCGCCCGGGCCACGCCTGCGTGCCGGTAGGCGGTGCCGAGCTGCTCGGCCACGCCGGCCAGCACGGTGCGGATCTCGCCGAGCGACTCGGTCACAGCCGGTTCGCGACGCCCTCGGACGCCTGGATCGCGGCGGCGACGGCCTGCTGCACCTCGGTGATGCTGCCGACGGCCTGGGCGAGCAGGCCGTTGGCCTCCGAGACGTCGGCCTGGGAGCTGCCCTCGGTGGCGCGCAGCAGCGCGCCCTGCGCCTGCTCCAGCGAGGCGTGAGCCTGCTGCAGCGCCCCGATGCTCTCGGAGGCCTTGTCGTTGGCCAGTGCGATGCCGGCGCGGACCTCTTCGATGCTGGCCATGACGGCTGTTCCTCCAGGTGTCGTTCGCGCGCGTGGCCCCCTGAGCGTCCCGGGGAGCCACCGCGGAATCTAGTCCTCCCGCACCACCCGCGAGCGTCGCACCGTATCCGGTCGGTCACGGCGCGGCGTATGCGACGGGCACTCCGCCGTCCTAGCATCGGGCGAGCGGCGCGGCGACCGTCGGGGGCGCGATATGGACACGAGCGAACGGCAGGCGGGTCTCGCGGCCCCGGCGGGCGGGCACGCGCGGATCCGCCAGATCGGCCCCGGGTTGCTCGCCGCGGCCACCGGCGTCGGCGCGGGCGATCTCGTCGCCACGATGGTCGCGGGTGCCCGGTTCGGCACGGTGCTGCTGTGGGCCGCGGTGCTCGGCACGGTGCTCAAGCTGGCGCTCGCAGAGGGCGTCGGGCGCTGGCACCTGGCCTCGGGAACCACGCTGCTCGACGGCTGGCGGCGCCTGGGCTACTGGGCCACCGGCTTCTTCGGCCTCTACATCGTGGTCTGGGGCCTGGTGTACGGGGCGACGGCGATGTCCGCGGTCGGGCTGCCGCTCAACGCCCTGTTCGGCGGGCTGTCGGTGCGGTACTGGGGCATGATCGCCGGCGTCTGCGGTCTGGTGCTGGTGTGGGGCCAGCGCTACGCCGCGTTCGAGAAGCTCATGGTCGTCCTCGTCGGGGTCATGTTCGTCTCGGTGGTCACGACCGCCGTGCTCGTCGCCCCGGACCTCGGCGACGTCGCGAACGGGCTGGTGCCGCGCCTGCCGCCGGGTTCGACGATCTACGTACTCGGCCTGATCGGCGGCGTCGGCGGCACGATCACGCTGGCGGCCTACGGCTACTGGATGCTCGGGAAGGGCTGGCGGGGCACCGGGTGGCTGGCCACGATGCGGCTGGACAACACCGTCGGCTACGTCATGACCGGGATCTTCGTCGTCGCGATGCTGGTGGTCGGCGCGGACATCCTGCTGGGCCAGGACCTCACCGCCGGCGACGCCGGCCTGGTCGCTCTCGGCGACGAGCTCGGCGCCCGCTACGGCGACTGGTCGCGGCTGGTGTTCCTGGTCGGGTTCCTCGCGGTCAGCGCCACCTCGTTGCTCGGTGTGTGGAACGGCGTCGGGCTCCTCTTCGCCGACTGGACGCGGACGATCCGCCTGCCGCACGGCGTCCACGCCGGCGTCGGCGCCCCCGACCGCGCCTACGACGCGCGTGCCGCTGAGCGCAGCTGGTCCTTCCGCGGCTATCTGCTGCTGCTGACCTTCCCGCCGATGGTGCTGCTGTTCCTGGACCAGCCGTTCGCGGTGACCCTGGTATACGGCGTGCTGGGCGCGGCGTTCATGCCGTTCCTCGGCGTGACGCTGCTGATGCTGCTGAACTCGCGGCGCGTGGGGCGCACCGGTCACTCGGGCTGGTTGTCGAACCTGTTGCTGGTGGCGGCCTCGGCACTGTTCCTCGTGCTGCTCGCCGTGGACCTGGTGGAACGGTTCGGGTAGGCGGCCGCCGTCCCCACCCGGCGCGCCCGCCGGCGGCGCTCAGGCGGCCGTGCCGAGCAGCATGACGGCCATCGCCGCGCCCATCGCCACGTGCGCCACGGCCTCACCGCGGGCGGTGGGGACCAGGACGGCGCGACGTTCGAGCACCGCGGCGCCGCCGGGAGCGACCGGCGCGGCCCCGGCGCCGCACGGCTCGGTGGTCAGGTGCCGCACCGCGTGGGCGACGAAGTACGCGGCGAGCAGC
>Ga0247713_1000754_pt1 | contig 18107 bp, 23 predicted proteins | sample 21E_NmetaG_FD_189936 | JGI IMG/M metagenome (GOLD analysis project Ga0247713, IMG submission 189936) | Soil microbial communities from hillslope of Landscape Evolution Observatory, University of Arizona, Oracle, AZ, United States - 2-1-E_N | ecosystem: Engineered > Artificial ecosystem >... | reverse complement strand
CGGGCGCGGCTGATTCCCTGCAGGCTCCATCCGAGCTCGCGGGCAATGCCCGGGGCGATGTCTGCAGGGTTCTGCACGGTCACGTTGAGGTTCTCGATGCGCACGTCGGTCCCAGCCAAGCGGCTGGTGCCCCCCGCGCCCGGGCTGGGGGATGCCGGCCGGTACGCTCCCACCCGAACCTCCGGAGTGCCGACGGACATCGCCGGTGCCATCAGCTGGTCCCAAGACTTGTTGACTCCCTGGACGGTCGCCTTGGCCATCTGCTCCATGAGCGACGGCGAGTGACGCCAGAAGGCGAGCTTTTGCATGTTGCGGTTGATGAAGTCGACCACCTGGCGCACCTTGGTCAGCAGCCCGTCGAAGTAGCCCTTGATGGCATTGATCGCCGAGCTCACGCTGTTGCGGGCGGCGTTGATGGCGTTGGAGATGCTGTCCCGAACAAAGCTCCACGCACCGCTCACAGCTCCCCTGATGGCGCCCAGAGCTCCGTCTACGGTCGCCCTGATGCCGTTCCATGCTCCCTGCACTGTTGAGCGCGCCTGGTTGAGGGCGTTACCGATCGAGGTGGTGATGAAGTTCCAGGCGGCAGAGGCGGCGGATTTTATGCCGTCCCATATGCCGACGAGAAAGCCCCGGATCCCGTTCCAGACGTTGGTGAGCGTAGTACGGGCGTTGTTGACCGCCGTGGTGATCGAGCTGGTGATGAAGTTCCAGGCCACGGTCGCGCCTAGCTTCAGGGTCTCCCAGGTGCCTTTGAGGAAGCCGGTGATCGCGTTCCAGACCTCGGAGGTCTTGCCTTTGATCGAGTCCCAGTTGCTGGCCACGAACCGCACCAGCTCCGAGAGCCCCAGCGTGAACACCGCGAGCAGCGCCCGGGCGACCGTCGTGGCGATCGCCTTCATCGCCTCTCCCCAGCCCTCGGTCTTGGTTTTCACCCAGTCCCAGGCGGTGGTGATGGCGTTCTTGATGGTGTCCCAGTTGGTGATGATCAGCGCCGCCAGGGCCACCACGGCGGCGATGAGGAGGCCGAAGGGGTTTGCTATGAAGAGCAGCTGCACCAGGCGCATGACCAGCATCACGGCCTTGAATGCCTTCACCAGGGTGCCGAAGCTGGCGATCAGCTTGCCGATCACGAACAGCGCCGGCCCGATCGCCGCGACCACGCCGCCGATCGCCACGATGGTCTTCTGGGTGGCGGGGCTGAGCTCGTTGAACTTGGTAACCCACTCACTGACCTTGTCTGCAACGGCAGCCGCCATCGGCAGGAGGATGTTGCCGACGTCGATCGCAGCGTTCTTGATCGCCACCATGGCCTTCTCGGCCTTGCGGGCCCCCGACTTCTCCATCTCCTCGAAGGCGGTGTTGGTGGCCCCGGCGGCGTTGGCCTGGTTTTCCAGCTCTGAGGTGAACTTCTCTGCCGCCTTGCCGGTCAGCGAGAGCGCTGCCGAACCTGCCTCGACCGAGCCGAACATGTCGAGCATCGACGCGCCGTTGGCATCGGCCTCTTTCTTGACCAGCATCAGGGCTTCCTGCAGGTTTCCGCCCTCGGCTATGAACTGGGGGAAGCTCTTGCCGGCAACCTTCTCGAAGGCGTCGCCGGCCTTGGTGCCGTCCTTGGTCAGCTCGACGATCGCCTGCCGGACCTGGGTGGTGGCAACGGAGGTCGGAGTGCCGGCCGCGGTCAGGGCAGCGAGTGCTGCGTTAACGTCGGTGAACTTGACCCCGGCAGCTGCGGCTGCTGGAGCCACCTGGAACAGCGAGGCTGATAGCTCCTCGAAGGTCGTCTTGCCACCCTTGACGGCGGTGAACATCGAGTCGGCCACCGCCCCCGCTTGCGAGGCGTCCAGTCCGAAGGCGTTGAGCGTGGTGGTCAGGCCGTCGACTGCGGTCTCGGTGTCGGTTACGCCTGCGATGGCGGCCTTCGCTGCCACCTCCATGAAGGTGAAGGCGTTCTCCTTGGGAACGCCGGCAGAGATCGCGGAGTAGAGGCCCTTGGTCAGGACGTCTTGGGCGACGCCCACCTCGTTGGAGAGCTTTTTCACGCCCCCCTGCAGCTCGTCGAAGGTCTTCTCGGCCGCGGTCCCCGTCTGCCCGAACAGGGTGTTGACCTCGCGCAGCCCCTTATCGACGTCGCTGGCCATCTTCAGGCCGGCGATGCCGGCCCCCACGATCGGCATGGTGAGGCCCTTGGTCAGGGCCGTGCCGACGCCGGCGATCTTGTTGCCGAAGGCCTGGGTCCCCGACTGGATCTTGTTGAGGGCGCCCTCGAGCTTCGAGGCGTCCCCGGTCACCGTGACCTTGAGCTCGCGCGCCATCAGCTAAGCCACCCCTGCGCCTGCAGGACCGGGGCGAGCTCCTGGTCGATGTCCCGGACGACGTCGTCCTCCTTGCGCTGCAGGGCCCGGCCGGCGAAGCGGGGAGGGGGGCCGTAGCGCCCGGTGAGGCCTGCGAAGCGGCCGCGCTGGTAGGCCTCGAGGATCGGCGCATGCTCCGCGCCGAAGACCAAGTCGGCCTGGGCCGCCTGCAGCTGGAGCCGTCCGGACCCGGCGAGCTCGCCGGTGCGCTTAGGGGCCAGCTGCTGGGCGAGCGTCATCACACCCTGCATCCCGCGCTTGGCGCCCCGGTCGGTCGCGGGCTGGACCAGGCGAGCCACGGCGCTCATGGCCGCCTGGAACTCGGGCAGGTTCTCAATCCGGGCCTGGAAGTCCCCGCTCATTGGCGGCGCCTCAGCCGGTCCCGGAGGCGGGCGTGGTCCTCCTGGCGCTTGCGCTCCTCGAGGATGTCGAGGATCGCGTCGAACAGCTCCGGGTCAGCGAGGAGCTGGGCGGGCGGGGTCTTGAGCTCGATCACCATCGACGCGACGAGCCAGGTATGGGAGCCGGGTCCTAGCCGGCCCCGGTTTCCCCCGGCTCGGGCTCCTCCTCGTCGACATCGGTCGTGAACGCGTCGACGTGCTCGAGCCACTCGTCGAAGCTGTGGCCGTTCACCTGGCCGGCGCGCTTCAGCGCCGAGTAGCTGCCGGCGAGGAGGCCCTCGAGGAAGGGCTGCTCCTTCATGTGGGCGACCGGCCGTTTGGTCTGTCGCTCCATAAAGACGGCGTCGATGGTCCTGATGACGCCGGAGTGCTCCGTGTCGTCGACGGTCACCTTGAACGGGATCTGCAGCTTTGCCATTTGTGCCATTTGTGCTCCCCTTGTCGCGGTCGGTTGGAGAAAGGGGCGCTCTCAGAGCGCCCAGGCCTGTGGGGGCCTGCCGACCACGTGGGGAGCTCGTCTGGCGGCCTACGTGGGCTTGGCCGCCGAGTCATTGAGTTGTTAGTTGCGGGCCCGGATGCTGCCTCCGGGGCCCCCGGGCCATGAACCCGGGGTGGTCACTGGACCAGCCCGCACGTCTACTAGTAGCTGGGCACGTCGTTTCTCAGGGTCACCGTCACCTCGGCACCGGCCGCCGGCTCGGAGATCAGGCCCTCGAGCTCCAGGTCTACCGGGCCCCCGGAGGGATCCGACTCCGGGAAGTCGCACATGAACGCCACCCGGCTGGAGGCGATCGTGAGGTCGGTGTTGGCGTCGATCACGAACTTGTTCTCGAAGGAGCCGAAGACCGGGACGTCGGTGATCGCCGTGCCGGCGGCCGAGCCGGTCACGATCTTGCGCCACTCCGCCATGTTGTCCGGGCGGATGGTCAGCCCCATGCCGAGCTCCACCTGGGAGGAGATCAGATCCGACGGCTTTACCGAGTGAGACAGCCGGGAGACCTCGAGGGCGTTGGGGACCCGAAAGGCTCCGGCCCGGACCTTGGCGGTGGCCGGCACATTGCTGGCTGCGTCGAGCTTGAAGGTGCCTCCGGCAGCGCGGAACTTGCCGCCGGCGTCCTTGTCGTGGGTGGTGGCCGTCCACGGCGCCAGCCCCAACTCCAGGTCGCAGCCGAGCAAGGTGAGAGCCACCTCTAGGGGGCCGGCCTCCTCCCAGGACAGCTCGAACGAGTCGACCATGGCGTCGCGCACCTTGGTGTACTCGCCGGCGCCGTAGCCGAAGACGGTGCAGTAGGGCAGCGCCTGGGCCATGGTGAACACGTGACTGTAGACCGCGCCGACCGGGCCGGTGACGCTCTTGGCGCCGAGCGCCAGGTATAGCAGCAGACCGAGAGACTTCGGATAGGCCCGCATTGTGAAGTCGGCCCCGGGCGTAACTGCGAGGCGGTTCTGACCGACCACCGCCCGGCTGTCGGAGGTGACCTCCTCGTTCTCCTGCTCGATCTCCGCCGAGAGGACCTGGCCGCCGAGCACACCGAAGCTGTAGGCCGGCGAGGCCACGTTCTCTCCCTGCGCCGTCTGCTTGGCGATGCCTACGCGCGCCAGACGCTTTTGAATCGGGGGCACTCAGCTCTCCTTGATGTTGGCGAGGCCGCTGTCGACCAGCTGCTGCAGAGCAACCTCTTCGCTCTCGCTCTTGGGGGTCACGTCGCCGGCGTAGAAGGTGGCCTCGACATGGCCGAGCAGCCCGTGGATCAGCTCAACCGTGGTTTTGGACTCGACGTGATAGCGGTGGACCGCCGTGAAATCGCCTTCCTTCGAGGACCCGCCGGCGCCGGCTGCTTTGTTGCTCATGGGGCTGAAGTTTGCAGCCGCTGTCACTCCGGGCCGAGATAGGCGGTCATGGACAGGCGCAGGGTTGCGGCGACGGCGTGGCCCTCGTCGTTCGCCTCCTCGCCGACGGAGCCGCCGGCGAGCTCCCCTTCCCACACCGCGCCCGCGAGGGTGAAGTACTCCCGCAGGGCCAGCTCGACCTCGGCGACCAGTGCCAGAAGGCGGTCGCGGGCGCCCTGGTAGCTGTTGCGCTTGGCGACCAGGATTCGCACCTTGAGGACGTAGGTCTCTTGCCGGTCGGCAACCTCCATGTCCCCGGTGACGCTCTGGACCTGGCGCCAGTCGTCGACGTCGCCGCCGATCCAGATGTGCTCGGGCTGGGGGCCCTTGTCCGGCCAGCCCAGGTCGATGGGGACCTTGTGTCCCCGGGAGTTCATGATGTTGCGGGCCTTCAGGATCGTCTCCAGCGCGTCCTGGGCCTCGCCGATGCTAGAGGTACGCATGCTTAGTGATCAGCCGATCGCGGGATGGTCGTAGCGCATGGCGTGGATGAGGGCGTCCACGCTGGGTATCCCGGTCGGGCCCTGTTTGTCTGCGGTCACCAGGCGGAAGGTGTCGTCGGACGAGGAAACCGACGTCGCGCGCTGCGGGATGGCGGTGGGCTTGAGGTAGTAGGCGGCGAGGGTTGCACAGGCGTCGGAGACCGTCGCCGGCGGCTCTGCCAACCCGTACTCGAGGTGGAGCTGGATGTTGCGGGATCCCTTGGGCCAGCCCTTCCGCTCCGGGCGCTGGAGGGCCCCCCAGTCGTGGAGCCCGATCTCGTCGAGTTCCTCTGACCCGAGGGCCTCGCCGTCGACGGTGACAGAGATGAGCTTCGTCGGCTTCCATAGGGGCCGCCCGTCCGGTCCGTTCAGCAGCAGCAGCTCCTTGCCCGAGCCGTCGACCGTGGTCCGGATCCCCTTCGGCCGCAAGGCCATCCCGATCTCACTCTCAAGCAGTTCCTCGGCGCTCTCCCGGGCCTCGTCGACCTTGGAGGCGGGGTACTTGACGAGGTCGTCGAGCTCCTCGTCGAGCGACCGGATCTTCGTCCTCGAGCAGAGGAACGCCCCGACTACCTGGTAGTGGGTCGAGTAGGTCTTGACGTCGCCGGCAATCGAGACGGTCCAGATCGCCTTGTAGGTGTCCAGCTGCTCGGCGGTGGAGGCGGGGACCTCGAAGACGTGGCCATCACCCTCGGCCGTCGCCACCCCCTCCGAGACCACCGTGGTCCCGGCTCCGTCAGCGATGGAGACGACGACGTCACCCTCGGCCGTCAGCGGCTCATCGTTATGGTCGAGCAGGGAGAGGGTGATCCGGCCCCCGACGCCCCGTAGGAGCCTATTCAAGGCTGGCCACCCTCACCCGGTGGTCACTGCCGGCCGAGCGGCGCTTCAGGCCGCGGGACTCGGCGGCGACCCGCCGATCGGTCGGCGTCGTTTTGCTCCGGCCTCTCGCTGTCGTGGCGAGGATGGGGGTGGGGTCGACGACGAGGCGGTCCGCCGCGAGTGGGATGTGAGGAAACTGAAGCACCGGCTCCGCCAGCGGCACGATCACCAGGGTCATCACCAGGCCTCGACGATTATGCAGCCATCGCCGCCGCGGCCCCCGGCACCGGAGTTCCCTACGCCGTTTGTAGCTGCTCCGCCTCCGCCGCCTCCGGAACCGTGAACGCCGTCACCACCCTTTCCCCCGTTGCCGGTGGCGGACCCGGCGCCCCCGGCTCCGCCGTGACCCGGGATCCATCCATCACCCAGGGGCGGCGGCGTATCGCCGGGGGCCCCCTCGGTGGCCCCGCCGAACACTACGAAGTTTGACGTTCGTCGGGTGCCGCATACGCCGCCGTGACCGCCGGTGCCGAAGGCGTTAGCTGCGTTCACCCCGCCGCCGCCGCCGCCGCCGCTGGGGTTTCGACTCTGAACGGCGGGGCCGTTCAGGCCGTTCCCGCCAGTGGCGCTAGCGCCGCTACCTGGCACGGGTGGAAACTCGCCCAAACCGCCGCCGCCGCCGGTGCCTGAGTTAACCGTCCCGCCCGACCCACCGACCACAGCGCCGTGCACAGCAACAAGACCGTTGCTCTGGGTAGTTCCACCAAAGACAGAGGTCATCGGCCCTCCGCCGTTGTTGCCGTTCGTGTCGTCGGTGATCACGGCGGCCCCTCCTGGTCCGCCGGTCCCGACGAAGTAGGGAATGTCACCGGTCGGCCAAAGGGCGCGCAGCGTGGCCGCAGAAATCCAGGATTCCGAGATCGCGCCGGCTCCGCCGCCGCCGCCGCCGCACCGAACTGTTCCGGGTGCTCCCTTGCGTCCACTCCCGCCCCCGCCCCCAGCACCGCGGACCTGCACGCGGACCATCGTTGCCCATTCCGGAAGAGGCCAGGTGCCTCCGCCCGTTGTTGTAATGATCTGAATTAGGGGCCGGTGCGCCAGGGGGTTGCCCCTGGTTAGCGGAGCACTGTCCGGAAAGTCGAGCGGTGGAGTGGGCCGCCACGGGTAATAGGCGGCGTTGCCGTTATCGGTGATGATCAGGTCGAACAGCTTCGGGGTAACCCACCAGCAGCGGATGTAGCCGTTAGCGTCCGAGGTCAACTCAGTGACCGCCTGCCCGCCAGTCGGCGCGTCCCACGCCCCCAACGCCGGAGTCGAGGTCCCGTACTCGCGCAACAGGACCTTGGCGTTTTGGATGACATTACCCGCCCGGTCTGAGACGACGTACTCGAAGATGGAGCGCATTTCTCAGAACTGTCGCAGGGGGGTCACCCTCTCTCGGATGCCGGCGACGGCGAACAGCAGCTCGACGAGCACAACGCCCGGGCGTTTAGCGCCGGGGCTTCGTCCTCTTGGTCGAAGGCGCTTTCACCGACTTGTCCTCGACGTCGGCCTCCTTCACGCGCTTGCGGAGCACCTCCGTCGGATCCGAGGTGATCTCCGGCTCGGAGCGCTGCTGGGTCAGCTTGGTCCCCTCGGTGTTGCGCGCCGGGTCCTTGATGACCACCGTCTTGGGCTGCTGCTTGACGGTGGCCGAGCTTTCCCGATTCCCGATCGGCTGCTCGTAGGTCACTGGGCCCTCCGCCTGCTTGACAGTGCCCGTGCCGGGATCGATCACTCCGCCGTGCCTGGGATCCCCCCGGTCTATCTCAACGCCCATTAGGTCGACGCCACGTCGAGGCCGGCGACCAGGCCGAAGGCCTGCGGACGGTACACCGCCAGCGCCAGCCGTTCGACCGCGCGCAGTGCGGTGAGGTCCTTGCGGAAGAAGTCCTCGTGCGAGTTGGAGGCCTCGACCGTGATCCCCTTGCGCCGGAAGATCTGCGCCCCCAGGGCGAAGCCGCCCACGACCGCCGAGTTGACCGCCTTCGCCGGCGTCACGACCGGACGCAGGCCCCAGTAGGTCCTCCCCTCGTTCTGGTAGGCGCCGACCCCGTAGGCACCGGTGAAGGGCCCGCCGCCCAGGTACTGGCCGTTGGCGTCCTTCTCCAGGGCGGCCCGCTCCCAGTCCGTCGGGTGGAAGACGATGCCGTCCGGCTCCAGGAACCCCAGGGCCCGGATGGCGGTGATCTGCCGGTGGATCACGTCGGCGATCTTGTCGCCGGCGGTCTTGGTGATGGTGGCCTGCAGGCCGGTCCGGTTGAGCAGCCCCAGGACGTTGGGGGCCTCGCCGTTGCCGTTGAGCAGCTGGTCCTCCTCGGTCAGCATGAGGAACATCTCCAGCCGGGAGCTGACGTAGCTCTCCGCCTGCTCGACGTCCTCGAGCATCTCGTCGGCGATCGGCAGGAAGGTAGTGATCTTGCGGACCGGGTCGGAGACCATGGTGAACACCAGGCCGGACTCGGGCTTGACCCCGCCCTCGAGGGTGGCCGCTGCGGCGTTGGTCGCCACCGTCTCCTTCATGTAGGAGACCAGGTTCGACCGGGTGGTGCCCTGCGGGAACAGCTCGGCGACCAGCAGCCGGCGGAACAGCAGCGGAAGGATGCCCGGGCGGTAGTCCGGAATGATCAGGGAACCTCCGGAGGCCGGATCCGAGGTGAGGGTGGCCTTGGCCTCCGCCTTGCTGAAGAACGGGGTGTAGTCGATCTCGATCTCGTTGGTGGACCACCTGCCCGACTTGGCCGAGCCGGCGACCCGCTTGTAGGCCTCGGACTCGACGAACTGCTGGCCGATGGTCTTGTAGACCTTGAAGTCGCCGGCCTGGCGCTCGTGCCCGCCTGCGAGCTGGCTTCCGCCCTGGCCGTCGGGGTTGGTGATACCGGCGAGCTTGGCGAGCTTCTGCCACTTGCTCTCGTGCTCGTTTACCTCGTCCCGCAGCCCGTCGTAGGCCTTGCCGGCCTCGTCGAGGCGGTCGAAGGCCTTTTCGTCCTTCAGGATGTCGGTGTCCTTGAGCTCGGTCTTGACCTTCTCGAGCTCCTTGTACGCTTCAGAGGCCTCGGCGCGCTTGGCTCTGAGGGCCTCCTCCGATCGGGTCAGCTCTACCCTCAGGTCCAGTGCGTTCGTCATCTACGAAACCTCCTTGTATCGGGTCATGCTCAAGACCTCGGCGATCCGTGCTCGCTTGGCGATGATGTCGGGGCTGTCACCCACGGCGTTGCCGGCGTCGGTCGCGTCCTCTCCCGACGCGCATTCCGCCCCCTCCTCGACGAGGGTGTCGTGGGCCCTCTGGACGAATTCGTGGTCCTTGCCGGCGTGTAGCCTTCCGGGCTTCAGGGCCGAGGCGACCTGCAGCAGCTGGGTGTCGGGGTTCATGCCGACCAGAGTCGGGCCGACTTCGAAGAGCTCGACGTCGACGATCTCCCGGATCTCCTTCTCGTCTTCGGTCACCCACCGGGACTCGACGACCTGGTAGGCGAAGCTGAACTCCCGGGGACCGGTGGTCTTCATGCCCTGCCAGATCCGCTTGACGAAGGGGTCCTCGAGGTCGACGAACAGCTGGCCCTTGATCCACAGGCCCTCCTCGCGCTCCTCGGCATCCAAGCTGGCGCCGATCGGGCCGCTGTACCAGTCGTGGCTGTGGTAGACCGGCGGCAGACCCCGGTCCTTCAGCGTGCGCTCAAAGGCGCCCTTGATGACCCGGTCCCCGATCCGGTCCACGTTGCCGAAGACCGACACGATCGCCTCGAACTGGCCCGGCACGTCGGCCGACGCCTTGAACTCGCTGAGCGGGAACCTCTTGAACTCCGTCGTCTCCACGCCTTGGAGTGTGAAATGCCCGTCACTCGCTACAGCGCGGGAACGTGTTTGGCCTTGCCGTTCTTGCTCGGCTCCGACGCAGGGGCCTCGAACGTGGGCATACCGCGCGAGGCGGCCGCCCGGGCCTCGATCTCCTCGCGCGCTGCTCCGACCGGGAGCATGTTGAGCGGCACCCAGATCTGATTCGCCGGGTTCTCCGGGTCGGTAGCGTCGCCGATCGGCGCCAGGTTGTCGGCTCGCCGCAGCTCGTTGGGCGAGTAGGTGGCGGACTGGAACCACCGCTGGTAAGCCGCCGAGCGCTTCTCGGGGGAGCCCTGCAGGACCTGAGAGAAGTCAAACTCGGTGAACACACCCTCGAACATCGGCTCACCATCCCGCAGCTGGGTATGCACCGTGGTCTCGATGTTCTGGGTCCAGGGCGGAAGAGTGTCGGTGTAGAGCATCCCGTGCAGCTCCTCGACGTTGTTGAAGGTGGCCCGGTCGAGGATGCCGACAATCGGCGGGGCGACGTCGTAGGCGGCCGCCACCTCCTCCCGGTTCAGCTGTCGCTGGCGGATGAGGTCGGTGTCGACGAGGTTGTGCTGCAGCGGGGTGACCTGGAAACCGTCTCCCAGTACGGCGAAGCGGCCCGCGTTCTGCAGGCCCCCGTAGAGCCGCTCGAGCTCCGTGCGCAGCCGATCCGCCGACTCCTTTTTGATGTTCTTGTCGGTGTGGAACAGCGCCGAGGGGGTAGCCGAGTTGTCCATGTAGCGCGCGGAGTACTCCTGGGCGGCGTCCTCGAGAGCCAGGGTTCGCCGGAGCGGCTCGAGGGGCGAGATGCCGATCGGGCCTCCGCCGCCCCACAGCCGGAAGTGGACTACGTCCTCGGGCAGCAGGGCGATCCGGTCGTGGACCCCGCGGAACACGTAGTAGAGCGCAACGAAGTTGTCGTGCACCACGTCGACGTTGCGCCAGGGCAAGGCCCACAGCTGCGAGGGAGGGGCGCCCGGGCCCGAACGGTACTTGTAGAAGACCGAGTTGCCGTGGATCAGCAGGCCTCCGGAGATCGCCTCTTTAAGGTGCCAGGCACCTGCGCGCGGCCACGGGTTGTTTATCAGGTCGGTCAGGGGATGCACGCGCACCCGCTGCACCTGCTGGCGCTCGTCGTCCAAGTACTCGAAGGTCTTCCAGGGCAGACGCGATATTCCGCGCATGATCTTGTTCACCAGCACCCAGACCCAAAGCTGGTTTTTGTACATCGCCTCGTAGGTGCCCACCAGGTCCCCGCGCAGCAGCGGGACCCGGCCGGCGTTGCCGACGGTTCGCACCGGGCTCTCGGAGCCGAGGGGGCTCTGCCGGGTGATGGTCCGCAGGCCGCTGGGCGTCTGGACCGTGGTCATTCACTCACCGCCAGGCGCTGGACGAACGATATGTTGTGGGCGGGAATGGGAACCTCGCCCTCGATCGCCTCCGGCAGACCTTCGCCGAGCAGCTGGGGCTGGGACAGCAGGACGCCGGCGGCAGAGGCCTCCCGCAGGTTGCCGCGGATCGAGTGCCCGTCTTTCGTGTGCACCACGACGCGCTCGGCGAGCTTGCCGGCCAGCCACTCGGCGTCTGATACCGGCTGTATCGTCTCGGCCGGCTCCGGGCCCTCCTGGCCGAGCAGCGTCTCCAGGAAGCGAAGAACGATGAGGCTGAGGCCGAGGAGCAGGACCACTTCGGGCCATTCCACGAGCGTCAGGTTACGGGCGGGGTCACTCGTGCCGGCCGCCGCCGACGATGATCACGGGGTCGACGACGTCCTCCTCGAGGCGCTGCATCAGGGCCAGGCTCATCGCCGACGCGATCGCGCCCGAGACGTTGTCCTTCGACAGCTTTGGGTCGATCTTGATGTTTTGGTCCGAGTCCTTCCGGATGCCCACGTTTGCGAACATCCACCGCAGCACCGGATGCCCCCCGTGATGCCAGGCGCCGGCGTAGACCAGGCGCTCGAGGTCCTTGGTGGGCCCGGACAGCGAGGTCATGGTTGTCGCCATGGGCGTCACCTCAAGTCCCTCCTCCTCGAGCTCGGTAGCCAGCTGCGCCATACCCCACCGGTGGTAGGCAGCATGCTCGAAGTTGAAGGCGTCACGCAGCCGATGGATCTCGGCAGAGATCTCGTCGTAATCGATCATGTCGCCCGGGGTGACGGCCAGCCGGCCCTCCCGTACCCAGACGTCTGATTCGCCCTCGGTTCGCCGCCGGAGATCCTCGAGGCGGGCCTCCGGCACCCAGAATCGGGCCACGACCTCGTATCCCTCCCCTTCGGGGAATGTCAGCACCATGGCGGTGATGTCGGTGGAAGCGGCGAGGTGCAGAGCTCCGTAGCAGAGCTTGCCGACCAGCTTGTGCTCGACGACCATCCCGGCCGAGGCGTCGTAACGGTCGGGCGGAATCCACAGCTCCTCCTCGTGGCCCCACTGGTTGCAGTGGAACTGCCGGAAGGCGCTTTCTTTGCGGGGATCGTTGCGGGCCTCCTTGGCCTGGGTCCGCATTCCCTCGATCGACTTGAACTGCCCGAGCGCCGGGTTCGCCTTTTTCCAGTTGCGCTCCAGCCAGACGTTGGCGTTCTGGGGGACGCTGCAGATGTAGGCCAGCCGGGACGGGTCGAGGCGTGGGTTGGCCGCTACCTTCACCGAATAGGCGTGCTCGCCGGCGGCGAAGGTGTTCGTCTTGCCGGAGGTGGTGGCTGCCCACATCATCGGCTGCTCCCGGGTGTCCATGGCGGTCGAGAACGCTTCCCACAGATCCGGGCCCGGCTGGGTCAGGACCTCGTCGAACACGACGCAGTGCGGGTTGTGCCCGAGCTCGCCGGCGGCGTCTGCCGTTACCACCTGGTAGTACGAGCCCGTCGGCTCGTAGATAATCTTCTTTTCCTGCCGGTTGACCTTGATCTTGCCCAGCTTCAGCTGCTTGGCAAGGGGGGGTGACAGCCTCACCATCCGCTCGGCAACGTCCCATACCTTGCGCGCCTGGTCCCGGTTCTTGGCTGCGCCGTAGATCTCGGCCGACTCTTCGGCGTCGGCGATGAGCATGTAGAGCGCCACCGCGGCGAGCAGCTCGGACTTGCCGTTCTTGCGGGCGATCTCGATCCAGACCGTGCGGTACTGCCGGACGTAGCGGCGCAGCTCCTTCGACCATCGAACAGAGCCGAACGCCGGCGAGATGATGTCGCGCCACTGCCAGCCGGCGAGAACGAAGGCGGTCCGGGCGAACCGGCCCTTGGTATGGACCAGGACCTCCTCGAAGAAACGCCGGCACTGCTCGGCCCGGGGCCGGCAGTAGTGGTCGCCTCGCTTGTTGCACCGGAGCTCGTCGAAGACGTACCGGCAAACGGGGGTGGATTTCGGGGGTAGACGACCCCGTTTTGGTCTACCCGAAGAAGCGGGTGGGGTCCTTCCCATCGCCAGGGTCCTCCTCGGGGAGCTGGATGCCCGACCGGGCCGCCGGCGTCAGCCCAAACTCCCGCGCGAAGGCCCGGATCTTGTCTGCAGAGTCTCGCCAGGGTGTCAGGGCCGGATTCTTCACTCGCGCCCCCCGGTAGCCCTTGATCATCACGCCCTTCTCATTGATCTCTTTGGCCGAGGCCTGGTTGATCAGTACCGCTTCGACGTAGGCCCCCAGCGCTGCAGAGTCGCAGCTGGCGAGGCTCTTGAGCTTGCGCAGGTCGATCATCAGCTGGTCCCAGACCACTCTGCCGGGGTCCCCGAGGTACTCGGGAAACTCCGGCTCCTCGAACGGGAGCTTTGGCCGGGACTGCTCCTGGCGATCCTTGCGGTCCCCGTGCAGGATCCGGACGTTGGCGTTCTTGGAGACGGGCCCTCGTGCGCCAGTCACGCCGAGCTCCTCTGTGCAGCCACAAGGCGGGTCTTGCGGACGTGACAGGGACGGCACAGGCCCTGCAGGTTCGAGCGGTCGAAGGGGGCGCCGCCGTCCTGCGCCTCGACGATGTGGTCTACGTCGGTCGTCGGGCTGACCTTGCAGAGCCGGCAGTACGGCTCCTCCCGCATCACCAGCTGCTTGAGGTAGCGCCAGCGGGCGGAGTCGTAGATCCGGAAGGCGGGTGTGGGTCCTAGGCGCCGGCGGACGTGCGAAGAACGGTGCTCAGGGCAGAAGCGGTGCGGCGGCGGGACCCGTACCGGGCACTGGGGCTCTCCACAGAAGCGAGCTGGGCGGTTGGGCATGGCTCCAGGGTCGCCGCCCGGTCACCGGGGCCCTGTGCAAAAAAGCCGAAAAACTCGTCCGCGCATGCGCAGGACTGCCGGAGGAGTGGGAGCGCCGTTAGCTCAGAGATTTGCTCCCCCCTTCCCCCGGGCCGAAGTTGGCCCCGTTCGTCTTACCAGCCAAACCGTCCACCAAGGCAAGGTGCTCGGAGCACAGCACAACCCGAAGGAGTCTCGCCTCTGGCAAGACGAACGTGTCGGGACCTAGCCGTTCGCCGACGTCAATGAACCGGTCGCCAGCTGCAACCGCACCGCAGTCTTTCCAAACACACTCCTTCTCCACAACATCTCCACATTGCGTCAATCGATTGGAGCTAGTAAGCGTAGATCGTGGATCTGGTACTCGCAGTCTCCATGGTTAGACCGAACAACCAAGGAGGTCGGCCGGTCGCACAGCGACCCAATTGGGTCGTCGGGATAATCCCCGAGGTACGAAACCCAGAGAGGATCTTCCCCGACCTGCGCTGCCGCAGCGGTACGGGCTGCGGCCTCATCAGAGAACAGCCCGAGTGGCCCGGACTCTCCTCCTCGTTGGCATTCAATGCAGCCTACGTAGAGCAACAAAAAGGGCTGGTCGTTCATCGTCTCTTGCTTCCCTCTTCCCCTTGAGATTCAAGCCCTGTAATCTTCCAGTACTTCCCTAAGCCGACGCTACTGCCCCCGCAAGTAGAGACAGCGCCCGGTCCCTTGGCAGGAAATGCCGGGCGCTAGTCGGCCCGCTTCGGCGCTTGGTCTACCTCATCATCGCGACGTCCTCGTCCTTGGATCTTCTGCATTTCAACCATGCAGGCTGCCGCCGTCAGTTGGGCCTCCTTGATCGCACGCCTCCCCTTGCGCTTCCCGAACCTACGGTTGGTCAAGGCCTGCCCTCGACTGATCAGGTCTTCGGCGGCGAGCCGGATACGGTTGAGCTCCCGCCAGTCCGGATCGGAGTGGTACCACGGGGTGACGCTCTCTTCGGTCCCCAAGGCGGCGAAGGGCTCCACCGGCTCGAACACCCTCATGCCGATCGTGACGTTGGGGGTGTCGTCGTCGGTCCAGCCCGCCACCCGGTGCCAGTGCCTGTCGGTCAAGCGGCACCAAGGACAAGGGTCCGGAGCCAGTACCCATGGTTCCGAGCGGCTCATCTCCTTGGCTTACCCAGCTCGACGCCGAGTCCGAGGACGCCAAGGGCTGAGAAGGGGATCGACAAGATCAGCCACCATGCGGAGAACTGCCAGGCCAGAAAGCTGCCCGCTACGCCGAGCGCCAGGAAGGCAATGGCCAGCCTCACACCAGCCGGATCACGGGTCGACTCTTTCGTCACGTTCGACTCCTTTCGTCGCCCAGGAGGGCGAACCGAAGCGCCTCCAGCCTCGACACCAGGTCCATCGGCTCCGGGTCTCCGACATCTTGATGAGCGTCTAAGGCGTCGAGATACCAGTCTGGACCCTTACGCCAAACGACGAGCTGAAGGTGGGTCCACAACGGGTGTCGCGTCTGAGCAACGAACGTGGCGGAGGGGCCGCCGGTCGGATCTAGGATCACGTCACCCGGAATCAGCTGTCTAACCTTCACCCTGCCACCTCCTCTTCCTCCTGGACGTCGTCGTCCCAATCGGCGATCGGGGCCAGCGGGTCATCCGCCGACAGGTTGTTGACCTCCAAGGGCGTCGCCGGCTTCTCGTCGAGGCCGGCCAGCTTGAGCTCAAGCGGGCTCAGCTCGTAGCCCCGACCCTGGAGCCAGTTGAAGTAATCCCGGGTTTTCTCCTTGGCGCTCGGCCATGGGCCGATCCATTCCTCGGACTGCGCCACTGCGACGGCGAGAAGTGTCTCGGCCGGGTGGTGCCGTGCATGAGCGCCTAACGTCTGACGGTTCGTCTCCTGATCTGTGGCGACCGTGGTCCCCAGAAGTACGCAAGCCTTCTTCAGCACCTGAGCCCAGACTGCTCCCAGCATTGCCGGAACTGCTCGAGCAAAAAGGTCCTCGACGACCACCGGGCCGTTGAGCTGCTGAGACAGGAACTCCACCCGTCGCTTCGCTAGCTCCGCCTGTTCCCGCTGCTCCTTGCGAGCCTTTGCCGCGGCGGCAGGATCAGATGAGGAGGCCTCCTTCGGCACCTTCAGGTCGCTGGCACCCTTCGCGGCGTGTCGGCTCGGATCCGAGCAAAGATAGCGAATGCCTCCTTCCTGGTCGATGTGCGCTCTGTGGCAGGGCTCGCCGGCGTGAGCGCTCACCTCGAGCTCTACCGTGTAACCCCAGACTCGTTGTTCCTGACCGGTCAGCCAGCGAGGCTTCCCCCCGTACTGCGGGCCCTCCTCCACCACCTTGACGCCGGCGGCCTTCAGTTGCTGGAGCGCCTTACCTCGCGCCTCGGCTCTCCTGTGGTCCTCCAGCTGGGCCGCTACGGCTTCCGGAATGGACTGCCACCGGTTCACCTGGGCGCTTTTGAGGGCTGCAGCCTGGCGCTTCGGCATGTCTGAGAGCTTTGTCAGTGCAACCGCATCCTCGATGGTGATACGGCCGGTATCAAGCGCCTCGACCGCTTCCACCGGGAGGTCGAGCAGCGCAAGGCGTCGAGAGATGTGCGCCTGGGACCTTCCGATCCGCTCGGCGATCGCCCGCTGGCTCAGGCCCATGTCGCTGAGGGTCTTGAACGCCGAGGCCTCCTCGATGGGCGCCAGGTCGGAGCGCTGGAGATTCTCGACCATCATCGCCTCGATGCGCTCCTGCTCCGAGAACCTGCGGACAAGCACAGGCACTCGGGTTAGCCCGGCAGCCTGAGCGGCAGCGAAACGCCTGTGGCCGATGACCAGCTTGTACTGGGCCCCCCCGGTCGCCCTGGGGTCCTGGTAGCAGACGACCAGCGGTTGGAGGATCCCCTGGGCCCGGATCGACTCGGCCAGCTCCTTTACGTCCCCGACGTCGCGCCGAGGGTTGTCGGCGGCCGGCTCTATGAATCCGATCGGCACCATCAGAACGTTGGCCATGCTCTCGTCGACGTCGGTCTGGTAGGGCGAGCCCCCGAGGACCTTCACTGTGTCTGTCGTCATGAGCGGCCCCCGATCGGCCGAAGACCGGCCGAGCATGACGGCGGCAGTACCTCGGCCTCGATCGTGCCGCCGCAGACCTTGAGCGGCTTGATCACCACCGCCTGAATCAACGCCTCGGCCTGCTTTCGGGACTGGATGTTGGGCATATCGAAGATGACCCAGACCTTCATGCCCGCCCCTCCCTTATCTGGCGCTCAGCGCGCTCGGCGTCGTACCGCTCCTTCAGTTCCCCATGCCTAGCCTCTCGCTCGGGAGTGGCCGGTTTCGCCGTTGGTGCGAGGTACCCGTAGGTCTGGCCGCACACGACACAGACGAACTCCGCCCCGCTAAACTCCAGCGTGGAGATCAAAGGTTCGCCATCGCGCGGGCAGCATGCATAGGGGCGCTCCTGTTTCTCTCTTCCCGGCATTGGAAACGTCCGGAGGCTGTCATCGACGTCCATTCAGCCCACCTTCTTTTCTGCTGCGAAGGCCTCCGCCCGGGCTGGCGTCATTCGATCGGCCCATGCTTTCGTCAGGGCGTGGCGCCGGCACAGCTCAGCCTCGCCGATCCGGCGGCCACCGTAGTAGCTGGGGAGAACCTTCTCGGCCTTGTCGGGGCAGCCGGCGTGCCACATGCAGGGGCCCCCTGACGCCAAAGGGAGGGCATCGACCACCTGGCCGGTGGACCGCTCGAGGTCCTGCAGCTCCTTGGCCCGCCGTTCAGCCTCCTCGTCCTGGCGGAAGGCCGGGGGATCCGGGACGAAGGGCTGTCGGCGTGGCGCCGATCCCTCAGGAGGGTCTTTCTTCGCCCGGAGCTCCTGCAGCAGGTCGCTAAGTGTTCCTGCAGGAACGTCGCCCTGGGGCTCATCCGGCTCGTCGTCGACCTCCACGGGTCCGAGCGCTATCGTCTCGACCGGCGGGCCGGTCTCGGCCGCCTGCCACATCCCCCGTTCGGGGTTGAAGGCCTGGCCCTTTTGCTTGAGCAGGTTCAGAGTGTTCCTCACGTCCTTGGGGAGCAGCCCGTGATGGCCCTGGAACTCGAGGTGCAT
>Ga0247713_1000751_pt1 | contig 18119 bp, 29 predicted proteins | sample 21E_NmetaG_FD_189936 | JGI IMG/M metagenome (GOLD analysis project Ga0247713, IMG submission 189936) | Soil microbial communities from hillslope of Landscape Evolution Observatory, University of Arizona, Oracle, AZ, United States - 2-1-E_N | ecosystem: Engineered > Artificial ecosystem >... | reverse complement strand
TGTCGTCGCGGATGCGCTCCAGGGGGGATACTCGGGTGGACACGGGTGTGGGCTCCTTTCTCTGCTTACGAGGCTTCGAGAGGAACCTACGCCCGTCGTCTATTTACACCGGGGACCGGACGCCACCCTGCCGTCGCCCCTGTGACGTAGGCGGCCAGCGCCACACCGTAGAACGCGATTGCGACGGCCGATCCAGCGGCGTCCGGATCTCCGCACCCGCGCGGACAGTCGGCGGGCCAGTTGAACACCATCGCCAGGATGCAGAGGAAAAGGACCGGCGCAGTAAAAATCAGGCTTGCGAGGCGAACCGGGAGACCCCTCACCGGTCTTCCCCAGTCGGTCAGGCTCGCTCGACCTTCCATCAGGCCAGTATCGCCGAACGGAGGGGCAGGTCCGTGTTGGTGACCGGAGCCGGAAATGTCCCCTCCGTTGTGCACGGCTGTGGCCGGTCAGGCTGTCTGCCACCGACCGGGATCGGCACCTTCCGACCGTCGAGGTCGTCGGACCCTTCCGTCGCTACTGTCGGGCTGCCTCAACCCACCGGCGGAGAATCGCCGCCTTGGTCTCGATGATCGTCGGGTAAGGCGCTAGTCCGTCGGTCATGAGGCCGACAAGAGCGTCACACCGGATCCGTCTTCCGTCCCGGAGAGTCAAGAAACACGCAGCAAGCCTTCGTGGCCACAACGTCGTCGGTCCGGAGAAGGGCATGAAGCCGAGTCGAGGGCGGAAGTCCTCGACTACAGCGGTTACGACATCGTCAACCAGAACGGTGTGTCGCTGCCATTTGTTGACCACGGTGATCGTGGCTCCGGCTGCGACGAGGCGGCAAAACAGGTACCGCACTGAGGGAACGCCGAGGGCGATACCGATTGGGACGGCCAAGACGATCTCAAGGGCGATTCCAGCGAGGACCGCAAGTAGCGAGAAGACCGTCCCATACAGGGCAAGGCCAGTTGCACCTCTGGTCGGACGAAGGCGGAGGACACCGTCCCGATGATGCACGCCTCCAATGCCGTGCTCATAAGGCTGGAGACAGAATGCGTTCACCACACTTCTTCCTGTCTCCTGTTGCACCCTTCCGTCCATGTTGCCAGCACTGAGGTGCCCTCGCACTGTGGTTCGCCTAGGCGTTCGGTCCCGATCCCCGGCAAGGCCGATCCCGTCGCCACGAGCGGGGGCAGCCAGAGCACTCCAGCCCGGCAGGCGTGATTGGGATTGCCGGATCTCGCCCGGAGGAAGTGGATCAAGCCATGCCTCCGACAGACCACTAAGGAGACGTTGGACCGATTCGAGGACCTCTTCAAGGGGCTCAACGACCTGCCGAAGTAGTCCGCCGCCACCGCTCGGCTCCACGGTCTCTCAGGGACAGCAGTCCGCCCGGATCACCGTCTCCCGGAGCAGCTTGGTGATCTCGGCCGCCTCGATGTTCTGGCCGGTGGTCCGGCGCAACTCCTTGCGGATGCTGTCGACGACCGTCGGGGAGACGATGGCGCCGGCCAGGGACTTCGGGGAGCTGGCCCGCTTGGCCTTCCACAGCTCGTCGATCTGGCGACGCTTGAAGGACTCCAGGCTGATGTAGAAGAGCTGGTCGGCCTTCTCGGCCAGGGTCTCCTCGCCCAGCAGGCTGGTGTCGAAAGCGAGGTCGATCACCACCGGGAGCCCACCGGTCACGTGGTACACCTGCCAGTTCGAGCCGTTGGTCAGGATGAGCCACTCGACTCCCTCGTTCACGGCGTACATCTCGACCTGGCGGAGGTGCTTGGTCGTGAGCTTGGTGGCGCAGCGCTTCACTTCGATGAAGGCGACAAGCTCCTTGTCGATCCTCACCCCGTAGTCGGCGAAGTCGCCCTTCACCTCGTACTCGGTGGTGAGGTGGGAGTACTTGTCGTAGCCGAGCCCCTCGCACAGGAAGTCGGTGACGAGCAATCTGGTGTCGCCCTCGTTCGCATCCCGGGCCACGAGGTCGGCGAGGGGCTTCGAGAAGCGCTTGATGGCGGTCTTCACCCGCTCCCGGGCTTCGGTCTCCCACTTCGGCGCTCCTCGGGGCGCCGGCGGCGGCTTTGGAGTGGCCAGGGCGGCCGCCTCGTCATGAGCGATCACCGCCACTGGTGCAGAAGCGCTCTCCGGTACCTGCGGCTCCGCCTGATCGCTCATCCGGTCTCCCTTGTCCGCCTTGAAGGGCCAAGCCTAGGTCGGACGGGCAGAGGAGAGGGGACCCTGGGGTCAGTCCCCCGAGGCTGGCGCGCACCGTCCAGCCGTTCTGTTTCATGTCCGCCTTGGAGTAGGACAGTCCGCCCGGCTGGATGCGGGTGGCCCCGGTGGGAGGCGTCGCGTTCGAGGGGCGTGCAAGCGGCCCGAACTGGCCAGTGCTGCGTCTGCGAAATGGCTTGGGCGGTCAAGGCCACACCACCGACCGAGAACGGCACCTTCCGGCGGTCAGTTCTGGTCGCCCGACTCACGCCGGACGTCCCGACGCCGCTTCCAGTCCGGATACCACAGGACAAGACACATCGCCCCGAGGAACGCTGCGGCAAGCATGGTGACAACGCTTCTGAAGTAAGCGCCGACGGAAAACATGAATGCGGAGAACCAGATACCTGGACCGACGTACCCCATCGGCATTCCCTCTCACAAATGGTCAGGGACTTCCAACCGACGCGGCGTGGACAGATAGATCATGCCGGGATCGACGGGGTGCCGCTCGTGGTGCAGGGCGGCGAGCAGTACGGCGGTCCGCCGCCGATACAGGCCCGGGGGACCGGTCCGCCTGACCGACGCCTACCGGCACTTTCCGAACGGTGAGGATCGGTGCCTCGAACTCCCCGGACGGGCACCTTGACGTGGTAGCGCTTGCGCTAGGGCTCCTCGCTGTCCATCCCCCAAAGTGAAGCCAACAGGCCAACGGTCCCGAAGAACCCGAAGACCAGTCCGTTCGCCACCGCCACGGCTCGGTTTCGGAAGATCGGGGCGACGGCCGCGTAGTAGGTCAACACGGTCAAGGTCGCCGAGAAGACAAGCCACAGGAGCAGGAACAGAATGATCCGAGATGTCCTTGAGGCGGGCGGCCCATAAGGGTCCCGATCCATTTGATTCATGATGCCAGGGATGACCGGGACGGCTGGGGCTGGAGGCTTTCGGCGTCGCTGCTACGGTCAGCAACCGAGCGGGAACGCCGACCTTGTTGATACTGCTCGGAACGGTGCGCCGCCGGACCGATGCGGAGCGGCACCTACTGCCCGGTCCCCTCGACCGCCTCGACCCATCGGCGCAAGTGGTCCTCGATGCGTCTGGCGGCATCGGGGACTGGCTGGACAAGAACCCACTCACCGCCGAACCACCGGCGCTCCCGCACCGGCTCGAAGTATCCCGGCCATTCGTTGTCGTCGCTGGTTCCGTAACCGACAAGCTCGAAACCCTCAGACGTCACCTTGCGCACTCGGTCCCTTCTCCGGCCGATTGACACCTCGAACTCGGCTCGGCCGGACGTCCAGAGGCGGTCGAAGTACTTCTCGGACAGCTCGCGGCAGACTGCGAGGATTGCAGTAGTCACTTCGTCGCGCCTCGGTGACACCGCTGCGTACACTGCCGGATGGTCACTGCAAGCGCCGGGCCCACCCGGTCGGGGCCGCCGCCTTCGAGCAGGAACGGCACCTACTTCACGGCTCGCCGGGATCCGACGCTGAGTCTCGTTCGCGCCGCCAGAAGACCACCACCAGCAGGCTGAGAATCGTCGCAACTCCACCCCCAGCGACCAGGCCGACGGCAACTGCGCTACCGGCTGACTGGCCCTCCACCTCAATCTCGCGGAAGATCGCTGCGCCGAAAATCAGCACGCCAGCTATGAGGCACCCGACGAGATTCTTGATGAGGTCCATCATCGCTCGTTTGCCTGCCCATCCCAGTCTGGTTGAGACTACTCCCGCCCTTTGGCGACACCGGTTGGGACGCCGCTTACATGGTGGGCGCTCGGCCCGGCCGGGCGCACCGCGACCCGGACCGGTTTACCGAAGGGCGGAGCACGGCCCGAAAAAATAGCGCCGGATCTCGCCCGGCGGAAGTCGAGACGAAGCCATCTCTCTGACGACCAGTGGCATGCGATCGCCGTGACGGAGCGTTGCTTCAGCACACGGAGCGGCGACCGATCGCGCCGGCTGCGGCAACGGCCCGGTTTGCCGTCCAAGGCGGAAGATAAGCCGTTGCCGCCCCACCGCCGCCCAGACCGGTTTCGTGACTCTGGACGCAGGGTGGTCCGCTTCCCTCGGACAACTGGGACCCCTCGGTCGCGCCCAAGCCGTCGCGTGGCCCCTGACCTGCACCTGTGGCCGTCGTGTGGGAAAGAACGCCGAATCCGTGTGGGAGACCATCGGTGAACTCCTCGCGAACGCCCAGGTCAGGCCCCATAGGTGAACAACTCACCAATAAGCCCTGGTCAGCCATCGTGCTGACCAGGGCTTCTACCGTCTTCAGGCCGTCTTCTTCCGGCGCTTCAACCGGTCCGAACCGGTAGAACCACCGCCCGGTAGAACCGGCGGAGCGATGAGTTGTTCGAACGCGCGGGCGGCATCGGCCTGCATGCCCGGCAGAACATGCTGGTAGGTGTCGATCGTGAACGCCGGCGTGGCGTGACCAAGGCGTTCGCTGACCACCTTCACCGGGACGCCGGCCTTGATGAGCAGCGTGCCGTGGGTATGGCGAAGGTCGTGCAGGCGGATGACCGGGAGGCCCGCCCGCCGCGCGATGCGCTCGAAGGCCTGGGAGAGGGCGTGGGGATGGACGGGCTTGCCCTCCGAGTCGGCGAAGATCCAGCCGTGGTCTTCAAGACCGACGGCGGCCCGCTCGGCGTGCTGCCACATCCGCCAACCGCCCAGGATCGAAACCGTCGTCGGGTCGAGATCGATGCGCCGCCGAGCGTTGGCTGTCTTGCCACGAGACTCATGGAGCTCGTAGCCGACAGCGACGATCCCGCGGTTGACCGACATCGTCGCCACCCCGAGGTCGACGTCGCTCCACTTCAGGCCGAGCAACTCGCTGCGCCGCACGCCGGTGGTGGCCGCCAGCCAAAGCGCCGGAAACAGCCTGTGCCCCATAGCTGCCCGCAGGAAGGCCCGGAGCTGATCGGCGGTCCACGCTTGCTGCTCGACCTTCGGAATCGACCGCAGCCGGGGAGCATGGGCCACAGCGGCCACATTTCGGGAGATCAGGCCGCGCCGGACCGCGTCGCCCAAGGCGCCGCAGATGACGAGGTGGACCTCGTAGACGGTCTTGGGAGCCAGGGCGGCATGGCCATCGGTCGGGTGGAGCAGTTCCTCATACAGCGCCTCGAGGTGGTTTGGTCGCAGCCGGCGCAGGCCGACGGTGCCGAGGGCGGGGAGGATGTGCCGCTCGATCTTGCGCCGGTAGCCGGCGTAGGTGCTGGTCGCAAGCACGAGCCGCTTGCCGGGCAGTCAATGCGTCGTCAGGTAGGCCCCGAAGCTCAGTGACCTTGCCTCGTTATCGGGCCCGTTGCGCTCGCCCGCCAGCCGCGCCGCGAGCCTCTCGGCGTCGGCACGTTCGGTCCCGGCGGCGTGCCAACTGCGGCGTTCCCGGCCGGTGACCGGGTCGAGTCCCTCGTAGATGACGGCGTACCAGCGGTCGCCCTTTCGTGCCACATAGCCCTTCATGTCCGTTCTCCTTCCGGCGTCGAGGATCGAGGCCGGTAGAAGAATCGGTAGAAGAACGGCTCGGCTGTGGTCCGCAGGAACGGAGGTCAGGTGGACGGAGACCAGTCGGGCCAGAGCTGCTCGGCCACATCCGGCGATAGCACGAGACCAAGCCTGTTTGCTTCGTTGATGACCTCGTCGGCGAGCTCGGACAGCGAATCGGGCCCCGCGTAGGCCACGATGGACCCGTCCTCGGGCTCTCGACAGCGGTAAAGGCCCGCCACTATTCCTGCCGCGACGTCCGCAGCGGCACCCAGGCCCAGGCGTGCGCGCCTTCGCAAGTCGCCGAGGAAAGGCTCGACGGCTTCTTCGAGGATTTCCCACGCCGCGTCGGTCTCGTGGACGTAGCCCCGGCCGCGGATGCGTCCTGAGCGCATTGCGAGCGCGTCGAGTGGGAGCTCTTCCAGCGCCGAGGCGACACTCTCTGCGATGGCGTCGACGGGCGCGTCTTCGAGAAGGCGACGAGCGGCGTCTTCGGCTTCAGACCGCAGCTCGGGATGCGACGTGAGGAGTTCGGCGAGGATGCGGGTGTGTTCGGCGCCTGACAGGGCGTCCAACGCCGGGGTGGGAGGCGGGCGCCGACGGGTAGGCATGACGTCGAACGGCCCCGTTACCTGACGACCCGTTGCGGTGGCGGGGGTTCGTCGGGGCGGACGCCGGTGAGCTTGAGGCAGCGCTCCCGGAGGTGGCCGCGGTGCATGCCGGGCTGGTCGGCGGCGCGGAACACCTCGACGGCGAGCTCCCTGCGACCAGCGGCCGCTGCCGACTCGGCGAGGGCGACGATCGGCATCCAGTGGTCTGAGCCGAGGCGGCGGGCGGCGTCCGCGTAGCGGGAGTAGCGGCGGCCGGCAATGTGGAGCCAGGCGACAAGTTGGAGTGCCTCGTCGGCTTGGTAGTCCTGGTAGGCGCTTCGCCACTCGCCAGCCAGTCCGAGGAGGATCCCCTCGACCAGGTCGGCCTGCCCGGCGGGGACGTGGCGAAACGCCAAGGTCTCGCGCTCGTAGGTCAGCGCGTAGACCTCGGACACGAGCAGTCCGCACAGGTCCTGCCACCAGTGCTCCGGCGCCATACCGGCAGCGACCCAGTCGATGCCCACGTACGTGCCGAAGGCCTCGACCCGCAGCTCACCGATGTTGCCGTAGGAGTCGTCGCCCCGCTCAGCGAGCTCGACGCCGACGGTGTGGAACGCCCGGTAGAGCGCGAGGCGTTCCGCCTCGGTGCGCCGCGGTCCGTCGAGGCGGGCCAGGCGTTGGCCGAGCTGGCGGGTGAGCGTGAACGTTCGGCCTTTGGGGACATGGGTTGCCGGTCGACGCCCCGCCAACTTCTCGTACCAGCGGTCCGGGCTGACCGGGAAGCGGTCCCAATGGCCGTAGAGGGCCCGCTGCCGGAGACGAGCGGAGGGCGTGTCGCGCATGGCGTGGGTCATGGAGCGGTCCTCGAGCCATTGGTCGAGGACCTTGCGGCGGGCCTTGGCCAGCGTTGCATTGTCCGCCTCGTCGGCGGCGGCAAGCACAGCTGCATCGATCCCGGCAGCTCCCATACGATCGCGGAGATCGGCCAGATGGCTCAACTTGGCTTCGACGTCCCCGCGCCCGTGCAATGACCGGAGACGTCCGATCAGCTCAGCTTCGAGCGCGTCGAGATCGCCTCCGAAGTCACCCGTGGCCACGATGGCGAACCACCGGTCGAAGTGGCACCAGTCGGCCCCGGCGGTGGTGGCCCACGGCTCGGGTCCGAAGGTGGGCGGACGGCGCTGGGTCACGTCACGACCGGGTCCAGCGCGTACGGGCCCGGACCGGTGCAAGGCACTCCAGCGCATCCCATGGTCCGGTCGGGTCGAGCCACACCCGTGCGGTGAGCATCGCCTCGGCATCGTCCCACCGGCGCTGGCGCCAGGCGCACAGGGCGAGGCCGTACAGGCAGCGGAGGAACGGGCGGTTGTCGACCATGCCCCAGGGCAGCACGCCCGCGAACCCTTCCGGCAGTGAACGCTCGGCCACAGCAACGCCGGTCTCGTAGAGCTTGGCTGCCGCGCCGGGTCCCTTGGTGTCGAAGGCGATCAGGCCGAGGTGGCCCCATGCGTCTATGCAGCGGGCATCGATGGCCAGCAGTCCTTCGAGCAGCCGGATCGCCTCACGGTGATAGCCGGCACGATGCAGGTCAGCGGCATCGACGATCGGGTCGGTGTCCCAGTCGTCGAGCTCGACGCCGGGAAGTACCTGCTCCATCTCGAAGCACGGCCTCACCCCAGCGGCGAAGACCTCCTCGGACAACGGCTCCAGCGGCTGGTCCGGCTCGCCCCAATACTCCTCGGTCGGGTCCCAGTCGCCCATCGGCTCCAGCGCCAGCGGAGAGCCCATGGCGACGGTGACCGAGGCGAACCGCGGGTACACCCAGGGTGTGGCCTGATCCTGCGCGATGGGACTGAGCGGTGTGGCGCCCGACCAGCGCCGGTAGGCGTCGAAGAGCTGCCGGGTCCGCAGGGGCAGGGGCCCGTCCGGCGTCACGTCGACCAGGGACACCGTATGGAACTCATCAGCACGCCGGCACAGGGCGATCAGGCCACGACGTTCGTTGCCGTCGAAGTCCACCGAGAGGACCTTCACCTCCACGCCGACCACCCGGCCGCGAAATGGGAACCGGGCCTCGTCCTCGAACACCTGCCGGAATGACCCGAGCTGCTCATGGTCGCCATGGGCGTCGACGGTGATCTCCTCGATCAGGTCGTCGATCCGGTCGCCCACGGCCCGACCCTACGCGACCACTGTCCTCGCCCGTCCTACGGTGGGTGAGTGCTCCCCGATACCGACGTCGCCCGAGCCCGCCGGTGGGTAGAGCGTCGCAATGACCGGCTGCCCGAGCGAGCCCGTGGGCAGATTCGCTACGAGCTCGACGTGGCCGATCGGTTCGTGACCGTGTTCGAGTGCCGGCCGCCCTGGCGGCCAGATTTCGGACCCGACTGGACTCGGTTCCCGATCGTCCGCATCCATTACACGAAAGCGCGTCGCGAGTGGGCCGTGTACTGGCGGGACCGGAACCTCAAGTTCCACCGTTTCGATCCTCTGCCCCCGTCGCCGCAGATCGAGACGCTGCTGGCGGCGGTTGAGGAAGACCACAGCGGCATCTTCTGGGGATGACGGCTCGTTCGACCAAACGAAGCAAGGCAGGGCGACGTGATCCAGCTCCCCAGTGAGGTGATCGGCTTCCACGGCACGAACCACGCAGCCGTCCCCCGCCTGCTTGCTGGCGACCTCGTGCAGAGCGATCAACACTTCGAGTGGCTCGGGACGGGCTTCTACTTGTGGCAGGACTCACCCTGGCGGGCTCAGGGGTGGGCCGTCGACCGCTTCGGTGACGAAGCAGCGGTCCTCGCCGCTCGGGTGAGCCTGGACGGCTGCCTCGATCTGCTCAACCCGTACTGGCAGCGCGAGCTGGCGGACGCGGACGACCAGTACATGGCCGAGTGCCTGGCTGAGGACCGACCACCGGCCCAGAACCGCCCGACCGGCAACCGCGCTCGGGACTGCGCAGTGATCAACTGGTACTGCGAAGGCGTCGCCCGCGAGGGGCTGCACATCCGCTCGGTCCGTGCCATCTTCGAGGAGGGAGATCCCATCTTCGAGGCCTCCGCGATCCGGGCGCTGTCCCACGTGCAGATCGCCGTGCGAGATCCCTCGGTTATCCTCGATATGGAGGAGACGTCATGGTGAAGCTCGAGGATCCCACGGTCCCGTTCGCTGGTGTCATCGCGCGGCGGCGTCGCGAACGAGCCGGCACCGATGTGCTCGCCTTCCGGCTCGGGACGCCAGGTCGCGACTGGCAGGCCATCTACTCCGAACCGGGCGTGAAGGCTGTCGTCGGGGCCAGCGACCGTGCCCTCGACACCGACCACGCGGAACACACCCTGCAGGTCATCGGTGCCATGGGCGGACTGCTGGCGGACCTGGGATTCCAGGTGTGTCCGGCGAGCGCGCTCACCGCGGGCACAATTCGCCCGTCGGTGCTCGCATGGGCGGTCGCGGGAGATATGCCGGGTGACGAGCTGCGTGCCCTAGGGGCGCCATGCATTGTGATCGGCACCTGTCCTGCGGCGCCCGCTGACTGGGCTTGCATCGACGCCAGCGAGTTCGACAACCGGAATCGGTTCATCCGCCGCTTCGTGGCCGAGGTCTCTCGTCTCGTCGACCTCCCCGACGTGGGGAACGTGTCAAACAACTTGTCAAACGAACCACGGCGGACGGGCACAGACGACGGCGGACGAGCGCCTGCGGAAACCCCCGCTGACCTGCACCTACACGGACGTAGGCGGACCACCTCGGACGCACCCGGACGCCATCCGTCGGGCTCATAACCCGAAGGTCGCAGGTTCAAATCCCTGTTGTGTCGCGAGACATCCCGGACAGTTGTCGCGAGACATCGAGGACAAGGTTAGGACCGAGCCGGGCCCTTCGGCCGGCCGGTTGCTTGGTAGGCCTTGGTCGGGTCCAAGGTCAGATGCCGGAGTAGCTCGCCGTCCTCGGTGATGACCCGGACGTCGAGGTCGTTGACCAGCAGCAGCACCCGCACGCCGGCATGCACCCTGCCGACGCCGATGTGGAGCAGCTTGCTTCGATAGCGCAGCGTGACGCAGCCCGCCTTGTCGATGCGGTCCTGGCGGACCCGGTGGTGGCCCTCGGCGGTGACGGGCGTGGGCGGGTTCTTGGGCGTCGCCTTGGTGCGGGCGGCGAATGCCTGCGCCGGCGTGCGCCGCCCGATGGCCCGGTGGGGTCGGTTCTCTTGGGGTAGCCGCCTGTCGTAAACGTGACGCTGTCGCGTTTCGGCTGGTAGGGCCGTCGCAGAACCAGAGCGACGAGTGCAACAGCTGTGGTGCACGTGGCCGGGAACGTTCACGGCGAAGATCGAGGCAAGTTGACTCGCGCCATGAGCTCGCGGTTGGCCAGCCGGGCAGCGGCCAGCTCCTCGGTTCGCTCGTCCAGCCGGATGTGCACATCGGCGACCTCGGCTTGGAGCGAGGCGATGCGCTGGTTGAGCTGGTCGATGTCGACCGGCGCGCCGAGCCCGGAATCCCGCCAGGTCTGCTCGCCGACGAGCTCCGACAGCCGCCGCTCGAGCTGTTGCACACGGGCGGCGAGGCGTCCAGCACGGTGCTGGGCGGCCAGGAGGTCCGAGTGCAGCGACGCCCTGGTCACGGTGGCGAGTCCGGCCCCGGCGGTTGGCTGGGCATCGAGGGAATGCAGCCGCTCGAGCAGGTCGCGGTGACGGTAGAGGAACGTCCGGTCGACGCCGGCACGCCCGGCGATGCCGGTGACGGTGAGCTCATGTCCGCCGGCAGCGGCGTCGTCGAGAGCGCTCAGCACGCGTTGACGGCGCCGAGCGGTGTCGGCTCGCCGGCCCTCGGCCATGGCCGCCGTGCGATCTGGCACGTTCACCGACGTCGGGTGGGCCGCAGGTCAATGGGGACACGGCGGGTCTGGGGCATGGCGACGCTGACGGCGCGGTGTCGTCGGACCACCTCGACGGCCTCGGCGATGCCCGCCCGTTCCTCTGCGCTGAGGTCGTCGAGGCCGGCCTTGACCCGGGAGATCAACCCTCGGATCCGACTGATCTCCTCCTCCGACGGCATGGCCTCCCGGCGCGCCCAGTCCTCGAGCCGCTCCAGGGTGTAGGTGTCGAGCGCCCGGACCACCAGGGAGTCGAGGGGCACGACGCGTTGGCGACGTGACTTCGCCCACGCCTGGTTCGGGTTGTCACGGCGGGTGACGTGCAAGTGGGCGCCTTCCACCTCACACCCGAGGCGCCGGGAGTCCCCGGCGGCGTGGAGGTCACTTCTCCGCAGCCCGCACAGCTCGCCCCGGCGCAGCCCGGCCCGGGCCATGAGCACCACGACGAGGCGGTCACGGGCCGACCGGCACGCGTAGAGCAACGCCACGATGTCGTCGTCGCCAGCTCGGTTGACCGGCCCTTCCGGCTCGTGCACGCGGTGCCGGGCCCGCAATCGCCAGGGCATCCGGCTGTCTTCGCCGCGGGCCGCCTCGGGCAGGTCGCGGTCGTCGGCGAGCTCATAGATGAGCGGCATCAGGCCCGCCGGGGCCCGGCCGGACATGACGGCATGGGCGACGAACCCACGCACTGCGGTGAGCACGACGTTGACCCGCCGAGCGCCACGAACCGGCCGCGCCCCGGGCCCCGCCAGCACCTCGCCCAGTTCCCTGTCTGAGTCGGCGCCGGCGTGGGTCAGCCAGGTCATGAACAGCCCGAGATGCTCGACGCCAACATGCCAGTGACGGCCGGTGCGCCGGCACCAGCGAAGGAAGAGGGCGATCGCACCGGCGTAGGACTTCGTCGTCAACTCGGCGCTGTCACGGCCGAACCGGAGATGTCGGAGGTAGTCGTCGGCGTCGGGGACGACGACCAGCTCGTCGTCAACCACGGTCCAATACCGCGCTCCGGACGGAAGCCTCACCATGAGCGCCCGCATCCCCGTCTCCCCTCGCCGTTGTCCCAGCCATAGGAGTACCAGCGCCCTGAGACACCACGTCCCCAACACCCCCGGAGATCCGGGAGGACCGGGCCTACATCAGGCGTCTAGGCCACGTCGTGCAACACGGGCGGGACCCCATGAGAAGGCCGGACGGTGTTGTAGTAGGTCCTGAAGCGGTCCAGCTGGGCCTGGAGCTGATCCAGCGTCGCCGGCTTGGGCTGGCGGGCCAGGTGCTTCTTGAGGGTCTGGTGGAACCGCTGGACCTTGCCGCAGGTCTGGGGGTGATAGGGCCTCGAGTGCTTGTAGGCGATCCCCAGCCGGGCCAGCTCGTTCTCCATGGCACAGCGCCCGTGGCGGCTCTCGGCGGTGAAGATGGCGCCGTTGTCGGTGAGCATCGAGGCCGGGAAACCATGCTGACCAGCCGCTTCGTGGAAGGTGACGACGACGTCGGCGGCCTTGGTGGTCTCGAAGGCTCTGGAGGCGACCAGCAGCCGCGAGTGGTCGTCGAGGACGTTCAGGATCTCCACGTCGGTGCCGTCGGCGAGGGCCCAGTGGGTGGTGTCGGCCGGCCAGCACTCGTTGGGCAGGTCCGCCTGGAAGCGCCGCCAGGAGCTGCGGGGGCGCTTGTGGGGCTGGGGGGTGACGAAGCCCCGCCGGGACAGCACCCGCCAGATGGTGGCCACCGACGGCACCATGTGCTTCCTTCGTCGGTGCCGGCATTGCAGGTGGTAGTGGATCGTCGAGGCCCCGGCGTCGAAGCCCTCCTCGGCCAGGGATTTCCTCAGAGCCACGATCTCCTCCTCCATCCCCGCGGAGACCCGCGTCGGAGAGGACTGAGGTCGACGGGACTTGGGCTTCAGGCCCGCATCGCCCTCGGCTCGGTGACGAGCCAGCAGCTCGTACATCCAGCTGCGCGAGATGCCGTGGTCGGCAGCGATCTCCGCCACGCTGCGGCCTTCCACGAGTACTGCGTTGATGACGTAACCAGCGAGATCCATGCGCACACCTCCATGGTGTGTCCGCTATGTCTCGCGACAGGTGTCCGGCATCTCCTGAAACCAGACACTGCCCCCGCCACTCAAGAAGACGACGAAAGCCCAGGTCAAGAGCCTGGGCTTTCGTCGTAAATGGGACGTTCTACCGGGTTCAGGCGGTCGTCCTCCGGCGCTTCTCTCGGGTCTTCTCCCGGGTCGACTCGCCCGTTAGAGCGCCGGGGAGGATGAGGCCTTCGAACACGCGGGCGGCGTCGGCCTGCATGCCGGGCAGCACGTGCTGGTAGGTGTCGATGGTGAACACCGGTGACGCGTGCCCGAGTCGTTCGCTGACGACCTTTCACCGGGACACCCGCGGCGATGAGCAGGGTGCCATGGGTATGGCGCAAGTCGTGCAGTCGGATGACTCGCACCTGGGCCCGCCGCGCGATCCGCTCGAAGGTCTGGGAGACGGCATGCGGGTGGATCGCCTCACCGTCGCCGTCTGGTGGACATCCAGCCAGCAGTATCGACGCCGGCGGCCTCCTGTTCGGCGCCCTGCCACGTGCGCCAGGCGGAGAGGACGCTGACGGTGGAGGGATCGAGATCGATGCGCCGACGAGCGTTGGCGGTCTTGCCCCGTGTCTCGTGCAGCTCGTAGTCCACTGCGACGAGCCCCCGGTTGATCGACAGCGTCGCCGCGTTTGTGTCGAAGTGTCCTAACGGAGGCCGAGCAGCTCGCTGCGCCGCATCCCGGTGAACGCCAGAACCAGAGCGCAGGAAACAAGCGGTGCCCGGCGGCCGCTCGCAGGAACGCTTGGACTCCTCGGCAGTCCATGCCTGCTGCTCAACTTTCGGGATGGAGCGCAGTCGCGGTGCGTGGGCGACGAGCGCGACGTTTCGGGATACCAGCCCTCGGCGGACGGCGTCGCTGAGCGCGCCGCGGATCACGAGGTGCACCTCGTAGGCGGTCTTGGGCGCCAGGCCAGCGCGACCGTCGATCGGGTGGAGGAGGCGCTCATAGAGGGCTTCGAGGTGATGGGGCCGCAGTTGTCGCAACCTGACCCGGCCGAGTGCGGGCAGCATATGACGCTCCACGTTCCGGCGGTAGCCGTCGTAGGTGCTGGTGGCCAGCACGAGCCGCTTCCCGGGAAGCCACCGGCTCGTCAAGAAAGCGCCGAAGCTGAGCGAGCGTGCACTGTCGTTGCGACCGTTGCGCTCGCTGGCAAGCCGCGCCGCAAGCCGTTCGGCGTCGGCGCGCTCGGTACCTGCCGCGTGCCAGCTCCGACGCTCCCGGCCCGAAATCGCGTCGACTCCCGCGTAGACGACTGCGTACCAGCGGTTGCCCTTGCGTGCGACGTATCCCTTCACGGCTCTGGTCCTTCCGGGACGACGAGGGTCGCCGCCCGGTAGAAGGACGGTAGAAAGGACCGGCCGCCGCTGGACGCCCTGAAGGACACCGTGGTGGTGACCGGCTTCCGGTTCGATCGTTGGCGGTAGAAGTCGGCACGTCCCTTGCTTCAAGGGTCAGATGTGGAACCGTCAAGGGCGGCCCAGATGTCCGTCACTGCGGTTGCTGCCCGCCACAGGTGATGCTCGGGCGATTCCTCGGGGCCACTGTGGTGGCGCCGCCAGTCGCGGTCCCAGTAGGTGTCGAGCATCGCTCGGAGGTGGCGACGCGACACTGCGAGCTCCTCGCGCAGCTGTGCGGCGAGCTCGTCCACGGAGGGTTCGACGACGGTCACTCGATCGAACCGCCGCGATCGGAGAGCGTCGATCACGGCAAGATCAATCTCGCCGGCGGCCGACCAGAACCGCACCAGCCGCCGGTGTTCATGGTTCCAGACCGGCCACGTCAGCGGCCGATAGCACCACCGGAACGGCCGTTTGCCGAGCCGGAGCTGATCCCCCACCCATTCGCCAGCGGGATGGAAGACCAGCCACGGCAGGTCTTCGGCGGGCAGGTCGAGGACGAGCACCACCGCTGCCGTCTCCACCGTGTCGGAGAAGCCCAGGAGTTCACCGGTGACCCACATCTCCTCGAGCGGCCAGCCGATGTCGGTCTCGCGGAGGCGTATCCGATCCGTCGCCACCTCGGCCATCTCCACGAGATGCGTGATCGTCGTCGAACGCTTCATCACGCCATCGTCGCGGCCCGATCGCACGGGCGCACGTACGCTTCAGGTCATGGGTGATATCGATGACCGTCTTCGCGAGTTGCTTGACCGCCGACGTGAGCTACCGGGGTCGATCGCGGTGATGGAGACACACGCCGAAGCGGCGGCGGTGAACAGGCACTTGTGCGAGCTCGAGAACCTCACCATGAGGCTGGCCGCCTGTTGGGACGGCGAACTCGACCTGATCGGAGCGTTCTCGCAGATCGGCTATCTCCATGAGAAGGCCGAAAGAGCCGAGCTCGCCGCCCGAGACATCCGCGAAGCGATCGAGCGCATCTCAGGGTGGGATCGACCGGCGCCCAAGGAGTAACCGAGACCCGGCTGCGGATTTTCGACGGTGCCGGAGACGCTGCTCCGTTGACCGGACAGGACAGAATCGTCGGATGCCCGGAGATTGGACGCGTCGTGAGATCGAGTCGCTGGCGGACCCGTGTTCGTTTCTGCGCGGCGTCGGCTACCAGCGCGGCGGGCGCGTCGAGATCGGCGATCGCCATGGCGATGCCGTCACGGCGTTGGTGCGGGGCTCGATGCCGTACCAGTCGAGCTTCGCCGCAGCCCGAAGGTGGCGTGGTCGTGCAATTGCCCGGTAGGGGAGGAGGGCACCTTCTGCAAGCACTGCGTTGCCGTCGCGCTCGAAGAAGCGAGGCCCGACCGCCAATCGAAGCGCCCCGACCGGAGCAGCGACCAGGAGCCAGATGGCCTGAGCGTCGGCACACAGCTGGACTACATCGCGTCGGCCTACAACGCCGGCGACCGAGGACTGGATGTTGCCCTCGACACGGGACGGTAGTGAACCCCGACTACGTACACCAATTCCAGGGCTACATGCACAAGGCCGACAAGCTCTACTCCCAGACAGGACAGTTCCGATGCTCCGCCGCGTCCTGATCATCGTCGGCGTCTTCGTCGCCGCCAACGCGCTGATCGTCGCGGCGGCGATCGTCTACGCCTTGCTCCGCCCGGACCCTGCGGGCGTCAGGGCAGCGGCGCTCTGTCGTCAGTTCCGTGCGAACACCGCCCACCATGAACTTCGTCGGCACGGGCAGCGATCAAAAGGCGCTCTACCGGGACTACCTGGTCGACGACGCCCGGGTAGACGATCTCGCCAACGAGGTGGTGCCACCCGGAGGGTTCGTTCTCGACGACCGGTTCCGAGGCAGCCCCGGTCCACGCCGTTCCGGTGACTGGCTGATCCTCGCTTCATGGACCGGGCACGACCTGAAGCGAGATGGCAAGAGGTGTGGCGTCAGCATCCTCTCGACCAAGGAAGTCCGGATCGAAAGCAACGTCTTGTCCGACGAGGAGAAGCGTGCGGTCGAGCAGGGGGGGCGGACTCTCGTTCGGGTGTCCTCGATCTGCGACGAGTAGCTGACCAGCCGCTTTCGCCACTCCGGACGCCCTCGATGGGATCGACGGCACGCCTACCGTCAGCAATCCCTATCACTACGCCGACAACGACCCGTTCAACCGCGTCGACCCCATGGGGATGCGCGCCTCGGACGCGGCTTTCAAGGTCCCGGAGTACTGGGGCACCGCGACGCCAGCCACGATGCATTTCTGGTTCCCGGTCGACGAGCCGCACCGGTGGTTCGGAGAGATCCACATCGCCGGTTTTGTCCCTGAGAAGCCGACGACCATGTCGCCGCTGAACGGCCGCGGCCCACGACTGTTCCGCGGTGACAACCGCGATTTTACGGCGGCAGGCAGCTTCATCAACCCGAACAGCAACCGGTTCTTCACGAATATCAACTTTTCCAGTGGCATCGGTTTCGTCCAGGTGAACCCGACGTGTCGTGCCGAGGGAGCATGGCTGCCGGGGAGCGAATGCAGTTCGGCAAGGCCGATCGTCCTGGGAGAGTACGACGGCAAGAATCTCCTCGATCCCAAGTACGACAAGAACTACTTCTCCATGCAGCGAGGTGGTGACACGTATCGCCTCAAGTGGTCGGTGGTGCAGTCCGACCAGGGGTTCGGCCAGGACGTGCTTCGCCCGCGGGCCGACGGCAAGCTCGACTTCACGGCAGCACGAGGCGGCTCGGGGCTTGAGACGGTCTGGTCGGGCGACTGCTTCCCCTCGATCGAGGTCATGCGCGTCTCCGGGGGCACGACGGACGTGATCGGACGAGTCAGCGACGCAGGTGCTGAGGCGATGTTTGGTGGAGTCACAAACGTCTACAATTTCTTCGGCGTATGTTGATGACGGCGAGCGCCCTGAACGTTGCCGGCTGATGGTCATCGTTCGTTGGGTGTGGGTGGTGTTGCTGAGCGCTCTTGCGCTCATTGGCCTCGCTCTTGCTCCAGCTACGGGCCTGTTGACTGTGCCGTTCGCGCTCACCACGCTGGGGCTGGCGCTTTGGCTCCGACGTCGCTCTGAGAACCACCGTGACGGCGGCATGGTGGCCTGGCTCGTCGGACTGGGGATGCTCGGCATGGCCGTCATTCTGGTGCTGGCAGTTCTATCGTGATTGTGGCGGCATCGCAGCGGCGCCGTGAGAGGGTGTGTTGGCTTACAGGGCCGACCAACGTCGCCTTCGCTGAGCCAGCCTCGGTGGCGTTGGCGGCCGCAATGATCTCCACGACCGCGGTTGTCTACGGGGTCGAGGAGATGCCGGAGCCCATGCACCTTGTAGGGATTCGATCACTACAGACGTTGACGGTAGGTGCAGTCGAGCTCTTCACCGAGGGACAAGCCCTCGTTGATGACCGTGAGAAACGACTCCAACCCAAGCTTCAGCGCCAGGCAGCACGGCTCGATCGGTCACCTACCAGCTGAGCCGGGATTCGCCCTAGC
>Ga0247713_1000750_pt1 | contig 18126 bp, 13 predicted proteins | sample 21E_NmetaG_FD_189936 | JGI IMG/M metagenome (GOLD analysis project Ga0247713, IMG submission 189936) | Soil microbial communities from hillslope of Landscape Evolution Observatory, University of Arizona, Oracle, AZ, United States - 2-1-E_N | ecosystem: Engineered > Artificial ecosystem >... | reverse complement strand
AGCGCGAGCGGCAGGTGCTGCGCCTCGTCGCGCTCGGGCTGTCCAACCCCGAGATCGCCGAGCGGCTGCACATCAGCCGCAAGACCGCGGCCCACCACGTCAGCCACCTGCTGACCAAGTTGGGGCTGCCGAACCGGGCGGCTGCCGCGGCGCACGCCTCGCGGGCGGCGGCCGGACCCGGCTGAGCCCCACCCCGACAGCTCAGTGCCGCTGCGCGGCGGTGGGGATCGCCCGCCGGCGGTCTCGGGGACTTGCAAGGGCCGCTGTCAGCCTGGTCCGATGCTCACCGCCTACGGCGAGCGCGGCGCCGTCCGGGAGGCACTGCGGCTGCTCGCCGAGATCCTGACCCAGGGCCGCGCGTGCCTGGTGTCGGTGATGGGCTACGTGCAGGAGCCGTCCAAGGACGTGATCGACGTCCGGGAGCTGTTCACCACCCCGGTGTGCCTCGGGGTCACCGCCGCATCGCACGTCGACATGGTGCTTGGCGACGGTGCCCGCGAGCGGGGCGCGCTGGCCGACGAGATCCCCGGCGACGAGGCCACGCCGGTTCGGGTTCGTTGTCGACGCCGGCTCGCGCCTGCCGGTGCGGTTCCGGGCCGCGTTCGTGTCCGACGCCGAGATCGACGAACTGGTCGAGCGCTGCCAGCCGTGGGCGCGATCGGGCGACGTGATCGAGATGCCGTCACGAACGGCACGCACTCGGGCACGGAGTACCGGCTGATCATGACGGTGATCTGCCTGCGGGCCGGCGGCGCTCGGGTCGGTCGCGCCGGTGGTCGAGCACGCGACCAGTCTCGTTCTCGTCGCTGCGGCCGTCGCCGGCGTCGTGCTGGGTGCCTTGCGTCGCCGATCGTCACCACCGGGGTTCGTGCTCTCGAACCGTTCCCCAAGACGACGGCGGGCCGGCGGACCGTGCCGTTGCGGGTGTGGCTCGTGGTGCTGCTCCGGGAGCACGTCGAGAGCTACCCGCGCGGTGAGGCGGGCTTGATCTTCGCCAACCAGGTCGGCGGGGCTTTCCGGCTGACGCTGGGTCGTGCGCAACCAGGCCGGCGGGCTGCGCTTTCACGATCTTTGCCACTCGCATGCCGCGTGGTTCGTCGACGACGGGGTACCGGTGAACATGGTTCAGCGGGTGCTCGGGCACGAGCGCGCGTCGACGACGTTGATCTCTACACGCGCCGGACCGACGACCCGTCACGCGTGCTCCAGGCTCGACGACGAGGACGACCCCGAGGACCCTGACGATGGCGCGTTGGTGCCTCGGTGAGCGCGTGGTGCCTTTCTGGTGCCTTTCGGCTCCAGCGGCAGAGGAGCGGCCTACTTCCGGGAACGACGAAGGCCCCCGACCGTGCTGGTCAGGGGCCTGTCGTGAGTGGTGGGCGATACAAGGATTGAACTTGTGACCTCTTCCGTGTCAAGGAAGCGCTCTCCCACTGAGCTAATCGCCCGAGGCGGAGGCGGGAATCGAACCCGCGTACAGGGCTTTGCAGGCCCTTGCCTAAGCCACTCGGCCACTCCGCCTGGTCTTTGTGGGACCCCAGCCTTTGTGTGGGCCGGAACGCCGGAGATCCGAGGTTCCTCCGAGCGGACGACGGGACTCGAACCCGCGACCCTCACCTTGGCAAGGTGATGCGCTACCAACTGCGCTACGTCCGCATGTGCAGCGGGTCCCGCTGCGACGTGCAGAACCCTAGCGCAGCCGCTGCGGGGGCTCCACACCCACCCCTCAGTCGCGGGCGGGGTCGTTGTCGAGCAGCTGCGACAGGGCCACGTCGAAGTCGAGCCAGGAGTACTCGGTTGTGGGTGGCACGGCCTCGTAGGTCTGCTCGAGGAAGTTGCCCAGCGTGCGGGCACAGGTGGTGAACAGCGCGTGGCCCGAGGGGGAGGTCAGCTCCAGCTCCACCCGGTCGGCGTCGTCGGGGCACGGCTGGACGCGGACGTCGCCGCTGCCGGCGGAGGCGATGAGCCCGTCGGCGAGGAGGTCGCGGGCGAACACCCAGTCGACGGCGGTGCCGTTGCCGGTGCGGAACGAGGCCTGGACGGCGTACGGGTCACGGCTGCTGTACGAGAGCTCCACCTTGACGGGAACGACCGGAGCGTCGGGGGCGATGAGTTCGAACTCCGCCGGTGAGCAGATGACCGCGTGCTCTCCGCCAACACTGTGCTCGTTGCGCATCCTGCGTCCTCTTCCTGGGTGCCGCGTGGTCCGTCATCGGGAGAAACGACGCCGCGGCGAAGATGTGACGGGTCCCGCGTCAAGCTGCACCGGATGACCGCGCCCGCTGCTGCCGATGGGTCAACCGCGGGCGAGCGGCCGGCCGACGGAGGCGCTCCACGGACGGGTCCCAGGCGATGGGCATTACGCTGAACCGGACGCCGCCCCGCTACGAAGACGATGATGTGAGGATCCCGCTGGTGGCCGATGTCGCCGACGTCCCCGGCCCGCCCGACCGGCGGGGCCGCGGGTCCGGCCGTCCGGCCGCCGGTCGCGAGCAGGACCCGAGCGACGAGCAGATCGTGCGCCGGATCCTCGACGGCGACTCCGCGGCGCTCGGCTCCCTCTACGATCGCTACGGCCGCCCCGCGTACTCCCTGGCTCGCCGGATCTGCGCCGACGAGGGGCTCGCCGAGGACGTCGTCCAGGAGGCGTTCCTCGCCTTCTGGCGCAATCCCGGCCGCTTCGACGCCGCCCGCGGATCGTTCGGCACCTGGCTGCTCACGTTGGTCCACCACAAGTCGGTCGACGCCGTCCGGCGCGAGAGCACGATCCGCCGGCGCACCGTCCCGGCCGCCGAGGACGGCGAGGAGTGGTCCGCGCCACCCGGTCCGGGGGCCGACCAGGCCGCGCTCGGCGCCGTCGTGGCCGGTCAGGTCCGTGACGCGCTCGGCCGCCTGCCCGCGGAGCAGCGCCAAGCCCTCGCCCTCGCCTACTACGGCGGCTACACGCAGCGCGAGGTCGCCGCGCTCACCGGCGTCCCCCTGGGCACCGTCAAGTCCCGGATGTTCACGGGCGTGCAGCGTCTCCGCACGCTGCTCGGCCCCCTGCTCGGCGACGTCGCCGCGGACATCGCGGGCGGTGCCCGGTGAACGCCACCCGATTCTGCCCCCGCACTCCGGAGGCCGTGGGCTTGGCTCTGCACGCCCTGGAGCCCGACGAGGAGATGGCCATGCTGCTGCACCTGCCGCAGTGCACGGTGTGCCGCACGGCCGTCCACGACGTCGAGCAGGTGCTCGGCGGGTTGGGCAGCGCGGTCGAGCAGATGGAGCCTCCGCCCGCGCTGCGGTCCCGGATCGTCGCCGCCGCGGAGGAGGACGGGCAGGAGCAGGGTGTCCTGCGACCTCGGGTCAGCCCGGAGGGCGCGCCCACCCCGGCGCCGGCAGCCCCACAGCCCGGCCCGACGCCTCCGCCGCGGCACCGTCGCGACGGCCGCCCGGTGGAGAGGCCGCGCCGCTCCGGCCGGCTGTCGAAGCGGGGTGGCCGGGTACTCGCCGCCTCGCTGGCGCTGGTCGGTGTGCTGGCCATCGGCGGTCTCGCCGCCTACACGCTGCAGGTCGAGCAGGAGCGCGACGCCGCCATCACCCAGGCCCAGAGCGTCGCGGAGATGATGAGCGAGCTCGACGAGCCCGGCACGTCGCACGCCGTGCTGGCCACCGAGGAGGGCACACCGGTGGGTGCCGTCCTGGTCAGCGAGGAGCAGCGCCGCCTCGTGACGGTGGGCCTGCCGGCCAACGAGGTCGACCGCGAGATCTACGTGCTGTGGGGCATCCGCGGCGGAACCCCGGTCCCGATCGGGACCTTCGACGTAGGCCCGGCGGCGCCCGGCCCCGGCACGCTGCGCTCGCCCGCCGAGGCGAGCGGGTTCTCGGCCTACGCGATCTCGCTGGAGCCCGGCCGCAGCGCGCCCCCCACACCGACCCATCAGGTCGCGCACGGACAGGTAGCGGCCTGAGCACCGCCGAACAGCACGAGGCGGCGCGCACCCGCCCGCGCGGCATCGGGCGCCGGGTGCTCGACGGCTGCCGCCGGGCACGCCGCCACCTCGCCGGCAACCGGACCACGAATTTCTGCTACCGCGCACTCGTGGGGCTCATCGGCGGGATCGTGCTCGCCGTCGGTGTCATCGCGATCCCGTACCCCGGCCCCGGCTGGCTCATCGTGTTCGCCGGGCTGGCGATCCTCGCCACCGAGTTCGCGTGGGCCCAGCACGTGCTGCGCTACGCCCGCGGCCGGTACGACGCCTGGAACGCGTGGCAGCGCCGCCAGCACTGGGCGCTGCGGCTGACGATCCTGGCGGCGACGGGCCTGGTGGTGGTCACGACCGTCTGGCTGCTCGGCGCGTTCCACCTCGCCGCGCGGTTCGTCGGGCTCGGACACTGGACCTGGTTGCAGAGCCCTATCGCCTGATCCTGTAGGGTCTGGCGCGCAGCGGGCGATTAGCTCAGGGGGAGAGCGCTTCGTTCACACCGAAGAGGTCACTGGTTCGATCCCAGTATCGCCCACGCAGGTCAGAGGCCCTGCCGGAGATCATCCGGCGGGGCCTTGGCCGTAGGTCCAGCGGTGAAGCTGCGGACTACAGCTACGCATCCAAGCTCCCCCGAGCTTCTTGGCTCTCCCTGAGCTTCTTGAGCGCGTCGATCGACCGCGCCGCGGCGACGAGGGGCATGACGCCAACGTGTGCACTGCACGGGCCTAAAAGTGGGCTGCCGGGATTCCCGCGTTCCGCAGCTCGTTGGTCGACTGGTCGGCGTAGGGCGGCGTTGAGCTGCGGAAATGGGTGTTGGCTGAGTGACGGGTCGTGTCACTAGGCGGTGGGGTTCGGGCTGGTCAGCCCGCGGCGGGAGTGGCGGTGAGCACGCGCGCCGGTGCGGGCAGCTCGAGCCCGTTGAAGATCTTTTGCTGCTCGGGACTGATCTCGGTGCGCTGCCGGAAGGTGCCGGCGGGCCCGGTGAAGGTGCCCACGTGCAGCCGCTGCAGCTCGTCGCGGATCGCGGGCCAGGTGCGCCCGGTGGAGGTCTCGGTGATACGGATGAGCAGCAGCGCCAGCCAGCACAGCAGCACGTGCGCGCGGATGCGGGCTTCCTTGCGGTGGTAGACCGGGCGCAGGTCGATGATCTGCTTCATGTCCCGCCAGTCGCGTTCGACCTGCAGCAGCTGGCGGTAGCCCAGCGCGATGTCTTCGGCGGACAGGTGCGGGTCGGAGCTGCGCAGCAGGTACTTGCCGTCCAGCCGGGCCTCGGCGGTGATCGCCTTGCTGTCGATGCGCAGCAGCCCGCCGCCGGTGACCCGCAGGAACCGATTCAGCCCGGGCTTGGTCGAGATCTGCCCGCGCAGCTCGGCCCGCTTGGTTGCCGGCAGCTTGTCCGAGTCGTCGATCAGCTCGCGCAGCTGGGTGAGCAGCCGGTCGCGGACGTGGCGGTCGCGCTCGGCGGCCTCGGGGTTGAAGCACACGACGAACCGGTCATCGGCGCCGATCTCGGCGGGTAGGTGCACCTCTTTGACCTGCAGGTTGTCCGTGATGTGCTGGTAGCGCCCGGGCTGCGCCCGGGCCGGGACAGCGCCGCGGCCGCCTCGCGCGAGCCCGAGCGCAGCTTCTCCCCGAGGATGTAGTGCCCGCCGGCGCGCTGCAGGTAGCGGCGGTTCTCCTTCGAGGTGAACCCGCGGTCGGCGACCCACACCACCCGGGCCAGGCTCCAGTCCCGTAGATCGTCCTTGACCTGCCGGATCAGCGCCGAGTCCGCGGTGTTGCCCGGCCAGCACCACATCCGCACCGGGATCCCGGTGCGGGTCACCGCCATCCCGACCACCACCTGCGGCAGGTCGTCGCGAGAGTCCTTGGACTTGCCATAGCTGCGGAACCCCGCCGGCTTCCCCACGCCGTCCGCGTCGGCGTCCGCGTCGGCGTCCGCGGCGTCGGCGAGTTCCGTGGCGTCGGTGAGTTCCGTGGCGTCCGTGGCGGCGTCGGTGTCGTGCTGCGCGCACGCCGCGGTCCCCCGGCCGCGCTCGTCGCGCGCGACCGGCTCGTCGGGCTCGTCGAGTTCGAAGTAGGTCGAGGTCGTGTCGAAGAACAGCAGGTCGACCTCGAGGTTGAGCAGGTCCGCGACCTGGGCGTAGATCTGGCGGGCCAACGCGTCCTCGACGTCGAGCAGGGCGTCCATCGCCCGGTAGCAGACGTCCTCGCTGATCTCGGCGACCTCGCCCAGCCCGTCGATGGCCACGTCGTGGGCGATCCAGCGGGTCGCGGCGAGCTTGCTGCACGGCGCCAGCGCCCGGTTGGCCACCAGCGCGAACAGCACCCGCTCGACCAGCGCCTCGTCGACCCGGCGCCGCGCCAGCAGCTTGCGGATCGTGGTGTCGATGCCCAGCCGCCGCCACAGCCCGTCGAGCACGTGCGCCCCGCCCAGCGGGCGGGACTCGCTGAACACCAGCCCCGCGTCCGCGCCCGCGGCCAGCGCCTCGCCCGGCGAGAGCAGCCGCGACAGCGCCCCGACCAGCCGGCGCACCGCGGCCCGGTCCAGCTGGTCCTCCCGACCGAACGAGTACAGCACCTTGGTCCGCGACACCCCCGCCGCGGCGTCCCACTCGTTGTGCGCCAGCTGCAGGTACCGCACCTGCCCGCGACCCGTCCGCCGCGTCGAGGACTTCACATACACGCGCTAGACCATAGCGCTCCTCGCCCAGCTCAGATGGCAGACACACCAGAAACCGTGTCACTAGGCGAATCTGTCGCTTCTGCTAGGCCCCACGCCCCTGACCAGCACCTTCACAACGGATCACGCCCCAGACCACCCGCGAGCTGCGGAACGCGGGGGATTCGTCATCGATTGATCGGGAGTCGATTGCTGTCGATTCCGAACAGGCGCATCTTGCGGTACAGGGTCGAACGGGCGACGCCCAGCCGCTCGGCGGCCGCCTGCTTGTTTCCTCGTGTCTCGGCGAGTGCCTCGAGCACGATGTCGCGTTCCGCTCTCTGCAGTGACGTCGGGCCGGAGCGGCTGCGGGGCGAACGGTACTCGGGCGACAGGTGCTCGTGGGCGATGTCCGAGCCCAGTGAGCGGACCGCGGCCGTGGTGAGGACGGCCTTGAGCTCGCGCACGTTGCCCGGCCAGTCGAGCGATGTGAGCGTGCGTAGCGTGCTCGGCTGCAGCCGTGGTGCGGGCGGGCCCGTGCCGTCGCGGGCGAGAAGCGCGGGCGCGAGGTCGGCGATGTCCTCTGCCCGGTAGCGCAACGGCGGCACGGTGATCGAGACGGGGAAGTGGTCCAGCACCCGGCTCGCCTCGTCGTGCCCGCCCCGTGCGCGGGCCGTGGCGAGCAGGCGGGTCGGGGCTGCTCGCTCGACGACGCCTGCCACGCGCGCGGCCAGCTGGGGGACGAGTTCGTCGAGGTGCCGCAGGACGACCGAGGCGCTGCTGGTGACGCTGCTGGTGAGCCGCCCCATCCACCCGTCGAGATCGTCGTGGGAGGTCCGGGCGTCGAGCACCGTGAGCGGTTCGCCATCGGCTCGTCGCCGATGCAGGTGGGTGGCGACGAACAGCTTGCCCGTGCCCACCTCGCCGCAGACCAGCAACGGCCCGCCGGCCGCGACCGCGGCGTCGACGTCGTCGCGCAGGCGTGCGGTCGCGATGCTGCGCCCGGCGAGGGACCCGTGGGCGCCGCCGGGGGCCCGCCGGGTGCGGAGTCGCGTTGCGGGCGGAACGGGGGCCCGGGGCCGGGGCCGCATCTCGACGACGACGCCGGCCGTGGCACCGGGTTCGCCGACCCGGGTCGCTCGTGCCTGGACGACGACGTCGTGCGCGAGTCGGACCTCACCGTCGCACTCGTCGCGGTTGCCGAGGAGCCGGCATGCCCACTCCCAGAGCATCGCCTGGTCGGACAGGTCCAGCAGGCCGGACGCGGCTGTGTTGGCCATGACCACGTTCTCGTTGAGAGTCACCACCGCCGTGCGCGCCCGGCGGCCGGCGCGCAGGAAGTGTTCGAGCAGCATCTGCTCGCGGCGCGACGCGTCGGCATAGATCCGGGACTCGATCTCCCGGACGGCCGCGAGCACCAGCGGCTTCAACAGCTCCTGAGAGTCGTCGACCCGGCAGGTGACGTCCAGGACGCCTTCGGTCGACCCGGTGATGGGGTGCCGCAACGGGGAGCCGATGCAGGTGAACTGCTGCAGGTTGTCCCGGAAGTGTTCCGGTCCGGACACGACGAAAGGTCGGCGCTCCTCGAGGGCGCTGCCGACCCCGTTGGTGCCGGTGTACTCCTCGGCGTAGTGGAATCCCGGAGCGACCATGGCCCTGTCCAGCGCCTGAGCCAGCTTCGGGCTGCCCGGGCGCCGGTCGATGATCTGGGCGTCGGAGTCGGCGAGCAGGATCGAGACCGGGCTGCCCAGGAGCTGCGCGGCCAGCCTGTCGATCACCGGACCCGCGGCCCGGAGCAGCCGATCGGGCCGTTCGAAATTCGGCTGGTAGGGGACGTCCTCTCCCGCGTGGGCGACGCCGACGAGCTTGCACCGGCGCCACGAGGAGACGATCTCGTCCCGGAACGACGCCGGGCGGCCGTCCTCGCTCGTGAGCGGCCCGTCCAGCATGCGCTCGCGTTCGGCACGCAGGTCCCGGTTCACAGGGCCTCCTCACCGTTGACGACGGCGATGTCGAGCGCGATCGCGAAGTCGAGCAGGGCCAGTGTCTCGGCAGTGTCCGACTTCGCTACACCGCCACCCGTGTCAACGCGCTGTAGCGAAGTCGGACAGTGCGCGCGGTCACGGCCCCGCAGACTTCACCTCGTCCACCACGAGGAAAGGGCGTCGACCGTGACCGACCGGAGACTCACCCCCGTCGTCGACGGGTACACCTACCTCGAAGGGCCGCGGTGGCACGACGGCCGGCTGTGGATGTCGGACTTCTACTCCCACCAGGTCGTCGCGGTCAGCCCGGACGGCAGGACCGAGCTCATCGCGACCGTGCCCCAGCAACCGTCCGGGCTCGGCTGGCTGCCGGACGGCACGCTGCTCGTGGTCTCCATGCGCGATCGCAAGCTCATGCGCCTGGAGAACGGTGACCTGGTCGAGCACGCCGACCTGTCCGCCACGACCGGCGGTCACATCAACGACATGGTCGTCGACTCCCAGGGACGCGCCTACGTGGGGGACTTCGGGTTCGACCTGATGGGTGGAGCACCGTTCCGGACCACGAACATCACCCGCGTCGACCCGGACGGCACCGTCACCGTCGCCGCCGAGGACCTGATGTTCCCCAACGGCACGGTGATCACGCCGGACGGCAAGACCATGATCGTCGACGAGACGTTCGGCAACCGGGTCTCGGCCTTCGACATCCACGACGACGGCACGCTCGGACCACGCCGGGACTGGGCGGACTTCGGTCCGATGCCCGACACCGACGACGTCAACGACCTGGTGGCGGCGTCATCCATCGGTCCGGACGGCAACTGCCTCGACGCCGAGGGTGCGATCTGGATCGCCGACGCCATCTACCAGCGGTGCGTGCGGGTCGCCGAGGGCGGAGAGATCCTCGAGGAGATCAGCACCGGCGACGAGGGTGTCTTCGCCTGCATGCTCGGCGGCGAGGACGGCCGCGACCTCTACCTGTGCGTCGCGCCGAACTTCGACGAGGTCGAGCGCAGGAGCACGCGGCTGGGACGCCTGGTCAGGACGACCGTGGACGTCCCACACGCCGGCACGCCCTGAACGGCGGTGCAGCGATCTCGACACATCTCCGGACGGATCTTCGCCCACCACTGCGCCGCGTTCCGGTGAGTTCACGGCCGCCTCGATGCAAGGGAGCACATGCAGCATGACCACCACAGCCGACACCGCCGTCGAGGAACTGGACGTTCTCGTGATCGGAGCCGGATTCGCCGGCATCTACCAGCTCGACCGACTGCGCGACCTCGGATACTCCGTGAAGATCTACGAGGCCGGCCAGGAGATGGGCGGCATCTGGTACTGGAACTGCTACCCCGGCGCCAGGGTGGACACCGAGGGACCGATCTACCAGTTCGCCTACAAGGATCTGTGGAAGGGGTGGGAGTACAGCTCGCTGTACCCGGACTGGAGCGAGGTCCGAGAGTACTTCCGGTATCTGGATCGCAAGCTCGACCTCAGCAAGGACATCCGCTTCGACACCCGCGTCACCGGCGCGGACTTCGACACGGAGCGCGATCAGTGGATCGTGCGCACCGCCGACGGCTCGACGACCCGCTGCAGCTACCTGGTGCCCTGCCTGGGGTTCGCCTCCAGGCCCTACATCCCCGCGCTGCCGGGCCTCGACTCGTTCCGCGGCATCTGCCACCACACCGCGCTCTGGCCGCAGGACGGTGTCGACTTCACCGGCAAGCGGGTCGCGGTGATCGGCACCGGCGCCAGCGGTGTGCAGGTCATCCAGGAGGCCTCCGAGGAATCGGTCGACCTGACGGTGTTCCAGCGGACACCGAACCTGGCGTTGCCGATGCGCCAGCGCCGGCTGACGCCGGACGACCAGGCGGAGATCAAGAGGGAACTCCCTGATCGCTTCGACTCTCGCGGGAACACCTTCGCCGGCTTCGACTACGACTTCATCCCGCAGAACGCCCTCGACCTCTCCGAAGAGGAGCGCAACGCCGGCTACGAGGAGCTCTGGCGTAGGGGCGGCTTCCGTTTCTGGCTCGCCATCTACCAGGACACCCTGTTCGTCCAGGAGTCGAACGACCACGCCTACGAGTTCTGGCGGAACAAGGTTCGCGCCCGCATCGACGACCCCGAACTGGCCGAGAAGCTCGCGCCCCTCCAGCAGCCGCACCCGTTCGGGGTCAAGCGGCCGTCGCTGGAACAGAACTACTACGACGTCTTCAACCAGGACAACGTCCACCTCGTGGACATCGGCGAGAACCCGATCGGCACCGTCACCGAGAAGGGCATCAAGACCCGCGACGGTGTCGAGCGCGAGTTCGACGTGATCGTGCTCGCGACAGGCTTCGACTCCGTCTCGGGCGGGCTGACTCAGCTCGACCTCCGAGGCACGGACGGATCACTGCTGCGCGACCAGTGGAGCAACGGTGTGGACGCCTACCTCGGGATCGCCACCGCGAACTTCCCGAACCTGCTGTTCCTCTACGGCCCGCAGAGCCCGTCCGGCTTCTGCAACGGCCCGACCTGCGCCGAGATTCAGGGCGAGATGGTGGTCGAGACACTCGACCACCTGCTCTCCGGCGGTGGCAGGCGCATCGAGTCGTCGCCCGAGGCCGACAGGCAGTGGAGCGAACACGTCGCCGGGCTGGTCGCGCCGACGCTGTTCCCCAAGGCCAAGTCCTGGTACATGGGGGCGAACATCCCGGGCAAGCCGATCCAGAGCCTGAACTACCCGGGCGGCCTACCGCAGTACCGGCAGAAGTTCGCCGAGTCGAAGGAGAACGGCTTCGCCGGATTCACGATCTCCTGACCGTGGCCGGCTCCGGCCCGGACCGGCCCACCGCCGGTCCGGGCTGCCGGTGCACGGCTTCGTCACAGTGCCGGGCGATCCACTGTCAGCGCCGGGAGCCGCCTCCGCGGCGAGGACTCGGCGGACCGATCACCGGCTCCGCGATCGATATCGCCCCGGGGTCACGCCCATCCGCTTCTTGAACTCCCGCGTCATGTGGCTCTGGTCGGCGAATCCGCAATCCCCGGCGATGTCGAGAAGCGGCGTGTTGGTCCGGTGCAGGAGGGTCTTGGCCCGTTCGACCCGCTGCTGGAGCACGAAATCGTGTGGTGTCGTGCCAGTGGTTCGGCGGAAGCGCCGGGCGAAGTGGTACCGGCTGAGTCCGACGGATCCGGCAAGGTTGTCGAGCGAGATGCTCTCCCGCAGGTGCTCGTGCACATAATCGCGGATGACGCGTTCCTGACCGAAGGAGAGCGCGTCGGCGCCGTCGACGCCGCGGAAGAGGACGTGTGCGTGCCGGCGCAGGATGTGGACGGCGAGCTGGCAGGACAGCGAATCGACCATGAGCCTGCTCCCGGCGGCGCCTTGAGCGGCCTCGTGCGCGATCAGCATGGCGGTGTGGTGGATCGCCGGATCGTCGGCCTTCACCACATCGTGCAGCTCGACGTCCTGGACGTCGCGCTCGTACATCTGGCGGCACGTGTTCGCGAGCTCGTCCTGGGTGAGGTAGACGTGGACGACCTCGATGTCCTGGGGCCAGACCCAATGCGACTCGGCGGCGCGGGTGAGCAGGGAGACGTCGCCGGGGCCGAGGGTCTCGTGAACCCATTCGCCGTCGATGCGGCGGCGCATCGATGTCTCGCCCCGCCGGTAGGCGACGATCATGTAGTCGCGCATCGGCGGGACCTCGACGTCCGAGCCCGCGTAGCGGTACCCGCGCACCGACACGCCGTCCCAGCCCACCTCCGGGCTGTGCACGGTCAGCTGCCCCGGAACCCACTTCGGGAGCTGCTCGGGGACGATCAGATCGCTCACCATCCGGTCCTCCGCCCCGTCGACGCCGTCGCCCGACCAAGGTAGTTGCGGTGACGAGCTTCACAGAAGCCCGAGCGCAAGATCCTTCCGGTGAAGGCTCCAACGGCGGGCGTTCGTACAACGCCATCGGCTCGACGTTCAAGACAACGGCCCCGCGGCCGGGGAGGATCCGCTGCACACGTCGACGGCCCCAGCGGGAGCGACGGCGTCACGTTCGGCAGAGGGAGACGGGACAGATGACGAGGAGCAACGGCGCCACAGGGAGCGACGGCCCCCGGACCGGCGACGTCGACGCGGTCGTGATCGGCGCGGGCTTCTCCGGGCTCTACATGCTGCACAAGCTGCGCGATCAGATGGGCATGAATGTCCAGGTCCTCGAAGCCGGGGGCGGCGTCGGGGGGACGTGGTACTGGAACCGCTACCCGGGGGCGCGCAGCGACTCCGACAGTTACGTCTACGGCTTCACCTTCGACGAGCAGCTCTGGCGGGAGTGGGAGTGGAGCGAGCGCTACCCCGAGCAGCACGAGATCCGGGCCTACCTGGAGCACGTGGCGGAGCGTTTCGACCTGTACCGGGACATCCGGTTCGACACCCGGGTCACCGGGGCCGCCTTCGACGAGGCGACCGACACCTGGACGGTGACGACCGAGGCGGGCGAGACCGTCCGCGCGCGCTTCGTCGTCACGGCGGTCGGGGCGCTGTCCTCGTCGAACACCCCGCCGTTCCGGAACATCGACTCGTTCGGCGGCGAGTCGTACCACACGGGGCAGTGGCCGCACGAGGGCGTGGACTTCACCGGTAAGCGCGTGGGGATCATCGGGACCGGCGCCAGCGCGGTGCAGGCGATCCCGCTGATCGCGAAGGAGGCCGCCGACCTCACGGTCTTCCAGCGCACCGCGAACTACGTCCTGCCGGCGAACAACGGCCCGGTGCCCGCCGAGGTCAAGCAGGCGCGGCTGCAGGACTACGAGGGTATCCGTGAGCGGATCCAGAACTCGGTCTTCGGCTTCGAGCTGACGCTGTTGGAGAAGGGCGCGCTCGAGTCCACCGACGAGGAGATCTACGAGACCCTCAAGCCCCGTTGGGACTCGGGCGGCTTCGGCATCTGGCTGGGCGCCTACGTCGACATCTTCTTCAGCGACGAGGCCAATGCGAAGGTCAGGAGCTTCCTGCGCGATCGCATCCGGGAGAAGGTCGAGGACCCGGCGACAGCCGAGCTGCTGACCCCCACGGAGTACCCGTTCGGCGTCAAGCGCGTCCCGCTCGACTCGGGGTACTTCGAGACGTTCAACGAGCCGCACGTGCACCTCGTCGACGTCCGGTCGAACCCGATCGCGGAGATCACGCCGGCCGGCGTCAAGCTGGAGGACGGTAGCGAGTACGAGGTCGACGCCATCGTCTACGCCACCGGCTTCGACGCCATGACCGGCCCGCTGAACAAGATCGACCTCAGGGGGCGCGGCGATCAGCTGCTGCGGGAGAAGTGGGACGAGGGCCCGCGGACGTATCTGGGGCTGACCAGCGCCGGGTTCCCGAACCTGTTCACGATCACCGGCCCGCAGAGCCCGTCGGTGCTGTCGAACATGCCGGTGTCCATCGAGCAGCACGTCGACCTCGTCGGCACGATCATCGACGAGGTCCGCAAGCGGGGCGCCACGACCGTCGAGCCCACTCAGGAGGCGGAGGACGCCTGGGTCGTGCACAACGCGGAGCTGGTCAAGCCCACGCTGTTCGAGACCGCCGACACGTGGTACATGGGCGCCAACATCCCCGGCAAGCCGCGGGTGTTCATGCCCAATCTGAGCTTCGTCGGGCCGTACCGCGCGAAGTGCGACGAGATCGTCGCGAACGACTTCAGGGGATTCGTCTTCGACGCGAGCAGGCAGGGAGCGACAGCATGATCGACAACCCGTTCTACACCTCCGAGTTCCACGGCGACTACGACATCGTCAGCATCGGGCGGCTGGACCTCGAGGAGGGCGGATCGATCCCCGACTGTCGGCTGGCGGTCACCACCTGGGGTGAGCTGAACGCCGCCAAGGACAACGCGATCCTGATCACCACCTGGTACTCGGGCACGCACCAGATCTGGCGCGACGTCTATGTCGGGCCGGATCATGCGCTGAACCCGGAGCGGTACTTCATCGTGGCGATCAACCAGATCGGCAACGGGCTGTCGGTCGCGCCGCACAACGCCGACGGTCCGAACGCCGCGCTGGCGATGTCGAACTTCCCGAAGGTGCACATCGGCGACGACGTCGTGGCGCAGGAGCGGCTGCTGCGCGAGCACTTCGGAATCGAGCGCCTGCAGCTCGTCATCGGCGGGTCGATGGGCGCGCAGCAGACCTACGAGTGGGCGGTCCGGTTCCCGGACAAGGTGTTGCGCGCCGCGCCGATCGCCGGAACCGCGCAGAACACCCCGCACGATTTCCTCTACACCGAGGCGCTCAACGAGCAGATCTGGTCCGATCCCGGCTGGGCGGGCGGGGAGTACAAGTCCAACGCCGACGTCGTCGACGGGCTCACCCGGCACGCGCACATCTGGGCGGTCATGGGCTTCTCCACGGAGTTCTGGAAGCAGGAGGTCTGGCGGGCGCTGGACTTCGACTCGAAGGAGGCGTTCCTGCAGGGATTCCTCGAGCCGTACTTCACCGTGATGGACCCGAACGACCTGCTCTGCATGGCGTGGAAGTGGCAGCGCGGCGACGTCACCCGGCACACCGGCGGCGACCTCGCGGCCGCGCTCGGGCGGATCACCGCCAAGACGTTCGTGATACCGATCGACGAGGACATGTTCTTCCCGCCGCGGGACTGCAAGGCCGAGCAGGAGCTCATCGCGGGCAGCGAGTTCCGGGTCGTCGAGGACGTGCTGGGCCACCTCGGCCTCTTCGGGGTCGCGCCGACCTACATGCCGCAGATCGATCGCCACCTCGGTGAGCTGCTCGCCACCGAGGTCTGAGGCTTCCCGGCTCCTGCGGGGCGTCCGCGCGCTGGGTGGGTCAGCGAAGCCATTCGGTGAGCAGGGTGTTGAGGCGGTCGGGCGCGTCGAGCGGGATCCAATGGCTCGCACCCTCGATGCGCTCGTAACGCCACTCGGCGTCCACGAAGGTCCCGGACGCTGCCATCCGCTCGCCGTCAAGGTAGTGGTCACCGGTGGACCAGACGCCGAGCGTCGGGGCTTTCACGGCGGGCAGGCTCGGCGGGGGCCCGGGCAGGCGTGGGGCGAGGTTGGCCCGGTACCAGTTCAGCGACGCGGTGAGGGCCCCGGGACGAGACAGGTCCTCGACGTAGCGGTCGAGGTCGCCGTCCCCGCGGGTGAACTTACGGAGCAGGGCCCAGTCGTCGGCCTGCAGCCACGCCTCGGCGATGCCCTCGAACTGGAAGAACAACTGGTACCACGCCATCTCACGCTGGCGCATCGTGCGGGGGGCGGCCGGGTGCGGCACCGAGAGCACCACCAGCCGCTCGACGCGTTCCGGGTGCCGGATGGCGACCATCCACGCGACGAACGCGCCCCAGTCGTGCCCGACCAGGTGGACCCGGGACAGCTCGAGCGCGTCCAGGAGGCCGACGACGTCGGCGACCGCGTGCGGCGCGCCGTAGGCCGCCACTTCGGTCGGCTTCTCCGACCTGCCGAACCCCCGCATGTCGGGGGCGATCACCCGGAAGCCGCGGCCGACCAGGTGGTCGACCTGGTGGCGCCACAGCCGGGCCGAGTCGGGCCAGCCGTGCAGCAGCACGACCGGCACGCCGCTCCCGTGCTCCTCGACGTGCAGGTCGATCCCGTTGACCCGCTCGGGCATGGCAACCCCCTTCGCCATCCCCTGCTGTCGCCTGCGCCCGGTGAGCCGTTAGCGGCCGGGTCTCGAACCCGGCGCCGAGGAAGAACCGGTCCGCCGCCGGCACGACGGAGCTCTCGACGACCGCCCTGCCCGTGCGGTGCGTGCGACGTCGGATGGGCCGTGCCAGGCCAATGGCCTCACAGCCGCCAGGTCCACGGCTCGACGGGGTCGTAGCGGCACGTCGTCCCGGTGAGCACCGACCGGTCCAGGTGCGCCCCCAGTTCCGGCAGCACCGCCCCGATGCGGACGATCGCCTCGCGCACCCGTGCGGTGACGGCCTTGCGGGCCCGCTCGGTGGTGCTCGTGCCCAGCGAGCGGGCCCGCCCGCCCAGGCCCGCGGCGCGGCCGAGCTCGGCGAGCAGGGCGTCGCGCTGCGCGTCGAGCGCCCGGACGCGGCCGAGGTCGTGGCCGGCGTGCGCCTCGGCGAGATCGTCGTCCAGCTCGGCCAGGCGGCGGCGGTAGTCCGCCCGGGCGACGGGGTCGAGCAGGGTGCCCGAGTCGCGTTCCCGGTTCCCGGCTCCGGCCAGCTCCAGCACGTGCACGTCGGTGCCGGGCCGGGCGAGCAGCACCGCGAGGTCGGTGAGGCCCTTGAGGTCGCGCAGGTGCGCCGAGGCCCCGCGGTGGCCGACCCGCCACAGCTCGCCGTCACGGCGCAGCTCCGCGTCCGCGGCCGGTTCGGGGGCCCGGAGGGCGGCCAGCTCCCGCTCCGTCTCGGCCACCCAGTCGACGGCGCCGAGCCGCCGGTGCACGGCGAGCGCCTGCGTGAGGTGCGCCCGGGCGTCCTCGGCGCGGCCGAGCGCGCCGGCGAGGATCCCGGCCCAGTGCGCGTTGCTGCCCATGAAGCAGACCAGGGCCCCGTTGACACCGCAGGCGTCGGCCACCGGCTCCAGCTCGACGAGCAGCTGCGCGGACAGGGCCCGGTCCTTCAGCCGGACGGCCGCGGTGGCCATCGCGCCGACGAACACCGACCACAGGTAGGACCGGTCGGCACGCCACGTGTCGAGGGCGAGGACGGTGTCGAGCGCGCGGCGGGCGGCGGCGAGGTCGTCGGGCCCACCGGCCAGGGCGTACATTCCCGCGGCGACGGCGTGCGCGTGCGACGGCACCCCGACCCACCACCGGATCGCCTCGGCGGCCGTGGCCCGCAGCTGCTCGGGATCCCGGCGGGCCCGGACCAGGCCCAGCAGCTGCGACATCCGCACGTTGCCGGTGTCGAGCTCGGCGATCCGCTCGCCCAGTGCGCTCGCCTCGCCGATCAGCGCCTCGGCCTCGTCGAGCCGCCCTTCGATCAGGGCGAGCGCGCCGCGGCGGGTGAGCGCGAGGTAGTCGTGGCGGGGCTGGCCGAACCCGTCGGTGGCCTCCAGGTAGTCGGCCAGCGCGGCGCGGAAGGCGGGGGAGCCCTCCTCGAGCAGCGCGTTGGCGAGCAGCAGCAGCCCCTCGGCGTGCCGCTCGGCGTCGCCGGTGCGCGCGGCCAGCTCGGCGATCTCCCGGGCCAGCCCGATCCGCTCCCCGGCGCGGCCGGGCGTCCACAGCACGTCGTGGCGGGCGAGCAGGCACGCGGCGAGCGTCGCCCGGTCGTCGAGCCGCCGTGCCAGCGCGATCGCCCGCTCCGACAGCGGCCGGGCCCGCGACCGCTCCGCGGGCACGGAGTGGTGCAGCTCGCGGGCCAGGCTCGCGGTGAGCTGCGCCTCCAGCTCGGTGCCGGTGCCGTCGAGGGCGGCGCGGGCGGTCTCCAGCATCGCGACGACGGCGTCGCGGGCCATCGCGAACCGTGCGCCGAGCCGCTGCACGCCCAGCGCGGTGCTCCCCAGCCGCTGCGCGTCGCCCAGCGCCGACGCCGCCGCGC
>Ga0247713_1000749_pt1 | contig 18152 bp, 14 predicted proteins | sample 21E_NmetaG_FD_189936 | JGI IMG/M metagenome (GOLD analysis project Ga0247713, IMG submission 189936) | Soil microbial communities from hillslope of Landscape Evolution Observatory, University of Arizona, Oracle, AZ, United States - 2-1-E_N | ecosystem: Engineered > Artificial ecosystem >... | reverse complement strand
CCGACGCCGTCGTTGGCGGCGCCGTCGAGCGTCACCGTCACGCCCTGCGCCGCGTTCTTGTCGGCGTACGTGACGGTGTCGACGCCGCCCGCGCCGTCCATGACGTTGGCCTGCGCGTTGCCGGTGATCGTGTCGGCACCGGCCCCCCCGGTCACGTTCTCCGCGACGACGTTGTCGCCCTCGGCGGCGCCGCCGACGCCGTCGTTGGCGGCGCCGTCGAGCGTCACCGTCACGCCCTGCGCCGCGTTCTTGTCGGCGTACGTGACGGTGTCGACGCCGCCCGCGCCGTCCATGACGTTGGCCTGCGCGTTGCCGGTGATCGTGTCGGCACCGGCCCCCCCGGTCACGTTCTCCGCGACGACGTTGTCGCCCTCGGCGGCGCCGCCGACGCCGTCGTTGGCGGCGCCGTCGAGCGTCACCGTCACGCCCTGCGCCGCGTTCTTGTCGGCGTACGTGACGGTGTCGACGCCGCCCGCGCCGTCCATGCTGTTCGCGGCGGCGTTGCCGGTGATCGTGTCGGCGCCCGCCCCGCCGGTCACGTCCTCGACGTCGGAGACGACGTCGGTCGGCGTCGGAGACGCGACGGTGCCGCTGAGATCGACCACGACCGCGGCCGACTCGCCCGCGTAGCTCAGTCGATCGCGATCGGCGCCGCCCGAGATCTGATCGCCGGCGTCCGCGGCCTCGAAGATCGTGTCCGTGCCGGCGCCGGCCGTCACCGTGTCGAGGCCGGCGCCGCCGGTCAGCGAGTCGGCCCCGTCGCCGCCATCGAGCGCGTCGCCGCCGTCGCCGCCGGTCAGCGTGTCGGCGCCCGCGCCGCCGCTCATGACGTCGGCGTCGCCGCCGCCGTCCATCCTGTCGTCGCCGTCGCCGCCGCTCAGCGCGTCGACGCCCGCGCCGCCGTCGAGCGTGTCGCCGCCGCCGTCGCCGTTCAGCGTGTCGTCGCCGGCCTCGCCGCTCAGCGCGTCCGCGCCGGCCCCGCCATGCAGGATGTCGCTCCCGTCGCCGCCGCGCAGCGTGTCCTCGCCGGCGTCGCCGCTCAGCGTGTCGCCGTCGGCGCCGCCCTCGAGCGTGTCGCCGCCGTCGCCGCCGTTCAGCGTGTCGGCCCCCGCGTCGCCGCGGACGATGTCGGCCTCCGTCCCTCCGGTCATCGCGTCGATGCCCTCGCCGCCGTCTATCGTGTCGGCGCCTGCGCCGCCGTCGAGCGTGTCGTTGCCGTCGCCGCCGCTCAACGCGTCGTTCCCATCCTCGCCGCTGAGCGTGTCGCCGTCGCCGCCGCCGTCCATCCTGTCGTCGCCGTCGCCGCCGCTCAGCGCGTCGATGCCCGCGCCGCCGTCGAGCGTGTCGCCGCCGCCGTCGCCGTTCAGCGTGTCGTCGCCGGCCTCGCCGCTCAGCGCGTCCGCGCCGGCCCCGCCATGCAGGATGTCGCTCCCGTCGCCGCCGCGCAGCGTGTCCTCGCCGGCGTCGCCGCTCAGCGTGTCGCCGTCGGCGCCGCCCTCGAGCGTGTCGCCGCCGTCGCCGCCGTTCAGCGTGTCGGCCCCCGCGTCGCCGCGGACGATGTCGGCCTCCGTCCCTCCGGTCATCGCGTCGATGCCCTCGCCGCCGTCTATCGTGTCGGCGCCTGCGCCGCCGTCGAGCGTGTCGTTGCCGTCGCCGCCGCTCAACGCGTCGTTCCCATCCTCGCCGCTGAGCGTGTCGCCGTCGCCGCCGCCGTCCATCCTGTCGTCGCCGTCGCCGCCGCTCAGCGCGTCGATGCCCGCGCCGCCGTCGAGCGTGTCGCCGCCGCCGTCGCCGTTCAGCGTGTCGTCGCCGGCCTCGCCGCTCAGCGCGTCCGCGCCGGCCCCGCCATGCAGGATGTCGCTCCCGTCGCCGCCGCTGAGGATGTCGCCGCCGTCGCCGCCGCTCAACGCGTCGTTCCCCGCCTCGCCGCTGAGCCTGTCGCCGTCGCCGTCGCCGCTCATCGTGTCGCCGCCGTCGCCGCCGCTCATCGTGTCCGCGCCGTCGCCGCCGCTCATCAGGTCGGCGTCGGCGCCGCCGCCCAGCGTGTCCGCGCCAGCGTCACCATCGATCGTGTCCGCCCCATCGCCACCGTCGATCACGTCGTCTCCCGGGCCACCGCTGAGCACGTTGGCCGCCGCGCTGCCCGTGATCCGGTCGTCGCCGCTGCCGCCCGTCGCATCCTCGAAGTTCGTCGCCGTGTCGGTCGGCTCGGGCGGCGTCGGCGCCGCACCCCCGAGATCGATCACGACGGCGCCCGCCTCGCCCGCGTACGTCAACAGGTCGGAGTCCGCGCCACCATCCAGCGTGTCGCCGGCATCAGCCCCACCCGCGACCGTGTCCGTGCCAGCACCACCGCTGACCGTGTCCACGCCCTCGCCGCCGACCAACGTGTCCGCACCGTCACCCCCGTCGAGCCCGTCACCGCCGCCATCGCCCAGCAGCACATCGCCACCATCCCCACCGCTCAACGTGTCGCCATCGGCGCCACCGCTCATCATGTCCGCGCCCGCGCCGCCGCTCATCGTGTCGCCGCCGCCGCCGCCGCTCATCGTGTCCGCGCCGTCGCCGCCGCTCATCAGGTCGGCGTCGGCGCCGCCGCCCAGCGTGTCCGCGCCGGCGTCACCATCGATCGTGTCCGCCCCATCGCCACCGTCGATCACGTCGTCTCCCGGGCCACCGCTGAGCACGTTGGCCGCCGCGCTGCCCGTGATCCGGTCGTCGCCGCTGCCGCCCGTCGCATCCTCGAAGTTCGTCGCCGTGTCGGTCGGCTCGGGCGGCGTCGGCGCCGCACCCCCGAGATCGATCACGACGGCGCCCGCCTCGCCCGCGTACGTCAACAGGTCGGAGTCCGCGCCACCATCCAGCGTGTCGCCGGCATCAGCCCCACCCGCGACCGTGTCCGTGCCAGCACCACCGCTGACCGTGTCCACGCCCTCGCCGCCGACCAACGTGTCCGCACCGTCACCCCCGTCGAGCCCGTCACCGCCGCCATCGCCCAGCAGCACATCGCCACCATCCCCACCGCTCAACGTGTCGCCATCGGCGCCACCGCCTAACGTGTCGTCGCCGTCGCCGCCGGCCAGCGTGTCCGCGCCGTCGCCGCCGTTGAGGACATCGCCTCCACCGCCGCCGGACAGGCTGTCGCCGTCCGCTCCGCCGCTCACGACGACACCGATGCCACCGGTCGTCGACCACGTGTCGCCGCCGGCGGCCAGCGAGGCGCTGACGGGGACGTCGAGCGTGCCCGCGTAGGAGGCGCTGTTCGGGCCGTCGTCGCCGAGGACGGTGATCTGCGTGATCGGCACCGGACAGACCGTCGCCGCGTCGTTGACGACGACGGTGTCGGCGGCCGGCGTCGAGATCGCCGCCGCGACGGCGTCGAGCTGGATCGTCACCTGCCCGGCGGCGTCGCACTCGACGGCCGGAGCGGCGTGCGCCGGCGCCGCCGACAGCGACGGCGCGAGCAGCGCGAGGGCGACGACGAGCGCGGCGCGCCTCACGGGTCGACCTCCACGGGGTCGAACGCCGGCTCCGAGCGCGCGCCCCGCTCGCGCCGCGTCGAGGCTCCGGCCGGCCCGCCGGCCTCGAAGCGCGGCTCGGCGGACTGCAGTCCGGGTCGCGGCGGCGGCGCGGGCTCGGCGACCGGCGCGTCGACGACCGCGACGCTCGCCGCATCCGACGCGACGGTCGCCGTCACGGGATCGTCGAAGCCGACGTGGAGGTGATCGAGATGGCCGCTGTCGGTGAAGTAGGCGGCATCGGCGATCGCCCACGGCGTGCCGATCTCCGTAGGCCGGATCGACCTCGGCAGCTCGCCGAGCGCGAGCGCCAGCTCGCGCGCCGCGGTGTTGCGGCGGCTGACCGGCCGCCCGCCGACGTGCGAGATGTCGGCGCCGCGCCCCAACGAGTGGTTGGACACCGAGCCGTTGACCGTCAGGAGGGAGTGCCCGGTCTGAAAGACGGTCACGGCGATCGGCGCGCGCTCGGCGGCCTGCAGCAGCACCGCCACCAGCCGGGGGTCGATGCGGCCCGCCAGGAGGTCGTCGCGCGCGCGGTCGGACAGCTCGATGTTCGGCTCCGTCAGCGCCCGCGTCACGAGCGGGTCGGTCACCGGGCCGGCGCTCGCGACCGGCGCGCCGTCGACGGTCAGCGCGAGCTCGAACGGCGCCAGCGCCGGCGCCGGCTGGGCGAGCAGCGCGCGGGCGGCTCCAAGGCGCTGCTGGTAGCGCCCGCGGTAGATGCCGGCGGGGCGCTCGACGTCCGCGATCCACTCCCCCCACGTCGACGGGTCGCCGCCGAAGTCCTCGTCGCCGCCGGCGACGCGGGCCGCGCGGACCGCGAGCGCGTGGTCGACGAACCAGCGCAGCTGCAGCTCCGGGCGCGCGAGATAGCCCTCGTAGACGCCCCTGTCCCAGATGCCCGTGCGCATCTGGAAGTAGCCGACGCTGTCGCGGTCCCCGTACGGCAGGTTGCGCAGCCCCGACTCCGTCAGCGCCGCCATGACGGGCAGCTCTCCGGGCAGGCCCGCCGCGCGCGCGCCTTCGGCCATCCAGTGGGCGATCGCGATCTGGCTGGCGTCGGTGACCGCGGGGGGCGCCGGCGCCGCGGCGCTGACCGCTGCGACGTCGGGCACGGGCGCCTGCGGCCGCTCGACGCGCTCGGCCGCGGGCTCGGGGTCCGGCACCCACAGCGGCTCGGGCCCGCTCGCCGGCGGCGTGACCTCGGGCGGCGCGACGGCCGGCGCCTGCGCGGCGACCGCTCCCGCGAGCACGAGCGACGTCGTCGCCGCCAGGCCGATGACCGCCGCCAGCACGCCGCAGGCCGAAACGGTCACGAGACGCCCTTCGGGCCGCCGTAGGTCAGCGGCTGGTAGCTGGGGTGCCGGCCGCCGCTCGAGACGGTCACCGCGCGCCGCGGCGCGCGCGGGTCGACGCGGACGAGCTGCCCGAGCGGCCGGCGGCAGGCGTCGTCGCTCTGCACGACCGCGATCTCACCGGCGTCCGGGCGCCAGGCGACCTCGCACGCGCGCACCGGCAGCGGACGCGCGTCGGGCGTGCGCAGGTCGTGCGGGCGCGCCACGAGGACCTGGAAGCGCGGCAGCCCGACGTTCGTGACGAGCGCCACCTCGCCGCCCGAAGGCGAGTAGGCGGCCGCGATCACGCCGCGCCCGCGCCGCGACGCGTCGGTGACGAGCTCGCCGCGCCAGTCGCGCGGGTTCGCCGAGAACGGCCGCGCGCTGCGGTAGCGCAGCATCCCGAACGTGCCCGGCCTGCCGCGGCGCACGCCGAAGACGAGCAGCTCGCGCCCGCCGCGACGCCACGAGATCTGGCGCCCGAGGTCCCAGCGCGGGTCGGCGGCGCAGCGGGGGCGCAGGTCGCCGGCGCCGACGCGGGCGAAGCACAGGTCGCCGTCGCGCCCCGTCCGGCGGACGAGCGCCAGCACGTTCGTCGAGGCGTCCGGAGCGAACGTCGCGGCGGCGTACTTCGCGTCGCCGGCGTACACGACCCGGCCGCGGTCGGCGAGCCGCGGCGAGACGAGCACGAGCCGCCGCCCGACGCGATACAGCAGCCGGCGACCGTCCGCAGACCACGACGGCTCGACGGCCTTGCCCTGTGGCGGCGACGCCTGGCGCGCGGTGCGCCCGCTGCGCGGGTCGAACAGGCGCACGACCGCGCCGGTGTCGAACGCCAGCCGCGGCACGCCGGCGGCGACGATCAGCCGCACGCGCGCGCCCGCCTGCAGCGGCGTCCCCGGCCGCGGCCGAACCGCGACGAGGGTCCCGGCCGGCGCCGGGTCGACCGCGCGGACGACGCGCGGCACGAGCTCGCTCGCCGCGACCGCGCGCGCGTAGGCGGTGACGGTGCGCCCCTGCAGCGGCGGGACCTTCGCGTCGCGCGGCCCCCCCGGCCGGCTGCCGGCCGGCGGATCGGCGGGCGTGCGGCCGCGGACGAAGACGGTGACCGCCGTGCCGGCCGGCACGCGCTGGCCGGCGGCGGGGAGCTGGCTTGCGACGACGCCTGCGGGCGGCGCGCCCTCGGGCAGCACCGGGCCGGCCGTCAGTCCGGCCGCCCGCAGGACCGACGCGGCGCGATCAGGCGTCATCCCGTCGAGCACCGGCGTGACCGACCGCCGCGCGGCGACGGCGACGAGCAGCGAGACGCGCTCGCCGCGGTCCGCGCGCGCGCCGCCGGCGGGGATCTGGTCGAGGATCGTTCCCGGAGCCGGCCCGTCGACGGTCCGCGAGCGCAGCCGCGGGTCGAGCCGCAGCCCCGCCGCCGTCAGCGCCCGCGCGGCGGACGACGCGTCGGGCGCGCCCGCGACGACCGGCACCCTGACGCGGTCGGGCATGCGCGTGGCGCTCGCCGCCGCGGCCGCTACGAGCGCGACCAGGAGGGCCCACGCCCACAGCGCGAGCAGCCGCTCCTGGACGAAGACGACGTCGCGCGAGACGACGACGGGCGAGCGCGCCTCGCGTGCGGTGACCGTCGCCAGATGCTGGGTCTCGCCGCGCAGCAGCCGCGGCCGGCGCGCGCGCAGGACGATCTCGGCGCGGCGGTGCTCGCCGGGTCCGAGCGCGAGCACGGACGGCGCGACGGCGCCGCGCACGCGTCCGTCGGCCGACCGCACGGAGAGCGTCGCCTCGACGGGCTCGGTGCCGGCGTTGGTGACGACGGCGTCGAGGCGCCCTCGTCGGCGCCCGCCCGCGATCGCGGTCGCAAGCTGCAACTCGAGCACGGGCGACGGGCGCGGCCGGGGCGCCGGCGCGACGAACCGACCGTCGTAGGCGGCCGGCGGCTCACCGATCGTCGCCATCGCCCGCGAACGTACGGACGGGGCAGCGCGTTGACGAGGGCGGCGGGCAGCTCTGCCCGGAAATGCGTGCGAACGTGTCACCGCCCGCGGCGCGGCGCCGGCTGCGACGATGGCGGCCTGAAGCGCTCCAGAGGGTGCTCGCCGACCGGCGCTGTCCGCGCGGCACCGCGCTCATGGCGATCGGCGACGCGCTGCTGGCGGCGATGGTGCCGCACAGCGCCGGCTGGTACGCCGGCCGGGACGTCCCCGACAGCCTCTTCGGGCGGCCGCTGCGCCTGGCCTTCGACGCTCGCCGCTTCGACGGCTCCCCGCGTGGTTCTGCCGGGTGGGCACCCGCGCGCTCGAGCTGTTGAACCGGCTCGGCGTCGAGGCCGTATACGAGCATGATGTGGCGCTCGCCAACCGCCTCGCGGCCGGCCTCGGGATGCCTCTGTCGAACAGCGCGATCGTCGCGCTCGACGGCCGGGCGGTGCAGAGCGACTGGGACGCGCGGGCATCGCTGCTGCCGAGCGCGGTGGCAGGCTTCGTGTCGTGCCACCTCCCCAACGCCGTCGCCGACGTCGACGCGGCGCTCGATGCGATCGCCGGCTGAGCACACCGTCCGTGATGGCGCCTGCGCCACGGGGTAGGTGACCGCGATGGCGACCGTGGTGAGCTCTTCGCTCGGCGACGCCCTGCACGACGCCCGCGCGCGAACGCTCGCACTCGTCGCGCCCCTCTCCCACGCGCAGCTCGAGCGTGTCCATCACCCGCTGATGAGCCCGCTGTGCTGGGACCTCGGCCACATCGCCGCCTACGAGGATCTGTGGCTCGTGCACCGCCACGGCGGCGGCGAGCCGCTGCGCGCCGATCTCGCGAACGTCTACGACGCGTTCGAGACGCCGCGCGCGGTGCGCGGCGACATCCCCTGCCTGCGCGGCGGGGAGGTCTTCGAGTACCTCGCGGCCGTCCGCCGCCGCACGCTCGACGTGCTCGAGCGCGTCGGGCCCGGCGACGGGGCGCTCTTCGAGATGGTCGTTCGCCACGAGGCCCAGCACAACGAGACGATGCGCCAGACGCTGTTCCTCGCCGGCCTGCCGGGCGGGCGGCCGCCCGCACGGGAGGATCCCGGCGCGCCGCACGACTGGATCGAGGTGCCCGCCGGCCCGTTCGAGCTCGGCGCGCCCGGCGGCGGGTTCTCGTTCGACAACGAGCGGCCCCGCCACACCGTGGAGCTGCCGGCGTTCCGGATCGCGCGCCGGCCGGCGACGAGCGGCAGCTGGATGCGCTTCTGCGAGGGCGGCGGCTACGAGCGGCGCGAGTGGTGGTCGGACGAGGGCTGGGCGTGGAAGGAGGAGTACGACATCACGCACCCGGGAGGCTGGACGGCGGGCGGACCGGCCGACGAGGAACACCGGCCCGTCCTGCACGTCTCCTGGTTCGAGGCCGACGCCTTCGCCCGAGCGCACGGCGCGCGCCTCCCCACCGAAGCGGAGTGGGAGAAGGCGGCGACCTGGACCCAGGAGACCATGCAGGAGATCGGCGAGGCGTGGGAGTGGACGAGCTCGCACTTCCGCGGCTATCCCGGCTTCCTGGCACACCCGTATCGCGAGTACTCCGAGGTCTTCTTCGGCGACCGCTACCGCGTGCTGCGCGGCGCCTCGTGGGCGACCGAAGCGATCCTGCGGTCCCCCACGCTTCGCAACTGGGACCTTCCACAGCGCCGGCAGATCTTCGCCGGGGTGCGACTGGCACACGACGCGACATGACCGAGCCGGCACTGGGTGGCGCCGTCGAGGTGCGCTCGCACCTCGACGAAGGCGACGCGCGCACGCTTGCCGACGACGTCCTCGACGGCCTCACGCGGCCGCTCAAGGAGCTGCCGCCCAAGCACCTCTACGACGCCCGCGGCTCCGAGCTCTTCGACGCGATCTGCGAGCTGCCCGAGTACTACCCGACGCGCACCGAGCGGCTGATCCTGCAGGCGCACGCCGACGAGATCGCGGCCCGCACCGGCGCGGTCGAGCTCGTCGAGCTCGGCTCTGGCTCGGCGACGAAGACGCGGCTGCTGCTCGACGCGATGCACGCCGCCGGCACGCTGCGCCGCTACGTCCCCGTCGACGTCAGCGCGACGACCGTCCACGCCGTCGCCGAGCTGTTCGCCGACGCGTACCCCGGCCTGTCGGTCCTCGGCGTCGTCGGCGACTTCGAGCGTCACCTCGGCGAGCTCCCAGAGCCGGCGGGCCCGCGCCTCGTGGCGTTCCTCGGCGGGACGATCGGCAATTTCCCGCCCGGCAGCCGGCGCCGGTTCCTGCGCGGCCTGCGGACTGTCCTCGGACCCGACGGCCATCTGCTGCTCGGCACCGACCTCGTCAAGGACCCTCGCGTCATCGAGGCGGCCTACAACGACAGCGCCGGCGTCACCGCGCAGTTCAACCTCAACGTCCTGCACGTCGTCAACCGCGAGCTCGGCGCGAACTTCCACGTCGACGCCTTCGAGCACGTCGCCTTCTTCGACCGCCGGCGCGAGTGGATCGAGATGCGCCTGCGCGCCGTCGAGCCCCAGCAGGTGCGTGTCGAGGCGCTCGACCTCGACGTCGAGTTCGCGGCCCGCGAGGAGCTGCGCACGGAGATCAGCGCGAAGTTCACGACCGAGCGCCTGCGCGCCGACCTCGCCGCCGCCGGCCTCGAGCTCGTCGAGCGCTTCACCGATCCCGACGAGCTGTTCGCGGTGTCGGTCGCGCGCGCGATCTGAACCTGAGCGCCGCCCGCTGCGCGATGCCACGCAGCCGCTCACGTCGCGGCTACGCCGCCGGCCAGATTGTGTGCGCCGGTCGGTGCGCCTCGCAGCGCGCGCGCCTCGGTGGCCGCCGTAGCGGCCACCGCCTGGGCGCGGCGGCCCTGTCCCGTTGCCTGCAGCGTGCGCGCGAGCGCGCGCCGTGAGCGGACGACCCACGGGCGCAGCCCGGCTGCCAGGTCGCGACGGATCGCGTCCTCGTAGTACGCGACGGCATCATCCGGGCGGCCGATGAGCGCCGCGAGGCCGCCGAGGTGGCGCGAGCACGAGCCGTAGGTGCAGATCGCGCGTCCCGCCGTCAGCGGGCGACCCTCGTAGGGGACGATGAGCTCGTACAGCGGCTCGGCGAAGCGCGCCTCGCCGAGCAGGATGCAGGCCTCGGCGCACTCGCCGATCGCCGATGGCCAGTTCACGTCGAACGGCAGCGCAGCGAAACCGTCCGCCGCGACGCTCGCCAGCATCTCCCGCGCCTCGTCCAGGCGCCCCAGCTCCGCAAGGATCCAGGTGTAGCCGCAGCGCCAGGAGATCCCCGCGGGCGATGTGGCGATCTTCTCCTCCAAGAGACGCATATCCAGCGCGGCGAAGTCCAGGCGCAGCATCGCGTCCTGGATCAGGAGCATCTGCGCGAACAGCTCCGCGTTGGGGTCGCCGGCCCGGCGGCCCGCCTCGAGCGCCTCGGCTCGCAGCGTGGCCGCCTCGGCGAAGCATCCGCGGTGCAGCGCGTCGACGGCGCGCCACAGGGGCGTGTACCAGGCGAAGACGGGCAGACGCAGCTGCTCGGCGAGCGCTCCGTGACGGCGGACCTCCAGGCGCCACGCGTCCATCTCGCCGAGCTCGAAGAGATCGACCACGCGCCAGTTTCGGGCCTGCAGCTCGAGGTGGCGCTCGCCCGCGGCATGGGCCGCGTGGACCATCTCGTCGGCCACCTCGAGGCGCTCGTGCACGCGGTCTGGTCGCCACAGTGACACGTGCCTGGCGTTGAGTGCCGCGGCGACCGCGCGGGGTTCCCCGGTCGCACGGGCGACCGTCACGGCCTCCGCGCTGAGTGCCTCGCTGCGGTCGCGGGTCGGCGCGTAGTAGAGCTCGACGGCCAGGCGCGCGAGAAGCTGCGAGCGCAGAACGTCGTCGGCGTCGCCCAGGGCGTCCAGCGCCTCCTCGAGCAGCGCGATGCGTTCCGCGTCGAGGCCGATGATCGCGACTCCCAGACCGGTCCGGCCGAGCGCCGCATGCGCCAGCAGCTCGGCGTCGCCGAGCACGCGCGCGATCGTGGCCGCGGCCGTGAAGCACTCGCCCGCCCCGCCCGGATCGCCGGCGCGCAGCAGCGCCTCTCCGCGCGCGATCTGCAGCCGGCCGATCCGCGGATCGTCCGCTGAGCTGCGCGACGCGAGCGCGTCGATCGCCCGCGTGTAGAAGCGGGCGGCCGACTCGTACGCGAGCATCCGCTCGGCGCGGGCGCCCGCGCGCTGGAGGTATTCGGCGACGCGACCGGCGTCGCCCGGCGCGGCGGCCTCGTCGAGGTGATGAGCGATCGCCTCGAGGTGGCGCTCCTCGGAGATGCTCGCCAGCACGTCTGCTGAGCGCTGGTGCAGTCGACGGCGGCGCAGCGGGTTGCATCCGGCCTCCACTGCTTCGCGCACGAGCGCGTGCGGGAACTCGACGCGTTGCCCCCCAGCCGCGGCAGGCCGCAGCAGGTACGCCTCGAGCAGCTCGTCGAGCGCCGCCTCCGTGGCATCGGGCGTCAGCCCGGAGACCGCCTCCACGATGCCGACGTCCACCTCGAGCCCGAGCACGGCGGCCACCGTCAGGAGCGCTTCGGCGTCCTGGCCGAGACGGCCGACGCGGGCGGCGACGGCTTGGCGCACGCTCTCGGGGACGGCATCCATCTCGCGATCGGACAGCCCGCGCAGCATCTCCTCGACGAAGAACGCGTTGCCGCCGGTCCGCGTGTGCACCCGGCCCGCCACCCGCTCAGCGGCCTCGGCGCCCAGCCAGGACCGCGCGAGGGCCGCGACGTCGGGACCCGTGAGACCGGCGACCGTCACGGTGTGCACCGCGCGGTCACGCTGCAGGTCGGCCAGCGCCGCGGCCGGCGCCCGACCTCCCTGCAGGTCGCGGTCGCGGCAGGTGGCGACAACGAGCAGCGGGAGGCGGCGGGCCGAGCGCAGCAGCGCGCTGAGGAGCAGCATCGTCGGTCGATCGGCCCAGTGCAGGTCGTCGAGCAACAGCAGCAGGGGGCGCCCGCCCGCGACCCCGCTGAGTGCTGCGTCGACCGCGTCGAAGAGGCGATGCCGAGCGCCGGCATCGCCCTCCGGCTCGCCCTGCGCCTGGCCGAGCAGGCGATCGAGCTCCTGGCCGCCCTGGCCGGCGCGCTCGGCGAGGTAGCCGGGGCCGAGGGCCTCGGCGCAGTGGCGCAGGACCTCCGCGAACGGCTCGTAGGCGCTGAGCGGCTCCTGCGTGCAGCGGCCCAGCAGCACGGCGCCGGCGTTGGGCTGCCGCTCGCGGCCGAAGCGAAGCATGAGGTGCGTCTTGCCGATCCCCGGCTCGCCGGCGACGAGCACGAGCCGGCGGACGGCGTGCATCGTCACGTCCGCCCATGCCGCGCGCAGACGCTCCATCTCCGGTTCGCGCCCGACGAACGGCGTCTCGTCCACGCGGGCGAGCGCGGCAGGCGGCGGAAGCTCGCTCGCCGGCGGTGTGTCACCGCCGCGGCGGATGTCGTCGGCGAGCGCGCGTGTCGCCGCCGATGGGGGGATCCCCAGCGTGCCGCGCAGGCGGTCGGCGAGCTCCTCGTACGCGGCGACCGCCGCCGCGCGGTCGCCGGCCGCAGCCAGGCGCCGCATGAGGCGCCGGCCGGTCTCCTCGGCGAGCGGATCGAGCGCCAGCGCGGCCCGCGTATGCATGGCCGCCTCGGCGTGGCGCCCGACCTGCTCCGCGCGTCGCGCGAGCTGCTCGTGGGCCTCGGCGAGCTGTCTGTCGTGCGCGTCCCGGGCGGCCAGGGCCCACGCGTCGTCGATCCCGGCGAGCAGCCGGCCGCTGCCCAGCTCGAGCGCCTCGTCGAGCTCGCCGGCTGTGAGCCGCCGCTCGAACTCCCGCACGTCGACCCAGAGGTCGTCGCCCGCCAGGCCGACGGTCTCGCGGCCCGCCACGAGCGGTCCGGCGCCGTCGCCAAGTGCCGTGCGCAGCTCCGTGAGCGCCGCGCGAAGGCTTCCGCGGGCGCTCTGGTCGAGGACGTCGGGCCAGAAGCGCGCGGCCAGCTCGCTACGAGGGTGCATTCCGGGGTGCGCCGCCAACCAGGCGAGCAGCGCGCGGGCGCGGCGCGAGCGCGGCGCGTCGACCTCGCGCCCGTCGACCTCGATCCTCAGGTCGCCGACCAGCCGCACCCGCAGCATGCCGTCAAGCGTATTCGCGCCTGACGGTACTTTCACGCGCCGCGAGCGATGCCCGAACGGTTGGCGCGGACACTGCCGCCATGTCCGTTCTACGCATCCGCGATGTCCGCCTGCTCGTCGCCGCCGTCGGGCTGTCGGCCCTCGGAGATCTGCTGCTGTGGATCCCGCTCGCCCTGCACGTCGAGGCACGTACCGGATCGGCGCTCGCCGTCTCGGCGTTCTTCCTGGCCCTGTGGGCGCCGGTGGTCCTGCTCGGCGGGGTCGCGGGCGTCGTCGCCGATCGCTTCGAGAACCGGGCGCTGCTGATCGTCGTCTCGCTCGCGCAGGCGGCGGTCGTCGTCGCCCTCGCCTTTGCCGCCGATTCGCTCGCGGCGATCCTCGCGCTCAGCGGCCTGCTCGGCGCCGGCGTCGCGCTCAGCGCGCCCGCGGAATTCGCGCTCGTGCCGGCGGCCGCCGGAGAGGAGCGGGTGGCCGAGGCCAACGGCCACGTCGAGGCGGCGCGCTACATCGGGATGACGGCCGGGCCGCTGCTCGGCGGAGCGCTCGCGGCGGCCGGGATGCTCGAGCTGGCGCTGCTGCTCAACGCCCTGTCGTTCGTGGCCGTCGCGCTCGCCGCGCTGGCGCTGCGCGCGCGCCGCATGCCGGCTGGCGGCGAGGCGGCGGCCGCGCGAGCGCGTGCGCGCGACGGGTTCGCCTTCCTCGCCCGCGACCGCACGCTCGCCGTCACGCTCGCCGCGGCGGTCGCCGCACTCGCCTTCTTCTCGATCTCGGTCACCGCCGAGGTGTTCTTCGTGATCGACGTGCTGAAGGCCGGCGAGGCCGGCTACGGGCTGTTGCTCTCGACCTGGACGGTGGGCATGGTCGTCGGCGCGATCGTGCTCGCTCGCCGCGTGCCGGGCGTGCGGCTCGCGACTGTCGCGCTCGCCGCGATCGCCCTGCAAGGCGCCGGAATCGCCGGCGCGGCCGCCGCCGACGTGCTGTGGCTGGCGATGGCCGGATTCGCCCTCGGAGGCGTGGCCCACGGTCTGAAGAACGTCCTGCTGCGCACGCTGATCCACGAGCGCGTGCCCGACGCGCTGCGCGGCCGCGCCTATGCCGCCTACAACGCAGTCCGCAACGGCGCCGAGCTGGGGGCGCTCGGCGCGGGAGGGGCGCTCGTCGGGCTGCTCGGGGCGCGGGCGGCGCTCGCCCTCTCGGGACTCGTTCCGCTCGCGATCGGCCTGCTGGCACTGCTGTTCGTCCGCGTTCGCCTCGCACCGGCGAACGATCCCACGACCGCGAGGAGGACCCGCCATGTCTACGGCGAGACCTGACCTGCCGGCCCAGCCGGCGCCCGAGCGGCGCGACGGCCACGCCGTCCGCCGCATCGACGACCTGCCACAGCTCTGGGACGGCTTCGCCAAGCTCGTTCGCACGGGCCCGGGGATCAGCGCCTTCCGCGCGCAGATCATGGACCTGCCGGTCGACGCCGACCACCTCGTCCGCGTCGACGCCGGCGTCGCGCGGACGCTCTCCAGCGGACCCGACGGACTGCGTGTGCCGTGCATCGGCAGCGTCCCCGGCGGGGTCTACACGCCGCCGGCCTGGTCGCAGCCCATCGACGAGAGAAGCGAGGCGACGCGATGACGACGCTCGAGACGTCGCCGCCAGCCGCGGAGGTCGAGGACCTGCGCGCGCGGCTCGGCGGCCAGGCGCTGCTGCCGGGCGATCGGCAGATCGCGAACGTGCGCGAGGTCTACAACGCGATGCACGGCGGCCAACCGGCGCTCACGATCCGCTGCGCCGGCGCCGCCGATGTCAGCCACGGCGTGCGCTTCGCCCGCCGGCATGGCATGGCGCTGGCGGTGCGCGGCGGCGGGCACTCGATCGCCGGGCTTTCGGCGATCGACGGTGGGCTGCTGCTCGACCTGTCGCCGATGAACGGCGTGCTGGTCGATCCGCAGCTGCGCCGAGCGTACGTGCAGGGCGGCGCCCTCTGGGCGGACGTCGACCGCGAGACACAGGCGGTCGGACTCGTCACGCCCGGTGGCGTCGTGTCGGACACCGGCGTCGCCGGGCTGACGCTCGGCGGCGGCTACGGCTGGGTGCGCCGCCGGCACGGGCTCTCCTGCGACAACGTCGTGTCCGCCCACATCGTGTGTGCCGACGGTGAGCTGCGGTCGGCGTCGCGGGACGTCAACCCGGACCTGTTCTGGGCGATCCGGGGCGGCGGCGGAAACTTCGGCGTCGTGACGGCGTTTGAGTTCGCGCTGCACCCGCTGGGACCCGAGGTGGCGTTTGCGGCGACGTTCTATCCGCTCGAGCAGGTCGCCGACGTGATGCGCGCCTGGCGCGCCTACGTCGCCGGCGCGCCGGACGAGGTGACGTCGGTGGTCGTCACGCTCACGTTCCCCGCCGATCCGGCGATGCCGCCGGCGGTCCAGGGCCGCCCCGTCGCGATCGTCGGAGGCGTCTACGCGGGCAACGCCGACGAGGGAATGCGCGTGATGCAGCCACTGCGCGAGCTCGGCACGCCGCTGTTCGACATGTCCGGCGCGACGCCGTTCATCGAAGTGCAGTCCGGATTCGACTGGCTGTTTCCGCGCAATGCGCAGCGCTCGTACTGGAAGTCGCAGTACCTCGACGAGCTTTCCGACGGCGCCGTCGAGGCGATCGCCGCCGCGGCGCTGAGCCGGCCCTCGCCGGTGGCCGTAGTGGCGACGTTCCACATGGGCGGCGCGATCAGGTACGTCGATCCCGACGCGACGGCGTTCTGGCAGCGCAGCCCGGAGTTCATGGTCTCTGTCGACGGCAATTGGGCGGACGCTGAGCACGACGACGCGGTCGTGGAATGGGTGCGCGCGCGCTGGGCGGAGATCCGGGAGTTCGGCACGGGCGCCGTCTACCTCAACTTCACCGGCCTCTCCGACGAGCCGCTGGACGCGGGCGTGGACAGCGCCTTCGGGCGCAACCTGCGCAGGCTCGGCGAGGTCAAGGCGAAGTACGACCCGGACAACCTCTTCCGGCGCAACCACAACATCGCACCGGCCAAGTGATCGTGCCGCATCATGAGCCGGCGCGGTTCGGCCGTAGGAGAGATCGATTGCCCGCGACCCTTCGCGTGCGCTGGCGCGTCGTTGCATGAGCCGCCTCCATCGGCTCAGCGAGCGCGCCAGACCCGCCTACTTCGGCTCTGAGACGACCTGCGCGGTCCAGCCGTCGAACGCGCACGGCCCCTCGGCCGCGCCGGCGGCGACCATCCACTCGACCCAGTCGTCGAGCAGCTCGCGGCGGAGGGACGTCGGCTGCGTGTGCCCGACGACGACCCACGCCGGCTCGTCGGCATCGCCCTGGGCGTGGACCTCGACGACGTAGTCGGTCTGCGCGCGCAGGAACGCGGCGAGGTCCTGCGCCTCCTCCTCGCCGGGCGAGAGGTAGGCGAAGCCGAGTCGCAGCTGCTGCGCGTCGATGCCGTGCTCGCGGAAGCGCTTCCAGGTCTCGTCGTTGCGACGCAGCTGGAGGTCGAGCAGCTGCTCGTACCACTCGCGCTCGTCGGCCATGCACGAACCGTAGCCGCTGCCGGCGCCATCGCCGGGCGGGCGCGGGTCGACGGCATCACGCGAACGCGAGCGGCCGTGGTCGACGTCGTCCGGCGGCCGGCGCGGTCGGAGCCGCGACTACGCTGCGCCGATGTCCGGGCGCCCCGAGGACCACTCGCACGGCGAGCTGCGCGAGCGCTTCCGCCGCCTGCCGGCGCCCGAGCTCGAAGCCGTCGCGGGCCGCCATGCCGGTTCGTTTCCCGGGCCGCGCGCGTACGGGCTTGCGTGCCGGTACGGCATGGCGGCGACGGGGCTCGCGGGCTGGCACGGCAAGCGCTTCCAGGCGCCTGCTCCCGGCGCCCGCGAGATCGATGTGACGAACCTCGTCCGCGACGGCGAGGCCAAGCCGATGCTCGCGCGCATGGCCCCGTCGGTGACCGACGGGCGGCCTGCGCTCGTGTGCACGTATCGCAGCGGCGAGTCGCCGCCGTACCGCTGGGTCCGCGACGAGTTCCGGCGCTGGGACGAGCGGACGCTGCTCGGTCTCGCCTTCCTCGACGTGCCGGTCGCTCCCCGGACGGGCCTGCCGTTCGTGCTGCGCTGCGAGGGGGACGCACGGCCCGCGGCGGCTTCCGGGTCCGCGGCACAGTGTCGTTGACACATACCGTACCGTTAGGAGCACGCGCGCCTTCGGGTCACGCGGCGGGGGAAGGACCCGAGGTGTGCCACTTCAGGCGAGGAGGAGGGTCTTCGATGGCGTCAGGGCAGGCGAGAGGTTCAGATCATCGGCCTCAGCTCCCTCGGGGCGACGGCCGGGGAAGCGCGAACCTCGACGGGTTGACTCGCGCGGAGGCGCGTGCGCTGTCGCGCAGCACACCGCTCACGCCCGCCGAGTTCAGAGCCCGCCGGCGCCTGGCCGAGCAGCGCATGGTCCCGCTGCGCGGGGTCCTGGACGGCATGGGCGACACGCCCCGCGGCGAGGACCCCAAGCGCTCGTAGCCGCTCCGCGACCGCCGTCACGCGGCGGTGACGCCGGTCTCTGACCCGGCGAACCCCCGCCAGGCGATGAGATGAAGGCCGATTCGGCGCTAGGCTGGGTGCCGCATCACCCGGACGAGACGCGCGCCGTACCCGGCAAGCAAAGACGACGCGCACCCGTGTGCTGACCACTCGTCGTGGAGGTGCGTCGTGTCGTGGATCATCCTCATCGTTGCCGGGCTGTTCGAGACGGCCTGGGCGCTCGCGCTGAAGGAGTCCCACGGCTTCTCGAAGCCGGGTCCGACCACTGTGTTCGTGGCGACGCTCGTCGTCAGCATGGCGCTGCTCGCCGTCGCGCTGCGCGATCTCCCGGTGGGGACGGGCTACGCCGTGTGGACGGGCATCGGTGCGGTTGGGACCGCCGCCGCCGGCATGCTCTGGTTCGGTGACCCGGCTGTGGCTCGGCGTATCGTTCCCATCGGCCTGATCGCGATCGGCATCGTCTGGCTGTCGCTGGCCGAGTGAGCCGCACGCTTCGGCTTGGAGGTACGAGCTGTCGACGGGCGTCCTCGATGAGCCACGCAGACGCGAGCGCGAGCGTCAACGACTCGCCGCGCGGTCGGGCCGCGCCAGGCGCTGCCACCCAGCCCGCGGGCAGAGCGAACAGGAGCTTGCGCT
>Ga0247713_1000748_pt1 | contig 18162 bp, 18 predicted proteins | sample 21E_NmetaG_FD_189936 | JGI IMG/M metagenome (GOLD analysis project Ga0247713, IMG submission 189936) | Soil microbial communities from hillslope of Landscape Evolution Observatory, University of Arizona, Oracle, AZ, United States - 2-1-E_N | ecosystem: Engineered > Artificial ecosystem >... | reverse complement strand
CGGTTTCGATTCCATCTCTGGAGGAGGGCCGGCCCGACACCGCCACCGACGAGGACGAGCCGCAGTGGGTGCTCAAGGGCGTTTCGTTTCGCATCGAGCCCGGGCAGATGGTGGCCTTGGTGGGACCCTCGGGCGCCGGCAAGAGCACCATCTCCGCGCTGGTGCCTAGGCTCTACGACACTACCGAAGGCTCGGTACGCATGGACGGCATCGATCTCAAGCATCTGACCCTGCAGAGCCTGTCCGACGCGGTGGGCACGGTGCCCCAGGATGTCCACCTGTTCCACGACACCATCCGGGCCAACCTCGCCTACGCCCGGCCCGATGCCACCGAAGAGCAGATCGTCGAGGCCGTCAAAGCGGCACAGATCTACGACCTGGTCCAGAGCCTGCCCGACGGCCTGGACACCATGGTCGGCGAGCGCGGGTACCGCCTGTCCGGGGGGGAGAAGCAGCGCCTTGCCATTGCCCGGCTCCTGTTGAAGGACCCCGCAGTCGTAATCCTGGACGAGGCCACCGCTCACCTGGATTCCGAGTCGGAGGTGTTGATCCAGCGTGCGCTGGGCACGGTCCTGGAGGGTCGGTCGAGCCTGGTGATCGCCCACCGGCTGTCCACGATCACCAGTGCCGACCAGATCCTGGTGATCGAGGGGGGCAGGATAGTGGAGCGCGGAACCCACTTGGAGCTGCTGCGCGGCGGGGGGCTTTACGAGGACCTCTACCGGACCCAGTTCGAAGGAGCCCAGGAGCGTATGGATGCCGCCGGCGGTGTGGTTCCGGAGGCGATTGACCTGTAAAGGGCCAAAAAAAAGCTATTGCAACTGCCCGAATCCCGGCAGATGCAATAGCCCGTCGGTATGTGGTGTAACTTCCCCCATGCGATCGAACCCCCCAGTTCGACGCGGATTACTTATCGGTTGATCCGGGAATTCTTTAAGCCCGATATCCCGATCGAGCGAAAGTTTGAGATCAATCCAGGATGTACAGCCCCGCCATTCAGGCCACTTGCCGCGGACTACGCGATGATCGCGACGTGGACGCCATTTCGAGAAGCGACCTGATCTGCGATCGCTACGAGCTCGGTGAGCTCGTAGCGTCCGGAGGCATGGGCCAGGTGTACGCCGCGCGCGACGTAAAGCTCGACCGTGCGGTGGCGCTGAAGTTTCTTAGCAAGGACATGGCGGCGCAGGAGGACCTGCGGAGCCGCTTCGAGGCCGAGGCCCGGGCCGCAGGGCGGCTTTCCCACCCCAACGTGGTACCGGTGTTCGACACCGACGAGCACGAGGGCAGCCCGTTCATCGTGATGGAGCTGCTGTCCGGCGCCACCCTGGCGGACGAGGCGGCAAAAGGCCCGGCCACTGAACAGCGGGCGCGCCAGATCTGCGAGCAGGTGCTTTCCGCACTGGCGGCCTCGCACGAAGAGGGAATCCTGCACCGGGATCTCAAGCCGGGCAACGTGCTGCTGACCGCCGACGGCTCGGTGAAGGTCGGCGACTTCGGCGTAGCGAAGATGGCCGAGGGCATGCACATGACCCAGGCCGGCATGCTCTTGGGAACCCCCGCCTATCTCGCACCGGAGCGCATAGACGGCGAGCCGGCGTCGGCAGGCAGCGACATCTACTCGGTTGGCGTGATCCTCTACGAGCTGCTTGCCGGGTGTAAGCCCTTTGACGCCGACACCCCGCTTGGGTTGATCCGGGCCATCCAGTACGACCAGGTTCCCTCGCTGGCCGAGGTCCGGCCCGACGTCACCCCTGCGTTCGCCGCCGTGGTCGAACGGGCGATGGCCCGGGATCCCCGGGTCCGGTACCCCTCCGCCGCCGAGATGCAGGCGGATCTGGTCCGCAGTGCTCTTCCACAAGCCCCGACCGAGACGGCATCGACCGCCGGCACAGCCGACACCACCCGGGTGATGGCATCCCCGGCGGCCGCCGGCACCGATCCCACCCTGGTAGCGCAACCGGCGCCCGGCCGGCCGAGAGTGGGGGCCTGGAACCGGCTTTCCAGGCGCAACCGCGTGAGCGTGGCGATAGCCGCCACTTTGATTCTGGTCAGCCTGTTGTTCTTGCGGGGCATCGCCGCGGAGGCACCCAACGGAGCCACCGTAGACGCCCCGCCGGCCGCAGATACCTCCGGGGGCAACCTACCTGCCCCGCTGGAAGACGCGTTGAGGCAACTCGAGCGGGCGGTGGAAGATTGAGAAAGATGGCCGGATGCCTGGTTCTGCTGCTGGCTCTTGTCGCGTGCCAGAGCCCCGAGGAAAAGGCCAAGGCCCGTCTTCAGCAGCAGGTGGCGGCCGTCAGGGAGTCCGCCGAAGCCGGGGATGCGGCGGCCGCGGCCGAACGGCTGACCACCCTTCGCGCGGACGTCGCGAAAATGCACCAGGAGAACCTGATCACCGAGCAGCACGCTCAGCAGATTTTGACCGCGGTGCTGCAGGTCCAGGCCGGACTGGCATTAATCGCTTCCGAGGCACCGCCGGCCCCCCCGCCTCCTCCCGCACCAGCACCTCCTCCGGCTCCTGCGCAGCTGGAGCCCCCCAGCTCAAACCGGGGCGGATCGATTCAAGGAGCCGACGGCGAGCCGGGGGAGAAGGGTAAGAAGGGTGCACCGGGCAGGGGGGCAAACAACCGAGACGACGACGATGACGACGACTGAGGCCCGGCCCCGGTTCTTCAGGCGGGTCGCAGGATCGCTCTCAGCGGTTGGTGGCGGTAGTTGAACAGGCGCCGGTAGATCAGGCGGGGGCGGCCGTCCGAACCCGGTCCAGGACCTGCAGGAGCACCTCGGGCGGCTGAGCTCCCGAGACGGCGTACCGGCCGTCGATCACGAAAAACGGTACCCCGGTGACCCCGACCCGGCGAGCGTCCATCAAGTCGGCCTGCAACCTCGAGATGTACCTTCCGGTGCTAAGCGCCTCCCGGACCGCCTCGGCATCCAGACCGATCTCGGAGCCCAGCTCGACCAGGGAGTCCACGTCGAAGATCGAGCGTTGTTCGCCGAAGTAGGCGTGGTAAGCCCGGTCCCAGGCCCTGGAGGCCAGGCCGTACTCGGAGGCCATGGCCAGAAGCTGATGGACGAGCGAGGTGTTGCCGGCCCGGTTGTCTGCCACGTGGTAGGGGGTCAGCCCTTCGGCGGCAGCCAGCGCCTCGACGTGCCCGGTTACCGAGGCGAAGCCCGCGTCGTCCAACCCGTACTTTGCGGTCAGCAACTCTTTTACGCTGACCGGGTCGGAGGGAGCGCCGGGATCCAGCTGAAACGAGCGGTAGATCACCTCCACCTCGTCGGCCCTGGGCAGGCGGGCCAGCGCGGCATCCAGGCGGTGCTTCCCCAGACCGCACCACGGGCAGACGATGTCGGACCAAACCTCAATCTTCATCGGGCCCTCCCGAGGTTGTAAGGCGCGCCCGGTTTCCCGAAGCGTCGCGCACCGCCACGCCGCCCTCGGGGGAGTCGGCCAGCTTTACGCCGCCCCGGTCCAGGCGTGAGATCACCTCGTCAAGGTCGCCGGACGTGGGCAGCTCGATCGTGAACTCTAGTAGCCCGGCGCTGCCGGCCGGCGCCGGGGGAGCTCCCCGGCCGGCCCAGGTGTTCAGTCCCAGGTGATGGTGGTAGCCGCCGGCGGAGACGAATGCCATCCCCAGCCGCGGGACGACTCCGGTCACGTCAAAACCGACGAGGCCGTTGTAGAACCCGACCGCTTCGTCGATATCGCGCACGTGCAGGTGGACGTGCCCCATCCTGCTTCCCGCAGGCAGCGGCACGAACACATCCTCCTCCGGAGGCAGGTCGGCGAACAGCTGTCTCAGGTCTATCGGATCCCTGCCGGACCGGATGCGGCCTGAGGAGTCCCGGGCCCCGAAGTCGTCCTCGGTCATGAACCAGGTTCCGTCCTCGGGGGTCTCCACGTACACCTCGATACCGTTTCCGTCCGGGTCCCACAGGTAGTCGGACTTGGTCAGCGTGTGGTCGGTGGGCGCGTGGGGGTAACCGATCTCCGACAGGCGCTTCACCACTCGGGCGAACTCCTTGCGATCGGGAACCACGATCGCCAGGTGGTACAGGCCCGTGGTGCCCTGGGTCACCGGCTGAACGGCGCCCGGATGCAAGACAACCAACTCCCTGCCCTCAGCCCCGAGGCGGATCGCCGGGCCTTCCTCCAGCATCTGCAGGCCCAATACGTTCTGGTAGAACGTGGCCGCCCGGCTCCCATCGGTTACCGCCAGGTGGACTGCGCCGACGCCGGTTGCCGGGGCAATCGAGCGGGTCTCGGTCCGGGTGTGGGTGTCATTCATATCGGTAATTCTTCCTCGGTGTCGATGAACCATACATAGGCTATTACGCTACAAGTAGCTCATATATTCCTAGTGGTTCGGGCAGGCCCGATACCGTAGGATTCTGCCGATGGGAAACAATCCGGTGCAGGTATGCGACCAGGCGCTAACTCAGGTCTTTTCGCTGCTGGGAAAGCGCTGGACGGGAATGATCATCGGAGTCCTTCTCGACGGGCCGCGCCGGTTTGCCGAGATTGCCCGGTCTGTGCCGTCGATCACCGATGGAATGCTGTCCTCCCGCCTGGCCGAGCTGCGCGACGCAGGTCTGGTCGAACGGCAGATCATCGAAGGGCCGCCGGTGGCGACTCTGTACCGGCTCACCCCTGGCGGTGCCGCCCTGCGTCCGGCGCTGGAGGAGCTGATGGCGTGGGCCCGGGCCCACCTGGACGGCCTGGAGCGGGCAGCCGCCGGCTGATACAGGATCTGGGCCGGTTTGCGGCCTGCGAGCAGAAAGAAAAGGAAAGGGACGGTCCCTTCGAGGGGACCGTCCCTTTTCGAACGGGACCGGCTGGTGTCCGGGGTGTCCAGCTGCCCCCGGTTTGATTAGCGCCGGGTCCGAAAGCCGCCCGATCCGCTGGTGGACTCCGTCTCGCTGCTCGAGCTGACGTTGAAGCTGGTGCCGTAGTTCTGTTGCATCTGCTCGGCGAACTGCATCCAGCTGCCGAGGTTGCCCCACTGGCCGAACTGGCCCGTGTTCCCGGTGGGCGCCGGCTGGCTGGGCACCGGCTGGTTGATGACCGTTCCCGGAGCCTGGAACTTCTGCTGGTATTCGGTTGCCGTCGACATCAGGGCGGCAGCCATATCGGTGATCTGCTTGAACATCCCGAAGGCCGAGCCGCTGGCCTTGTCGATGCTCTTGGCCGCGTCGCCGACTGCGTTCTGGGCCCCGTGGACCGCCTGGCCCGCCGCGGTCTGCAGTGCGCCGAGCTGGGCGACTGCCGAGTTCAGCTGGGCAGCCGCGTTGTTGACCTGGTCGATACCCTGCTGCCCGAGGGCGGTGGCCTGCTTTGCGCAGGCGGTCGCGCTGTCGGCAATAGCCTGGGCCTGGGCGACCATGGCAGTTGCCTGCTCCTGGGTGGTGATGCCCGGAATGCCTGCCACCAGAGCGTTCACCTGAGCGGTGAGCTCGTCCAGGCACTTCTGGGCTGCGGCGGCCGCCTTGGCGGCGTTGCGCTCGGCCTGGGAGGCGCCACGGACGGCCTGGGTGGAAGCCCCGGCCGCCAGCCCCTGGGCTCCCTGGTCGATAACCGCCTGGTGGAACTTGGGCAGCTCGGGGAACACCAGAGGAACGCCGCCTCCGGTGGGCAGCGCCAGCGTCTCCGGTCCGGCGGCGGTGATGGTGGAAACGGCGATATCCTGGCCGGCGGTGGGCAGCGAACCCGCCGCGGCCATGCCCCCGGCTACTCCGCCAACCGTGACTACGACGGCGGCGATCTTGCCGAGGATGGTGGTAAACAGGCCTCCGAACATGAATCCCTCCAATTTTTGTGCGGTCCTTTGAAGTGCAATGACAAGCGGTGAGCGTCGGCCCGGCACATTTTGATATCGGTTCGCCAGATCTTTCCGAGAAAAAGAAAAGACAACGTCAGGGGAAAGTTAGATTTGTCTTGACCTTGGGCCGGCTAACGCGTTGACTATGGTCGACCTTATTCTTCGTCGTGCCGGCGAGAAGGGGATGGGTGAGGAGCGAGTTGGCGGGCACCAGCAGTGCAGTGCATACCCGGGCGGGGGACGCAAGGGACCCGTGCGCGGACTGCCCGCTGGTTACGGTCTGGGTCTGCCGCAAGTGCAAGGGCAGCGACACGGTCGTGGACTTCCTTACCGACGAGACCCGGGCTTCGGTCAAGACCGTACGGTGCCAGAAGGTATGCAAGGGACCGGTGGCCGGACTGGCGGTCCGGGGCCGCATGGAGTGGTTCGGCCGCCTGAAGGGTCCCAAGCAGCTCGACGCCATGAAGCGGATGGTCGGAGCAAGTCCTGCCCCCAAGATTCCCAAGCGTCTGCGCAAGCGGATGTCGGAAGAGCGGTCGGGCTGCCGCCCCCGATGAGGGTTTTGCCCATCGTATTGGCCTGACCCGGCTGGGGTACTCTGGCGGCATGGTGTCCGCCCCTTCCCCAGAGCCTTTACCGGCTACGTCCGAGGTGCTGGCAGCGATAGACATCGGAACCAACTCGATACACCTGGTGATCGCGAGGGTCACCGGTCCCCATGCCATGGAAGTGCTGGGACGCGAAAAAGAGATGGTCCGGCTGGGATCGGGTGCCGGGGACCTCAAGCACCTGGCCGGCGACGCGGTTGACCGGGGCGTTCGGACGCTCGCCCGCTTCCGGGAGATGGCCGACGTCCTCGGGGCGCCGGTGACTGCGGTGGCAACGAGTGCGGTGAGAGAGGCCGAGAACCGGCAGGTGTTTCTGGACCGGGCGCGGGACGAGGCGGGAGTTGAGGTGGAGGTCATCTCCGGCTTCGAGGAGGCCCGCCTGATTCACCTCGGCGTACTGCAGGCGGTGCCCTTTTTCGACCAGAGGCTGCTCGTCTGTGACATCGGAGGGGGGTCCACCGAGCTGCTGGTGGGCTGGCGGGGCGAAAGCCTCGCCGTCCGCAGCTTGAAGATGGGTGCCATCCGGATGACTCAGCGGTTCTTCGACGCCGACAAGGTGCCTTCCGGTGCGGTCGACTCCTGCCGGCGGTATGTTCGGGCGAACCTGGCGGCGTTCGGCCGGGAGGTGAGACGGCTGGGGTTCGAGGTTGCCGTCGGCTCCTCGGGCACCACGGCGACCGTCTCGGCGATGGCTTTGGCGCGCAAGGAGGAGGCGGCACCGAAGACGTGGAACAACTTCGTCCTCAGCCGAAGCGACCTGAAGTCTGTCATCAAGTCCCTGGTCAAGGCTTCGTCCCCGGAGGCCAGAGCCAAACTGCCCGGCATGGACCCTAAGCGGGCCGACATCATCCTGGGTGGGGCAATCATCCTTGAACAGGTATTCGATGAGTTCGAGATACCGGAGATGGTCTTCTCCGACTACGCCTTGCGGGAGGGCGTCCTGCTCGACGCGTGGCGGCGTCACCACGGAGGCTCGCTTCACCACCTTTCCGACCTGAGGCGCAGAAGCGTGATCTACCTGGCCGAGCAGATGGATGACGACCCGGATCACTCCGGCCACGTAGCTCAGCTGGCCCTCAGCCTCTTCGACCAGACCTGTGATCTGCACGGCCTGGGCGACGATGCCCGGGAGTACCTGGAAGCGGCAGCCCTGCTGTGCAACCTGGGGCTGTTCCTCAGCCACGCCGGCCACCACCGCCACAGCTACTACATGATCAGAAACTCCGAGCACCTTACGGGTTTCACCGACCGGGAGATCGAGCTGATCGCTCAGATTGCCCGGTACCACCGCAAGAGCGTGCCCAGCGCGAAGCATCCGGAGTTCGGCCTGCTCTCGAAAAAGGACCAGGCCCTGGTGCGATCCTGTGCCGGACTGCTGCGGATCGCCATCGGCCTCGACCGTTCCCACGGGCAAAAGGTTAGCGGGATCGAGGTGGTCGTCGGGAAGACGGTAACCGTCCATGTGGACGCCAGGGACGGTGCCGACATAAGCCTGGAGCTGTTCTCCTCCTCCCAGCGGGCGGACCTGGCGACGGAGGCACTGGGTCTGCCGGTGGAGGTGGTGGCCGCAGATGACTGAGGTTTCCCGGACGTTCACCTGCTTCGGCGGGGCCACCACGGTTGCGGTGGAGGGTAGCGGACCCGAAGGGGCGGCCGAGGAGGCGGTTCAGATGTCCATCGACCTGCTGCTCGATCTGCATGCAACGTTCTCCCGGTTCAAGCAACAGAGCGAGCTGTCCATCCTCAACCACAGTAACCAGGAGACCGTGGCGGTGAGCCCGGTGATGGCCCGCTTCGTGCAAGCGGCCGTGGATGCCGCCGACGCCACCGGGGGACTGGTCGACTGCACCCTGCTGGAGGCGATCGAGGAGGCGGGCTACCGGGAGGACCGCTTCCGGGGAACCCTGGCTCTGCCGCTTGCTCTGGCCCTGGCGCCGGCCCGCCGGCCGGGGGCCGGTTCGTCAACGCAATGGTGGAAGCAGGTGAAGGTGAACCTGGACGCAGGCACGGTGACCCGCCCTAGAGGGCTGAAGTTCGACGGAGGAGGGATGGTCAAAGGCCTGGCTGCTGATGCGGTTGCCGCCAGGCTTGCCGGATACCCCGGGTTTGCCGTCGACTGCGAGGGCGACCTGAGGGTGGGGGGGACCGAGGCAGTGGCCCGAATGCTGGAGGTGCCAAACCCGTTCAGCGGGCCGGTCGTCCACGAGTTCGCAGTGACCGACGGAGCCCTGGCCACCAGCAGCGTCTCCAAGAGGAGCTGGTTTCAGTCGATGAGACCGACCCACCACCTTCTGGATCCCAACACCAAAGGCTCCGCTTTTACCGGGGTCGTCCAGGTGAGCGCTCTGGCCCCCACCGCCGTCGAGGGTGAGGTGCTGGCGAAGGCCGCACTGTTGAGCGGACCCGAATCGGCGGATGGGTGGCTGCCGCACGGGGGAGTGGTGATCTTCGACGACGGCTCGAACCGGGTTCTTGAGCCGGCCTGAAACCGGGTTCAGTCGTCGATCAGCTGGAAGGTGTTGAGCGGCAGGCCGTAAACCTTCTGCGCGCCCGCCTTGTCCATGTCGGTGATCTCCAGCGTCTTGGACCCCAGCTCCCCACAGAAGTAGTGCATCACCGATTTGGGGTCGTACTGGGTCAGGTCGATGGTGTCGGCGGTGTCTTCGTCCGGACAGTCCGGGGGAGCGCCCGAGCGGATGTGCTCGTGCCGGAACCCGAGCACGTGACCCAGTTCATGACGTAGGACGCCCACCTGGTCAAAGCCGAGATCCGGAGCAAAAAACGACGGGTCGATGAGGATGCGGCGCCGGTCGGGCGGGTCGTTGGGAAAAAACGCCGCCGCGATGAAAGTTGCGCCGACGTCGAGGAAGCGCACCGTGAACAGGACGCCCTTCGGCTTGACGGTTTCGCTCTCGTCCAGGTCCGCCCGGTATGCGAAGTCGACGCCGCAGGCCTCCTCCCACGCCTTGGTTGCCTCGTTCATCGCAGACCCCACCTTCATGTACTGCTCGTTGTTGGGAAAGGTGGACTTGAGGACGCAGTAGCTCAGCTCCAGGCCGGGCCGCCAGCGGACTATCCTGCCGCCCTGCACCATCCCCATCAGGCCCCGCTCGCCGGTGGAGGTGATCCCCATGAGTCGAGCGAAGCCCAGGCCGGCATCTGTGGCGGCGCGGTCGGCCTGGCGCTGTTTTTCGAAGGCTTCCCGTTGCTGGGCATAGATGAACAGCTGGTCGGCATCCAAAAGCGTGTCGCCTTCGGCCACGTAGTAGGTCTCGCCGTCGATTACTACCGTCTTCAGGCTCTGCAGCAGGTGGTCGTAGAGGCTGGTGTTCATCTTCCCCCGCAGCGCGGGCTTGCTTTGCAAAAGCGAGCTGGCGAGGCTCTTATCGGTCTCGGGCATTTTGCCTCCTACTCGGGCGGCATGAGATCCGGCCGGTTCTTGCGGGCCCATTCCATAAGGACCTCATCCGAGTCCTTGAGCATGTCGCCGCCCCGGACGTAGTAACTGACGTCATCGACGACCACCTGGGGGAGAGAGTCCAGCCACTTGCGGAACTCCGGAAGCGCCCAGACCTCGCGGTGGATTTCGGAGCGTCGGTCGGACGCCCCGGCTTCGGCGCGGGAGCCGGCATCGCCGGCCGGATCGTTCATTTCCTCGTTATACAACGCATATTCAGCGCCGGAGAACCGTTTTTCGTTGAGAGCCGGATCCTGCGAGCCAGTTTAAGTACAATCTTGCGATCCCCCATTTCGCCCCATTCTGCCGGAGGAGCCTTGAGTAACCAGACCAACCGGTCCGTTGCGGAGCCGGCGCTGCGAGTGGACGCCGACTTCGAAGACGAGTACCCCGGCGCAGATCCCCTTTCGACCGAGTGCTTCATGAACATAGCCCGGGCCTCGGATCAGCTTCTGGGAGAGCTGAACCGCCGCCTGAAGGCGGACTTCGACCTCTCGATCTCCGCAGCCACCGTGCTGGCCATCATCGACGGGGCCGGGGAGCCGATTACTCCCGGAGTGATTGCCGAGCGGGCGATCATCGCGGCGGCAAGCACCACCTCGGTGCTCGACACTCTGGAGCGCCGGGGCCTGGTGGAGCGCCGGCCGCATCCGACCGACCGGCGCAAACTGCTGATCGACCTGACATCGTCGGGCCGCAGCGCCATCGACAAGATACTGCCCGGCGTCCACCGGCTGGAGACGGCGGTCATGAGCGCTCTCAGCGAGGACGAAAGGCGCGATCTGCTCGGGTTGATCGCCAAGGTCCAGGCAAGCGTGGCGGCGGTGGCAGCCCAGCCAGCCGAGCCGCTGGGCGGACTGAGAAGAGTTCCTTCCCGGCTGCGCTCGAGCTCAGCGGCCGGCTAAGGCCGGTTTGCGGGCAGCGCCCGCAGGTTTCCGCCGGCGTCGAGGAAGATCCGCATGTCCCCCAGGGTCATCCCGATAAAGTCCGGTAGCTCGGCGGCGTTCTGGACCATAGCAGGCCGCCCGGCGGGGAAGTCCCACGGGACCGGGTCCAGCGGTCCCAGATACTGGCGGGCCGGCGCTTCCGGGCTGCGCTTGGCCTGTTCGCTGCTCGACAGGCGGACGTAGGAGAGCCCTTCCTGAGGTTCCCCAACCTCGCCGTTGTCCAGATTGATCGACACCTGCGCGCCCTCGGCGGTGGTCCCGAGAATCCTCGAAAGGTCGGCGGTGACCCCGATGAAGGGGCCGGGCTCGGTCGGCGGCCGGAACTGACCGGTTGACCACAGGGGATCGCCGCTGGCCGGGTCCAGCCTTTGCAGCCCCGCTTCGGCGCTGCACACCACCACGACGTCCGGGACCGGCTGCGGGCAGAGACCGAAGTCGGGATGGTGCCATCTCACCGAGCCGGTGTCCGGATCCAGGCCCACGGTCCCGTTGGGGGCTTCGGGGTTGGAGTTCGACTCCACTATCAAGGTCCCCCCGGCCAGCACCGCCTCCGCAACCACCGGTCTTGCATCCGGCCCGAGCGTCTCCCGTAGATCGGTTGCCCAGCGGTCTCCTCCGGTGGCCGGGTCGACCGAGCGCAGGACGGGCACGTTCAGGTCCTGCACGACCACCAGGCCGTCTTGCGCGTACAGGCGAAACTGGCTCCCGGGCGACGTCCACACGGTCTCGCCGCTGGCCGGGTCCCTGGCAACCAGCGCTGCCGACTCCAGCGACCAGTTGTCCTCGCTGCACACAAGCTCTCCACAAACGAACGGCCCGAAGGTCTCCTCAACCTGGACCTGCCAGATCTCATTGCCGGATGCTGGGTCGCTCCCTACGAACACGCTTTGAAAGCCGTCCGGCTCAAGGCCGACCACCACGTTGTCGAACAGCACCGGGGTCCCCACCCCGGTGCCCGAGTATCTCGCCGACGGCGACCACGGGCGGGTGAACCGAATCTCGCCGGTGCCGCCGTCGATCACCACCATCTCAAGGTCGGATGACCTGCCGTCCACCACGGCGACGGTGTTGCCCAGCCCCACCGGACTGCTCGCTGCCCGGATTCCTGAGGTGCTCCATCCCTCCTCCCCGGGGGCCGGGTCGTCGCCGCAGGCCGCGGCAAGCAGCAGAACAACGATCAACAGGACAGCTCGAAGTCGCGTGTGCATCGGGTCTCTACCGTTCCTTTTTGGTCCGGGGATGGCGTCGGGACTGTAAAGCCATTATTGCCGTTCCTGCAGCCATCCCCGTTCGGTGACCGCCTGCAAGAATCGCCGGTAGCCGTGTTCCAGGGCCTCGACCTCCGCACCATTGGGTTCGAAGACCAAGCCCTCGGCCGCCATGGCCGCGGTGGCGCTTCGCAGGTCCGGATGAAGGGTGCCCGAAGCCGCAAGGATGCACGCCCCCAGGGCCGTCCCGGCCGCCGGCTTGGCCTCCAGCGAGGTTCCGAGGACGGTAGCCCGGATGACGTTCCAAACCGCGCTTTTGCTGGCCCGCCCGGATGAGACGATCGGCCCCTTGGGCTCGGCCCCCAGGGTGCGGAGCCGCTCGTAGCCCAAACGTTCGACGAAGGCCACCCCTTCCAGGATCGCCCGGTAACGATCGAACCGGTCCAGGGGGGTGCCGAGGGTGAAGCCCTCTGCCTCGGCGCAGGCGAAGGGAAAGCGTTCGCCCCTTCCCAAGAGCGGATAGGTGACCACTCCCGAAGGCCCCCCGGCGGCAGCCCCGGCATCCAATTGCCCAAGGTCGTCGCCGGCGAACTCGGTAGTGAGTATCCGTCCGCCGGTGCTGGAGGCGCCGCCGGGCAGCCACCATCCGCCGGGGTGAAGGTGGCTGTAGACCGCGCCGGCGGGATCGGCGACCGGCCGTGCGCTTGCTCCCTTCAGGACGAGGGTCGACCCGAGGACCGACACGAAGCGGCCCGGTTCGGCGGCCCCGGCGGCCAGCTGGGAAGCGCAGGAGTCGGTCATTCCCAACTTGATCTCACACCCTGCAGGCAGCCCGGTGGCACCGGCGGCGTCCCGGCTCAGCCGCCCCGCCGAAGAGCCCGGCAGCAGAACCTCCGGCAGGAGGTCCTCGTCGATGCCCAGAGCCTGCATCGCCTCGCCGACCCATTCCCGCCGCACCGGGTCGAAGCCGCTCTTGAGGGCGTGGCTGGTGTCGGTGGGGGCCGGGACTCCGGTCAGCCGGTTGACGATGACATCCGAGGCGTGACCCAGTCGAACCACCGGGGCCGCTCCGGCCTGCCGCAGGAGCCATCCCCATTTCGGCAGTCCGAAGGAGGGTGCCATGGTCAGGCCCAGGGAGGCCCACCGCTCGGGAGCTGCCGCCTGGGCAGTCGCCGCCTCGTCGACTGCCCGCTGATCCGCGTAGGTGAGGGCCCGCCCCACCGGCAGGCCTTCCGCGTCCAGGCCTACGACGGTGGCAGAGGTGGCGCTCACACTCACCGCCGCGACGCGGCGGCTGCGGCTCCCCAGGCAGTCGGTCAGTTGAGCGAGGGCAGACGAGACCGCCGGCCACCAGGCGGATGGGTCCTGCTCGCACCATCCGGGCCGCGGAACCGCCGGCTCGGGTAGGGGTCGTTCCGCGAATGCGCAGACGTTGCCGGAGGCGTCGGCCGCAATCGTTCGCACCGCGGCAGTCGCCAGGTCAATTCCCACCACCAGGTCCATCCGGCAAACCTACCGCCTGGGCGCCCGTCCGGAAGCCTCAGGCGGCGTTGGTAACGCCTACAACCCGGCAAACAGATCTTCGTCCCGGCCGTCGGGGATCGGGGTGCCCCACCAGAGGGTGAACGACTCCCGGCTCAACAGGTCGTCCCCCACTTCGCCGGCGAGCTGGGTCATGAAGTTATCGGGGCCGAACTGGGTGGCGTGGCACCGTAACGCCGCCCGTTTGGCCTCGACGGTGGCCCGAACGTCCATTGTGACGTCGATCTCGTCGTCCTCCTGCCCGATGATCGGCATGTCGGGCCGGTCGAAGGCGCTGGTGTCCACGCCCATCTTCTCCAGCCGGTGCCTCATCTCGGTAAACCTGGTCCTGGAGATCGCGGTGAAAAACAGCCGGCGCGGGGCCCAGGCCGGTCCGGCTTGCGGATAGCGCGTGTCGTCGCGGGCGGCTGCCACGGCAGCGACCGTCTGGTGGTGAATCGCGATGTGATCAGGATGGCCGTACGCCCCCTCGGGGTCGAAGGTGATCACCACCTCGGGCCTGAGCTCCCGGATAAAGCCGACCAGGCTGGCGATGACCTCGTCCCGGTCGGCCATGACGTATGCCCGGGGATCGTTGTTGTCATCGGAGCCCTCCATGCCGGAGTCCCGGTAGCCGAGGAACTCCACCCTGCTTATGCCCAATGCCTCGGCGGCGCATCTCAGCTCGCGCTCGCGCACCTCGCCCAGGTTCTCCGGCGAAGCCATGACCGGGTCTGCGATCTTGCCGGCTTCACCCCGGGTGGCGCATACCAGGGTGACCTCGGCGCCCTGCGCCGCGTAGTGGGCAAGCGTGCCTCCAACCGCAAAGGACTCGTCGTCGGGATGGGCAAAACAGGCAAGTATGGAGTGGGTCACCGCTTAACCGATCTCTTCGGAGGACTGAGGAGCAAACAGCCTAACCTCAGCAGCCCCGTCCCCCCGGTGAGGGCCGGTCGGGGATTGAGGGGTCCACAACCTCTATGTGGACGTGAGGCCAGGCCGGGTCGGCCGTCCTGGCTTTGTCGACCTGCGATTCGAACGGGAGCTGATGCGGCCCGGGGGCCAACACCGTCTCGCGGGCGGTTACCCGCTGTCCCTTTTGGACGTTGAGGCCGGTCATGTGCAGGACCTTGACCTCCCAGCCCGGGCGTTCGTCCGGCTCGATCACCACGTAGTAGTCCCGCGTGTTGCAGTACAGGATGTAGGAGCCGCCCCTGATAACCGTGCCGGTCACCGGAGCGCGGATCTCACCGGCCGGGTCGCTGACGATATCGGCGGCGGTCCGGGAGCCGGTTCCCCGTTTGCGGGACTCCAGCGTCATCGGCGAGACCGTCGTGGCCATGGTCACCATCGGGCGGGCCCCGTCATGGTTCGCCTCGTGAAATCCCACCCGCTCCACGCGCGCGGCCGGGTGGTACAAAGTCACGCCCTCCACGTCGGCGAAGGGAGTGAACGGCTGCTCGGTAACCGACCGCGGCGGGGGAGGCGGGGGGACCACTTCGATCGCCGGCTCCACCGGTGCGACATCGGAAGCGGCCGGGTTGTCCGGAGGCGGGGCGGATTCTCCCATGGCGGGCACGCAAGCGCCGAGAAGCGTCGTGATCAAAAGGAGCACCACTGCAATTATGGGTCTGCGGCTTTGCACGCTGGCCCCCTCGGGTACCTAGACTTACTCACAAGAGTTTCTCACCTTGTTGGTAGAAAGCCTCCCAATCTCAGAAAGGCGGCGACCGATGGACGACCTTTGGGCAAGCCTCAGCGAGGGGGATCGCAACCGGGCCAACCGGATGACTGCGGAGTCGGTCCAGGTCATGGCCGCCGGCCTGGCGCATGTGTTCCGGGGGGACATGTTGGCGGCCAACGCGGTTTTCGAGCAGCTGAGCCCCCAGCCGGCCGACCAGGCGATGAACGCTCATGCGTTTGCGGTTGCGGTGGTGGACTACTGCTCCAAGGAAATGGAGCGCGATCCCATCGAGCTGCTGGAGGATATGGCAGCCCGGGCGGCTCTGCTCAGGGAATCCATCGAGGGGGAAGATAACCCGGGCGGCGAGCCGTCTGCTTAGCTGCGCACCAGAGGCTTGTACTTGATGCGGTGAGGCTGGTCGGCGTCCGAGCCCAGACGCTTACGCCGGTCCGCCTCGTAGTCCGAAAAGTTGCCTTCGAACCACCTCACCACCGACTCGCCTTCAAAAGCCAGCACGTGGGTTGCGATGCGGTCCAGGAACCATCTGTCATGGCTGATGACCACCGCGCACCCGGCGAATGACAGCAGGGCATCCTCGAGCGCTCGAAGCGTGTCGACGTCAAGGTCGTTGGTGGGCTCGTCGAGCAGAAGGACGTTGCCGCCCGACCGCAGGACCTTCGCAAGCTGAAGGCGGTTGCGTTCCCCTCCCGAGAGCGTGCCCACCTTCTTCTGCTGGTCGGTCCCCTTGAACCCGAACGACGCCACGTAGGCTCGTCCATGGATCTCCCGCCCGCCGACCACCAGGTTGTCCAGACCGCCGGTGACCTCGTCGTAGACGGTCTTCTGCCCGTCCAGCGCCTCCCGGCTTTGGTCGACGTAGGCGAGCTGCACGGTGGGCCCCACTCTCAATGAGCCGGAGTCCGGCTTCTGGTCATCGGTGATCATCCTGAAAAGCGTGGTCTTGCCGGCTCCGTTGGGCCCGATGATGCCTACGATCCCCCCTTTGGGGAGGGCGAAAGAAAGGTCGTCGATCAGAAGCCGGTCGCCGTAGCCCTTGGTCAGATTCTCGGCTTCCACCACCAGGTTGCCCAACCGGGGACCGGGGGGGATCGTGATCTCGAGCTTGCCGGTCTGATCGGGCGCCGCCTCCGCCTCCGCCGCAAGTTGCTCATAGCTGGTCAAGCGGGCCTTGCCCTTCGCCTGGCGGGCGCGGGCGGACATGCGGATCCACTCCAGCTCCCGCTGCAGGGTCTGGCGCCGGCGGGCATCGGCTTTCTCCTCCATCGCCAGCCGGTTCTGCTTTTGCTCCAGCCAGGACGAGTAATTTCCCTCCCACGGGATGCCATGCCCGCGGTGCAGCTCGAGGATCCACCCTGCGACGTTGTCCAGGAAGTACCGGTCATGGGTTACTGCGACCACGGTCCCCGGATAGTCCTGCAGGGTGCGCTCCAGCCACGCGACCGATTCGGCATCCAGGTGGTTGGTAGGCTCGTCCAACAGCAAAAGATCGGGTTTTTGCAGCAGCAGCCGGCACAATGCCACCCGGCGGCGCTCTCCTCCAGACAGGGTGGCCACCTCGGCGTCGCCCGCAGGCAGGCGCAGAGCGTCCATTGCTATCTCAAGGGTCCGGTCCACCGACCAGGCATCGGTTGCATCGATCTTCTCCTGCAACTGTGCCTGCTCTGCGATCAGCTTGTCGAAATCGGCATCCGGGTCACCCATGGCCTCGCAGACCGCGTTGTAGCGGTCGATGAGTGACTTCGCCTCGCCGACGCCTTCCGCCACGTTGCCCATGACGTCCTTCGAGGAATCGAGCTGGGGCTCCTGGGGGAGGAAGCCGACGCTGAAGCCGGGGGTGAGGCGGGCCTCGCCCGTATAGCCGTCGTCCTCCCCGGCCATGACCTTGAGCAGGGACGACTTTCCGGAGCCGTTGGCGCCCAGAACGCCGATCTTGGCTCCCGGAAACATCGAGATGTTGATACCACGCAGGACCTCCCGGTCGGGAGGATGGGTCCGCCGTAGGTCGCGCATGGTGAAGATGAACTGTGGGGGCATCGTCTCAGGTTAACCCAGCCCGCAGGGAGTCGGAGCATCCTCTGCAGATCCAAATGCGGCAATCAACCCGGGCGCCCATGTTGAATAATCGGCAGCGGCCGCCCGCTCCCCGCTTAACCCGATCCAGAATCTGCCGATAAAGGGTTACTGCCAATTAGTCCTGCGGGGGACGGGGGCTGCACAAAGGAGACTGCCGTGTCCCCAGCCCCAGGGTCGTTTCATCCATACCGTCCGCAACATCGAACGTCGAAAACACGCAGCCGCATCGCCAAGGTCGCGATAATCACTGCAGTTGCCCTTGGAATGCTTCCGGTCCTGCCGGCTCATGCGAGTTCCAACTTCGGGCTGGTTGCGGATTTCCCGACCGTTCAGCCGGTGGGCAAGGAACCGCTGAGCCCACCAACCATCTGGATATCCAGTGTCAGCAGCGATTCGCTGACTGTGACCGACCTTCGCTTCGTCCCGTCCTGCTCCAACTGGGACGTGAATTGCATAGGGGGTATCGCGGATCCGGGAACCTTCAACATCAGCGCCACCGGTATGGGTATTGCGAAGACGGCGTGTGCCAACCGCAGCTTCGACTTCAAAGTTGTCGATCCCACCACCGGACAGGTGCGGATCACGCCTGCCGACGGCAAGCCCGTGGTCCTCACTGCCCATGACATGGCCAGCGATCTGGACACCTGCCGGATCAGCTTTACGATGACCGCAAACCGAGTACCCAACCACGATTCGTTCCCCAGCGTGGAGGGCTTCCAGACCAACCAGAACATGCGCATCTCAGGCACCACAAACGGACAATCCCTCACCTTCACCAGCCATGACATCACCACAGTGACGGTCCCGCCGCCCCCATC
>Ga0247713_1000747_pt1 | contig 18193 bp, 17 predicted proteins | sample 21E_NmetaG_FD_189936 | JGI IMG/M metagenome (GOLD analysis project Ga0247713, IMG submission 189936) | Soil microbial communities from hillslope of Landscape Evolution Observatory, University of Arizona, Oracle, AZ, United States - 2-1-E_N | ecosystem: Engineered > Artificial ecosystem >... | reverse complement strand
CGGACTCTGCGTCGAGGCGTGTCCGACCGAGGCACTTCTTATGACTACCGAGTACGAGCTTTCGGGCACATCAAGGAACGACCTCATCTACACGAAGGACCGGCTGATCGTAGACGCTCCCATCGTCCGGCACTGGGAAAGCAAGAGGGAGCTATCACCCGATCTTTCCCGCGCCCGCCGGGTGCAAGGGTTGGAGCGCGATGCCCGTTATCCGGAGGAGTTCCTGCCGAAGACCAGAGGTCGTTCGTGACCATCGACTTTGCGATTTTCGCGATCGTCTTCGTCGTGGCACTGGGTTCGTCGATGGCGATGCTGTTTGCGAAGAATGCGGTTCACGTGGCGCTGTTTCTGGTTGCAGCCCAGGTTGCGCTGGCCCTCGCTTTCCTCCTCCAAGGAGCGTTTTTCGTCGCCGCGATTCAGATCATCGTGTATGCGGGCGCCATCATGGTCCTGTTTCTCTTCGTGATCATGCTGCTCGGCGTAGACCGGCGCGATGCGCTCATAGAACCGCTCGCGGGACAGCGCACACTCGCGGTCGCACTGGGTCTTCTGCTCGCCGCGGAGATCGTCTACGTCGCCGCGCGCGGCGTCGATTTGGTGGCTGCAACCGGGGGGGACCGGGCGTTGAGGGCGATCAACGAGGATCCGGGGAACGTCGTCGCACTCGCCAGGTTGCTGTTCAGCCGGTACCTGCTCCCGTTCGAGGTCACCGGTGTGACTCTGGTCGTCGCAATCGTGGGCGTCATGGTGCTCGCGAAACGCATCGGGCGCATGGGCTCACCGGTTGCAGAGCGGTCGGAGACGTCAGAGCAGGTGCCGGCATGACCTCGGTCGCGCCCGGCTACTTTCTAGCGCTTGCCGGGCTGATGTTCACGGTAGGCGCCGTCGGCGCGCTGGTCCGGCGCAATGCCATCGTCATCTTCATGTTCGTCGAACTCATGTTGAATGCGGTCAACCTCATGTTTGTGACCTTCGCTCGGATGCACGGCAACATCGACGGTCAGGTCGTCGTCTTCTTCGTCCTGGTGGTTGCGGCCGCGGAGGTCGTGATCGGGCTGGCGATCATCGTCGCAATCTTCCGTCGCCGAGCCGACGCGAACGTCGACACGGTCAACCTCCTGAAGTGGTGACAGGATGAGCGAACACGGTTTTGACGCTTCTCTCGCTCCACTGATCATCGCGTTTCCCGCAGCTTCCGCGACCTTGCTGCTGTTCTTCGGGCGTCGCTTGGGGCGTATTTCCGGCTGGGTTGCCACCGGTGCCGTTGCGGCGTCATTCCTCGTCGGCCTCGTCCTCTTCACAACGATGCTCGGAGCCGAGGCCGAACACGAGCACAACATGCGCCGTGCCGCCGTAACCCTGTTCGACTGGATCAGGGTCGGCGACTTCTCCGCCGGCGCCGGTCTGCTCGTCGACCAGCTGTCGATGACGATGGTGCTCGTCATCACCGGCGTCGGAGCGCTCATCCATCTGTACTCGATCGGCTACATGGACGGGGACGAGCGTTATCCGCGCTACTTCGCCTATCTCAATCTGTTCGTCGCCGCCATGCTGATCTTGGTTTTGGGCGACAACCTCCTGGTGATGTTCGTGGGTTGGGAGGGAGTGGGCCTGTGCTCCTATTTGTTGATCGGGTTTTGGTTCGACAGGTCGTATGCGGCCACGGCCGCCAAGAAGGCATTCGTCGTCAACCGCATCGGAGATTTCTCATTCTTGCTCGGGATCTTCTTGCTGTTCGGCGTCGTCGGCTCGCTGGCGTTCACCGATATCAACCTCGCGAGCGCAGAAGGGGGCATCGGCGCCGGTGTGGCGGTCGTCGCGGCCCTGCTGCTCTTTGGTGGCGCCGTGGGAAAAAGTGCCCAGATACCTCTATACGTGTGGCTTCCCGATGCGATGGCCGGGCCCACGCCGGTATCTGCCCTCATCCATGCGGCAACGATGGTGACCGCCGGTGTGTACATGGTGGCGAGGCTTTCCCCCCTGTATGAAGCGGCGGGGCCCGACGCGATGAATATCGTCGCGTGGACCGGCGCCGCCACTGCTCTTCTTGCCGCCCTAATCGCCGCGGCCGAGTACGACATCAAAAAGGTTCTGGCCTATTCGACCGTGTCGCAGCTCGGTTACATGTTCCTCGCGTTGGGCGTCGGTGCATACTCGATCGCGATCTTTCATTTGGTCACACACGCGTTCTTCAAGGCGCTCATGTTCCTCGGCGCCGGTGCGGTCATGCACGGGCTAAACGACGAGGTGGACATGCGGAAGATGGGCGGGCTCCGGAAGGTCATGCCCCGCACCGGGTGGTCCTTCATGATGGGGTGGCTTGCGATCTCCGGGGTCGTCCCATTCGCCGGTTTCTTCTCGAAGGATGCAATTCTGGCTTCGGCGTGGGCCGATGGGCAATATGCGCTGTGGATCGTGGGCGCCGTCACGACCGCGTTGACGGCCTTCTACATGTCACGGCTGTACCTTCGGGTGTTCGAGGGCGATGTCGTCGTGCCGGAGGGGGCACATCCGCACGACCCGCCGTGGACCATGACTGCGGCAATCGTGCCGCTCGCGGTCCTCTCACTGCTGGGCGGGATCATCAACCTTCCCGAGGGACTTCCTTCTGCACTTGCGTTGGAGCATTTTCTCGATCCGGTTCTCGGTGAGGCGGTCGTGCCCCACGGAAACGCCGCATGGCTCCTTGCGACCGCAGCGCTCGTCCTCTCCGCGTTCGGCATCGTCATCGCTCGGGGGCTGTATCTGTCACCCGACGGCGAGGATCGGCGATCTCGTCTCGAGCGGCGGCTGCACCCGCTCGTCGGCGCCGCCCGTAACAAGCTGTACGTCGATAAGACCTACGAGACTCTCGTCCTGCAACCGGGGCGCGATCTGGCGGTGTTCTGCGCCGAGACCCTCGACAAGAGAGTGGTCGACGGAATCGTCAACGGCATCGGGCGCATACTGGGGGCCGTCGGCGAGGTCGGCCGCCGCGTCCAAACGGGATACGTCCGAAGCTACGCGGCATTGTTCTTCGTGGGTGCGGTCGCCCTGTTCTCGATACTGCTGTTGAAGGTCGGGACGTGATGGCCGACTTTCCGTTCCTCGACCTCGCCGTCTTCGTTCCTCTTGTTGGTGCCGTTCTCATCGGATTGGTGCCGCGCCGTCTCGAGCACACCGTCAGGTGGGCCGCGTTGGGCACGGCGATCTTGACGTTTCTGCTGTCGCTCGGGCTCCTCGTGAACTTCGACGCAACAAGGGACGGTTTCCAGCTCGGGTCGCGCGCCGAGTGGATCCCGGAATGGGGCGTGAGTTACATCACCGGCGTCGACGGCGTCAGCCTGTGGATGGTTCTCCTCACCACTTTTCTGATGCCCCTGTGCGTGCTCGCGTCGTGGTCGATCACCAGGAAGATCAAGCCGTACTTCGTGTTCCTACTGGCGCTCGAGACGGGCCTGCTCGGCGTGTTTGCGTCACTCGACATGTTTCTCTTTTACCTGTTCTGGGAGGCGACGCTCGTCCCGATGTACTTCCTGATCGGAATGTGGGGCTACGGCAACCGCCTCTACGCCGCCATGAAGTTCTTTCTCTTTACGCTTGTCGGCTCGCTCTTGATGCTCGTGGGAATCCTGTATCTGTACTTCACCGGTGGTGACCTCACGTTTTCCTACGAGGCGCTGCTCGGGACGCCGCTCGCGATGGACACGCAGCGTTTGCTGTTTCTGGCCTTCTTCGCGTCGTTTGCGGTCAAGGTGCCGCTGGTTCCATTTCATACATGGCTCCCCGACGCCCATACCGAGGCGCCCACCGCCGGTTCCGTCATGCTGGCCGGCGTGCTGCTGAAGCTTGGGGCATACGGGCTGATCCGGTTTGCCATTCCATTGTTCCCGGACGCAGCTCGTGAGATGGTCCCATGGATTGTCGGGTTGTCGATCGTGGGAATCGTGTACGGAGCGTTGGTCGCGGCCATGCAAAGCGACCTCAAGCGACTGATCGCGTACTCGTCGGTTGCCCACCTCGGCTTCATCACGCTCGGCATCTTCGTGGGCACCGTGGAGGGCATGTCGGGCGGCATCCTCCAGATGGTGAATCACGGGCTGTCGACCGGCGCCTTGTTCATGCTGGTGGGGGCCCTCTACGACCGCCGCCACACCCGCCTGATCGCCGACTACGGCGGGATCGCCGGCAGCGTCCCCATTTTGGCCGGCGTGTTCTTGTTCGTGGCGCTCTCATCGATCGGGCTGCCGGCGCTCAACGGTTTCGTCGGGGAATTCCTGGTGCTGTTGGGGACGTTTTTGAGCCTGCGGTGGTGGGTGGTGCCGGCCGCCTTCGGGATCGTCCTCGCCGCCGTCTACCTTCTGTGGGCCTACCAGCGCGTGTTCCAGGGCCCGTTGACCCTCGAGGACAATCGCCGCATGGCCGATCTGTCTTGGCGCGAGGTCGCCATGCTCGCGCCGATATGCGCACTGATCCTGTTCATAGGCCTCTACCCGAAGCCGTTCCTCGACCGGATCAACCCCGCGGCCGAGCGGGTGGTGCAGCAGCTGAACGAGTCGAGCGTCATCCCGGAATCGTCCCGGCTTGCGGAGGGCAAGTAGATGCCGTTCCAGGCGCCGGAGATCGAGTGGCTCGGCATCGCTCCGGAACTGGCCGTGGCCGCAACCGCGCTAATTCTCCTGCTCGTGGACTCCCTCCTGAAGGAGCGGCTTCCCAGCCTCGTGGTCCCGCTCCTCGCGACGGCCGGCCTTTTCGTCGCTGCGTTCCTGGCGGTCAAGGGATGGGAATTCGCGCGCGACGAAGGCGCTGCGTTGAACTTCTCGGGGATGATCGCAATCGATGCCTTCTCGGTCTTCGGCAAGGTGTCGTTGACGACATTCGGGCTGCTGACGGTGTGGCTTGCCCGGGAGTACTTGAGGCGCGAGCTAATAGAAGAGGCGGAGTTCTACGCGCTCATCCTCTTCGCGGTCGCCGGAATGATGCTGATGACATCTGCCGCCGACCTCGTCGTGATGTTCCTCGCCCTCGAGACCTTCTCGATCGCGCTCTACGTGCTCGTAGGCTTCCGGCGCGGCTCGTTGGTAGGACAAGAGGGGGCGATGAAGTACTTCCTGCTGGGAGCCTTTTCGTCTTCGTTCTTCCTGCTCGGGATCGCCTTCGTCTACGGCGCGACCGGCTCGACACTTCTGTATCGCGCGGGCGGGGCCGACGGAGTCGCGGGGTTCCTCGCCACGACCCCGGGAGCGGAGTTGGGTCTCCTCGTCCTCGCGGTCGCATTTCTCATCGTCGGGCTTGGCTTCAAGGTCGCTGCCGTGCCGTTTCACCTGTGGACGCCGGACGCCTATCAAGGCGCTCCCAGCCCGGTCACGGGTTTCATGGCCGCCGGGTCGAAGCTCGCCGCCTTTGCCGCTTTGCTGCGACTGCTCGACGTCGTGCTGTTCCCGCTCGTGTGGGACTGGCGTCCGCTCGTGATCGGTATCGCGACGATCACGATGGTGGTGGGCTCGGTGCTGGCGGTAGTGCAGGAGGACATCAAGCGCTTGCTGGCCTACTCGTCGATTGCCCATGCCGGCTTCGTGTTCACGGGGATCATCGCGGGCAACGATCGCGGGGTATCCGGCTCGCTCTTCTATCTCGCCACGTACGGACTCACCGTGCTCGGCGCCTTTGCGATCGTGGCGGTACTGAGCGGTGAGGAAGAGCGACGAACCCGCTTGAACGACTTCCGTGGAACCTTCAACGAACATCCCATGCTCGCCGGGCTCATGACCCTTTTCCTGCTGTCGCTCGCCGGTGTTCCGCTCACGTCCGGGTTCGTCGCGAAGCTCGTCGTGTTCGGTGCCGCGGTCGAGGCCGGCTACGAGTGGGTGGTGATCGTCGGGATGTTGGCGAGCGCAATCGCCGCCTTCTTCTATCTGCGCGTGATGGTCGTGATGTACATGGTGGAGCCGGAAGCAGATGCCCCGCGCGCCCGGCTCGGTCCGCTGTCGCTCGCCGTGCTCGCGGTGACCGGCGCGGCCACCCTCGTCCTGGGCCTCTTCTGGGGACCGCTGATCGACCTCGCCGAGCAGGCGCGCATCTTTGCCGGCTGATGCCCTTGTTCTATCGACCGTGCGGGTGCAGATCCGCACCTTCCCGGTCGGCAAAAGCTCGTGGCGCGGGGCCGCTTCACGAGCGAACGAACTCGATGAATGCCGTGGGGTGCGTGGTAGTTTCTGCCCTGATTCGGGGGCGTTCGGCCGCGGCGCGGCGCGCCCGCGCACATCATGCTCGACGGACGACTTCGATGCGATGAGGGAACAGCGTGCCTGAGGGCTATTTCGGCCAGTACGTGACGATCGGCATCTTCGCGGCCGTGGGAGCCGCCCTCCTGGGCGGAACCCTCCAGCTGTCGCGCTTGGTCCGCCCCAATCTCCCACGGGAGGAGAAGCTCACCACCTACGAATCGGGGATCGACCCGATCGGCGGAGGCTGGCAGCAGACGAGCGTCCGCTACTACATCTTTGCTCTGCTGTTCGTGATCTTTGACGTCGAGGCGGTCTTTCTGTTCCCGTGGGCGATCGTTTTCGAAAGGCTCGGCACCCAGGCGTTCGTGGAGATGGTGATCTTTATCGCCATCCTGGCGTTGGCGCTCCTCTACGCGATCAAGAAGAAGGTGCTGGAATGGCTGTGATGGAGAAGGTCCGGCTCCCGAAGCCGGCATCGTGGCTCCTCAACTGGAGCCGGAAGTATTCCCTGTGGATGATGCAGTTCGGCCTGGCCTGCTGTGGCATCGAGATGGGTGCCGCGATCGGGAGCAAGTTCGACATCATCCGTTTCGGTGTCATTCCCTTTCCCGCGTCCCCGCGTCAAAGCGACCTCCTCGTGGTAGCCGGCACGGTGACGGACAAGATGGCGGCTCCGCTGAAGCGCGTCTACGAGCAGATGCCGGAACCGAAATACGTGATCTCGATGGGATCGTGTGCAAACTGCGGTGGACCCTATTGGGACTCTTACTCGGTGACCAAGGGCGTCGACCAAATCATGCCGGTCGACGTCTACGTCCCGGGCTGCCCCCCGCGCCCCGAAGCGCTCCTTCAGGGGATCATTCGGTTGCAGCAAAAGATCTCGAACGAGGACATTGCTGCGAAGTGGAAGGGGCACGAGCAAGGGATTCCCATTCCGCACATTCCCGAGCCGGGTCTTGCGGGAGGAATTTAGTGCCCGTTCGCGTATCGCCCGAAGAATCTGTGGATCGAGTGCGTTCCATCGTCGCCGATCTTTCATCCGACATCTCGTCCAACTTTGGAGACGTCGTGCTCACGGTTCATCCGGAGAACCTCGTCGAGGTCGTGCGTATGCTGCGAGACCACGAAGATCTGAGGTTCCATTTTTTCACGTTCTTGTCGGGCGTCGATCGTTCGGCCGTCGAAAAATCAGACGACGAGTCGGACGAGGTGCATCGAGGGCTTGAAGTGCTGGTTCATCTCTACTCCCCGGAGTACGTGATGCACGTGACGATCCACGTTCCCCTGCCGCTCGAGGGGGCGGTGTGTCCGTCGATCACGGACGTGTTCGCCGGCGCGTTGTGGCACGAGCGCGAGACGTGGGAGATGTTCGGCATCGCATTCAAGGGCCATCCCCGCCTGGTGAACCTGTATCTACCGGAAGATTTCGAAGGGAACCCGTTACTAAAGTCGTTCAAGCTTCCCAGCCGCGTGATCAAGCCGTGGCCCGGAGCGAAAGACCCCGAGGAAGCGGCGGGGGGTAGATAGCCGGTGCCGACTACCGACAAGCACGTGCGGGACGCCTCCGAGGTCGCCCACGAGGCGGAGATCCTCCACACGGGCGGGACGAGAGAGCGCTTCGGAACCGAGGAGATGATCCTCAACGTCGGGCCGCAGCATCCCGCCACCCACGGAGTTTTCCGACTGCTGGCAACCATCGACGGTGAGGTGCTCGTTCACGCCGACCCGGTGATCGGCTATATGCATCGCGGTTACGAGAAACTCGTGGAACAGCGGGACTACCGGCAGATAACCAATCTCGTATCGAGGATGGACTGGCTCTCTGGGATCAACAACGAATTCCCTCTGGCGCTTGCGATCGAGCGGCTCATGGAGATCGAGGTCCCGCCGCGCGCCCAGTACATGCGGGTTGTTTTGGTGGAGATGAACCGCATCATCAACCATTTGATGTTCTTCGCGTCGTTTGGTGCCGAGCTTGGTGCGATCACGCCTACCTTCTATGCATTCCGCGAGCGAGAGGCGATTCAGTACACGCTCGAAAGTGCAACCGGTGGGCGTATGCACTTTGGCTACTTCCGTCCGGGCGGTTTGAAAGAGGATGTCCCGCGCGGGTTCTTCGAGGGTGCGCTGAGGGGCGTGAGGCAGGTCATCACACGCTTGCCCGATTACGAAGATCTTCTCGTAGGCAACGAGATCTTCAAGCAGCGCACGATCGGCGTGGGCGTGCTCGACAAGGAAGTCGCATACAACTACGGAGTGTCCGGACCGATCGCGAGGGGGTCGAACATCACATTCGACGTCCGAAAGGACGAGCCCTACTCGAGCTACGACCATTTTGACTTCGACGTACCGTTCGGCACCAGCGGCGATTGTTTCGATCGGTTCTGGGTGCTGGTGCACGAGGTGGTGGAGTCGGCGAAGATCGTCGAGCAGGCAATCGAGGGTATGCCCGCAGGGCCGATCGTGGGGAAGGTGCCGCGCGTCATCCAGGCGCCGAAGGGTGAGACCTATGTTCGGACCGAGAACTCATTGGGGGAGCTCGGGATGTATCTCATCTCGGACGGTGACAAGCGGCCGTACCGTCTCAAGATCAGGACGCCGTCGTACAACAACGTTTCGGCACTCTCTCATGTGCTGCGGGGGACTTTCGTCTCCGACATGATTGCCATTCTGGGTTCGTTTTTCTTCGTTTTGGGAGACATCGATCGCTGATGGAAATCGTTCTGACCGATTGGCAGATATTGCTGGTCAAGGTTGCGATCATCCTTGCCGTCGTCCCGACCGCGACGCTGGTGGCCGGGTATGCCGAGCACAAGGTGATGGCTCATCTGCAGCACCGTCTCGGACCGATGTATCCGGGAGGATTTCACGGCTGGGCAACGCTTTTAGCCGACGGCATGAAGTTCCTCTACAAGGAGGACATCATCCCGAAGGCGGCCGACAAGCGCGTCTTCACACTGGCGCCGTTCCTGATCTTTGTCCCCACCATCCTCATCTACATGGTGATTCCCGTCGATCGCACATTGATCGTGGAGGATCTCGATGTCGGCATCTTCTATCTCTTGGCGATCTCGTCCGTCAGCGCGATCGGTGTCCTCATGGCGGGATGGTCCTCCGCGAACAAGTACTCGTTGATCGGTACGTTCCGGGCCGCCGGCCAGCTGATTGCTTACGAGTTGCCGATCGTTTTGTCGGCCGCGGTGGTGGCGATGCTGGCGGGCAGTTTGTCGCTGGTATCGATCGTGGAGGCCCAGAGATGGCCGTTTATCGTGTGGCCGCCGGGCATCGGACTCGTGGCATTTCTAGTGTTTACGTCGGCAACGATCGCCGAGCTGACGCGTCCGCCCTTCGACATGCCGGTCGCCGAATCGGAAATCATCACCGGTCCATTCACCGAGTACTCCGGGATGCGATTCATCTTTTCCTATTTCTTCCCCGAGGTGGCGAACATGGTCGCGTTGGGAGCGATCGGAGCAACCTTGTTCCTCGGCGGGTACAGGCCGATCGCGCCGTGGGGCCCACTCGACGCGATCCCGGGCGTAGTTTGGTTCCTGCTCAAAACGTCGTTCATGGTGTTTCTCTTTCTGTGGATCCGCCCCACCTTCCCGCGGCTCCGCGAAGATCAGTTGCAGAAGTTCGCGTGGAAGATACTCATCCCGACATCGCTGGCTCTGATCCTGGCTACCGGAGCATGGATCCTGTACGTATGAACCGATTTGTGAGGGCGACGTGGTAACTCGCGAAGAAAACCCAAGGCTCGAGAGATCCATAGACGAAGACAGCGATCGCGTCGATCTCGCGGTGCGCGAACATAACCACCGGCTGACCAAAGCTCGCAAGATGACCTTCGGTATAGGGCTTCTCAAGGGCATGGCGGTGACCTTGAAACACCTCTTCAAGCACAACACGGTGATTCAGTACCCGGACGAGAAGCAGGATCTTTCGCCCCGGACGCGCGGGGTTATCGCTCTAAAGGAAGAGAACTGCACCGTCTGCATGCTGTGCTCGCGGGAGTGTCCCGATTGGTGCATCTACATCGATTCGCACAAAGAGGAGTTGCCGCCCAAGCGGGAGGGCGGGCGCAAGCGGAAGCGGAATGTCCTCGACCGCTTCGCCATCGACTACGCGCTTTGCATGTACTGCGGAATCTGCGTCGAGGTGTGTCCTTACGACGCGTTGTTTTGGAGTCGCGAGTTCGAGTATGCCGAGTACGACATTCGGGAGCTCACGCACGAAAAGGAGCGGTTGAGCGACTGGATGGCAAGCGTGCTCCCGCCCCCGGCCCTGGAAGAAGGCGCGGGCGAAAAAGCCGCGGAAAAGACGCCTGCGAGCGTGACATCCCCGGCCGCGCAGACGACGATACCTGCAAGCGGAGCTCGACCGGCAACGAAAAGTTCGTCTGCGGCCGCCGAGCGGCCTCAGCAGGCGGTGAGCGCGCCGGAGGAGGGGACCGCGGCGCCCGAGGCGGCGCGCCCCAAGGAGACCGAACCCGGGGTGTCGGCCGAACGGAGTGAGGCTTCTGCCGGGTCCGGTGAGCAACAACCGAGCGCTGCGGCGTCTTCGGCAACCGCGGCCGCGGACGAAGGCGAGACCACCGAAGAGCGTGAGGGCCGCGCCGCGCCGGGTCTCTCCGAGGAGGCAAGGGCGGAGCAGAGACAGCCGCAGGCCGGCCCGGTCTCGGTTCCCCAAGTAGAGGTGCCGCACGAGCAGGCACGGCCGGTGCCACTCGAGCCGGCGGAGGATCCAGAGGAGATTTACCGGCGCGTCCTCGAGGAACAACGCAAGATCGGCTCCTCGCCCCAGGTCGCGGAAGCGCGCGCGAAGGTGGCGAGGGTCAAGGCCGAGCGTGGGATCCGTCCGCCGACCCCGACCCCGATCGAGACCGAGAAGAAGGTCCCGAGCGCGCCGACGCGAAGCGAGCGCACCGGACAAGACCGCGGCGAGATGCCCTCCGGCGCGCCCGAAGCGAAGGGACCACAACCCGAGCCTGGCCCGGTGGCGCCGGAGGGCGAGGAGAGCTGATGGCGGAGACGTGGCAACTCGTCATCTTCTGGTTGCTCGCCGTGATCATCATCGGCAGCGCGGTCAGGGTGGTTACGACCGGCAACCTCGTTCATGCCGCTCTGTATCTGGTTGGAACGCTCATGGGGGCCGCCGCGCTCTACTTGCTGTTGCTGGCGGAGTTCGTCGCTTGGGTCCAGGTTCTGGTGTACGTCGGGGCGATCGTCGTCTTGATGCTGTTCGGCCTCATGCTCACGCGCGCACCCATTGGAAAGGGCGACTTCGACAACAACCAGCGGCCGCTGGCGGGTGTCGTTGCACTTGCGGTTTTTGTGGTGTCGAGTGCCATTCTGGTGGACGCGTTCGAAGGGAAGGAAATCAATCTATCCACCGCCGCCGATCCATCCGTCGAGGCGCTTGGTGAGGCGATCTTTTCTACGTACGTACTTCCGTTCGAGGTGGTGTCTGTGTTGTTGTTGGCGGCGCTCGTCGGTGCGATTGTGCTCGCGAGGAAAGACTGATGCCGGTCACGTACATCCTCGTTCTGTCGGCTCTGCTGTTCTCCATCGGGGTGTACGGAGTCCTTGCGCGCGCCAATGCCGTGCTCATCTTGTTGTCGATCGAGCTAATGCTTAACTCTGTCAACATCAACCTCGTCGCGTTCTCTGCGATGCTGCAAGAGTCGGGGATCCCCGGTCAGGTTTTTGCCCTCTTCGTCATTACCGTCGCGGCCGCGGAGGTCGGAATCGGCCTCGCGATCGTGATCCTCATCTTCCGCAACCGATCGAGCGTCGACGTCGACGAGATGTCGCTGATGAAATGGTGATGGGATGACGGAGCTCATCGTTGCCGCCGCCGAAGGCGGTGCAACACGGACGGGGTTCTTCACTCAGTACATGTGGTTGGTCCCGCTGCTTCCGTTCGTGTCGTCGGCCGCGATTGCATTTGCCGGCAGGCGCGTCCCGAGCAAGGGCCACGTCTTCGGGATTCTCGCCATTGCGGCGGCCTTTGCGTTATCGCTCGCCGGATTCGTCGATCTCGCCACCGAGGCCAAGCCGGTGGAGCAGTCGGCTACTTGGTTCCAGCTTGGCAACCCGGCCGGTTCTGCGGAGCACGGCCCGGCGTTGGGTGAGGAGAGTGTCGAGGGCGGTGCACCCGGCACGGGATTCGAGGTCGGGTTCGGCATCCATTACGACTTTTTCGCAGCGCTGATGTTCGTCGTCGTCACCGGTATTTCGTTGATGGTTCATATCTATTCGACCGGATACATGCACGGCGACGATCGCTACACGTGGTTCTTCTCGGTCCTTTCGTTATTCACCGGTTCCATGCTGTTCATGGTCGCCGCCGACAACCTTCTTCAGCTCCTCGTCGGGTGGGAGCTGGTCGGAATCTGCTCGTACTTCCTCATCGGTCATTACTGGGAGGAGAAGGAGAATTCCTCGGCAGCCATCAAGGCGTTCATCACGACCCGCATCGGGGACATCGGGATGATGTTCGGGATCTTCGCCCTCTTCCTCATCGCGGGCACGTTCAACATCGCGGAGCTCAACCTCGCGGCCGAGGAGGGGCTTATCGGCGGCATCGGGCTCACCATTGCCTGTCTCCTCTTGTTCGCCGGTCCCATCGGGAAGTCGGCTCAGTTCCCGTTGCACGTGTGGTTGCCCGATGCGATGGCAGGACCGACCCCAGTTTCGGCGCTGATTCACGCGGCAACGATGGTCGTTGCCGGGATCTATCTGGTCGGTCGAACACTCCCCTTGTTCGAGGCCGCCGGCGTCGCTCTCGATGTCGTTGCCGTCGTTGCGTCGATCACGATGATCATCGCCGCGGTCCTGGCCACTCTGCAGGACGACATCAAAAAGGTGCTTGCGTATTCGACGATCTCGCAGCTTGGTTACATGATGGCCGCCCTCGGGGTGGGAGCGTTCACCGCAGGCATCTTTCACCTGTTTACACACGCGGTCTTCAAGGCGCTTCTGTTCCTCGGCGCCGGATCGCTCATCCACGCGGTTCATTCCAACAACATGAGCGATATGGGCGGCATGAGGAAGTTCATGCCACACACGTACAAGACCTTCATTATTGGGTCGCTCGCGCTGGGCGGAATCTTTCCCCTGGCCGGTTTCTGGTCGAAGGACGAGATCCTCGGCTCCGCGCTGCGCCACGCGCTCGAGGGGCACTGGAGCGCGTGGGTCGTATTCGTGGTCGCATCCGTGACCGCGTTCCTCACCGTGCTCTACATGACGCGAGCTTGTATCAAGACGTTTTTCGGCGAATTCAGAGGGCACGGTCACCCGCACGAGAGCCCCGGGTCGATGGTGACTCCGCTGTGGATCCTCGCCGGGCTGTCCGTCGTCGTGGGCTTTTTAGGAATCCCGGTGATCGGCCCATTTGCCGACTGGATCACGTTGCCGGGTGAAGAACATCACGCCTTCTCGCTCGGCTACAACCTGATCCTTCCCTCGATCACGCTTTTGTCGGCGGCTGCAGCCATTTACGTCGGTTACCTGATGTTCTACGCACAAAAGATCAAGATCAACATGATCGGCGGGCCCTTCGAGTGGCTCTACCGGTTCGTCGAGAACAAGTACTACCTCGACGACATCTACCTCGGCGGCGTCGTTCGGCCCGTGCAGTACCCGTTGGCGCGAGCCGCCTACTGGACGAACCAGCACATCCTCGACGGCATCGTCAACGGGACCGCCGCCGGAACCCTTTCCGCCGCCAGGGGAACGTACGAGTGGATCGACCAAGGCACGATCGACTTCATGGTCAACGGTGCCGCGGGGATCACCGGCCGGTCCGGCGGACTATTGAGGTACATACAGTCCGGAAATATCCAACGCTATGCCGCGGTGTTGTTTGCCGCCGTGGCGATCTTCGTCGCGCTGCTGGCGCTTACATAGGAGAAGGGGGCAAGGTTTGCGATGGAGTGGCTAGACGACTGGGGTGTGACCCTCGGAACGTTTCTGCCGATCGTCGGCATGATCGTCCTTCTCTTCGTACCGGCGACACAGGAGAGGCTCGTGAAGTCGGTCGCCACCTTGTTTGCGTTTGCGGCGTTGGTAGTGGGTGTCTTGATCGCCTTCCGATTCGACTACGCCCACTCCGGCGAGATTCAACTAGAGGTCGTGCGTGAATGGATCCCGCAGATCAACGCCAATTACCACGTCGGACTCGACGGATTGTCGTTGTCGCTGTTCGTGCTCAGTCTCCTCGTGTCGTTCCTGTGCGTGATCTACCTGTGGTGGCACGTTCCGGATCCCGGCAAGGTGAAGGCATTGATGGCGTTGGTGCTCCTGCTCGAGACCGGGATGACCGGTTCGTTCGTGGCCCTCGACCTTCTGTTGTTCTTCATCTTCTTCGAGCTCGTCCTCGTTCCGATGTATTTCATGATCGGCATCTGGGGAGGCCCCCGGCGTGAATATGCGGCGGTCAAGTTCTTCCTCTATACGTTGTTCGGTTCCATCTTCATGCTTCTCGGGTTTCTTGCTCTGTGGATCAACTCCGGGGGAACCGGCGGCGGCACGTTCGACATCATCGAGTTGCAGGCCCGGGGAGTGTCGGGATCGGAGATGTTCCAGAACCTCGTGTTCTTGGGCTTGTTCCTGGGGTTCGCCATCAAGGTCCCGATGTGGCCCTTCCACACATGGCTTCCCGACGCGCATACGGAAGCTCCGACCGTGGGTTCGGTCCTTCTGGCGGCGATCCTCCTCAAGATGGGGACCTACGGTTTCATTCGCATCGCGTTCCCAATCCTGCCCGATGCTGCGGTCACGTTCGCCCCGATCATCGGCATCCTCGCGGTCATATCGATCATCTACGGAGCGCTGTGCTGCTTCGCCCAAACCGACCTAAAACGTCTCATCGCGTTCTCATCGGTCGGACATATGGGGTTCGTCATGCTGGGTCTCGCCACGCTGACCGACCGCGGGATCAACGGGGCGATCTTCGGCATGGTGGCGCACGGGCTCATCACGGGGATGCTGTTCTTCGTGGCCGGCTCGCTCCACGAGCGCTATCACACCCGTGAGATCGCCGCCCTCGGCGGCGTCCTTCACCAGATCCCGAGATTCGGCTCCGTCTTCACCTATGCCGCGATCGCATCTCTCGGGCTTCCCGGGTTGGCGGGCTTCTGGGGCGAGATGCTGGCTCTTCTGGGCTCGTATCAGCCCGGCGCGGGTCTGTCGGAGGAACTCTTTCGCGCGTTGATGGTGGCGGGCGGCATCGGAACCGTCCTCACGGCCGGATACCTGCTGTGGACGATTCAGAGGGTGAACCTGGGACGGGTTCCTGCGAAGTACGAAGACGGCCACGGCGTCTTCGACGTCCACCCCATCGAGTGGTATGCGTGGGTGCCGCTGTTGATTCTCATCCTCGCCGCCGGGATCTACCCGAAGCTGGTCCTCGGGGTGACGGATGGTGCGGTGCAGCGCCTCGTCGGAATGTTCGGATCGTAGGAAGAATCCGTGGCGTTTGACTTCGACCTTCATGCGGTCTCCCCAGAGCTGATTCTGACGCTGACGGCGTGCATCGTTCTCGTCGCCGATCTGTTTCTGCCCGAGGACGGCAAATGGCTCGCAATGCCGCTGTCGGCGGCAGGGCTGTTCGGCTCCCTGGCGGCAATCGTCTCGTTGTGGGGGAGGGACAGCGTCACCCTTGCCGGAACATTCGAGGTAGACACCTTCGCCCTCGTTTTCAAGGGCCTTTTCTGCGTGATCGGGCTCGTCATCCTCAGCATCTCGCTCAACTACTTCCGCGTCGGACATCTCCCCGAGGGCGAGTACTACTTCTTGATGCTGTCGTCGCTCCTCGGCGGGTTCGTCATTGCTTCATCTCGGGACCTGATCGGCACCTTTATCGCCATCGAGCTCATCTCGATCCCGGCATTCGTCATGACGGGGCTTCGCAAAAGGGATGCCAGAAGCAACGAAGCCGCTCTCAAGTTCTTTCTCTTCGGAGTGCTGTCGTCCGCCGTGATGCTCTACGGAATGTCCTTGATCTACGGGATCACGGGTGAGACCAATCTCGCCGCCATCAACGACGCCCTATCCCAACGGGCCGAGGAGTCGATCGTTATCCTCGGCGTGTTCTTTGTGATCGTCGGCTTTGCCTTCAAGATCTCGGCGGTTCCGTTCCACTTCTGGGCCCCCGATACATACGAGGGCGCCCCTTCTCCGGTGGCGGCATTTCTCTCCACGGCGTCGAAGATCGGGGGCTTCGTCGGCCTTCTCGTGCTCATGTTCGTGGCGTTTCCGGCGGTGGCCGACGCGTGGCGTCCGGCGTTTGCGGTTCTCGCGGCCCTGACGATGACCGTCGGTAATCTCATCGCCCTTCGCCAGCGGCACATCATTCGCCTCCTCGCCTATTCGGGAATCGCTCAGTCCGGCTACATCTTGGTGTGCTTCGCACTGATCTCTCCGGGCAACATCGAGGCCTCCCGGCAGGCATTCCAGTCGGCGGTGATTTATCTCTCGATTTACGGCCTCATGGATGCAGGGGCATTTGCCGCGGCGGTCGCATTTGGACGGCGCGGCGGCTCGTACTTCATCGACGACTACACCGGGCTGTGGCAGCGCAACCCCGCCCTGGCGGTGATGCTCGCCGGCTTTCTGCTGTCACTTGCCGGGACTCCCCCGATGGCGGGGATGTGGGCGAAAGTCTTCGTCTTTCTCGCCACGATCGAGGCCGAGGTGTATTGGCTGGCGATCGTGATGGGGATCAATGCGGTCATCGCGGCGTGGTACTACCTCGCGGTCGTCAAGCGGATGTTCTTCGAGGCTCCCGCCCCCGAGATGGAGGGGGAGGTAGAGGTTCCGTACCTGATGCGTACTGCACTGGGAGCGGTCACTTTGGTGCTCGTTGCCGCCTTCGTCTTTCTCCCCGTCGTTTCGGACCTGGCGGAACGGTCCACCTGGTTCTGAGCGTCCGTCGGGCCGGGTGACATTCGGAGCTCGCCCCCGGCTGCCGAGGGTCACTGCCGGAGGCACCGGCCGTTGAACCACACGCAGTCTTCGACGACCGCGCCCGCAGGGACGTAATCCCCCGCCCACACGACCGCTCGTTCGACGCGGGCGCCGGGCTCGGTCGCAGCGTCCTCCAGCAGGATGCCTCCGGGTCCCATCACGCCCGGTGCGGCGCGGCTGCCGGGGCCGAGATAGGAGCGGCCGCCGTCGAGATCCAGAATGGTGCCGGGCGGAACCGGCCCCGCCGGGTGGTTCAGCAGCCGCTCGGACGCTTTGGAGAAGTCACGGATCGTGCCCACGTCGAGCACGCTTTCGCGGGTCACGACGACTGCCACCTCCCCGCGCTCGGTGAGCGGCCGAAGGATGCTTTCGCCGATGCCCGCGGGACCGACCGGCGGGATCGAAGACAGTGCCGAGGACGACATGGCCGAGATGCCGGCGAACCGTACCCCGGGAGCGTCCGTGCGCTCGCGGCGGTCGATGAAGGCGGTCGCGCGTCCTCCGGCAAAGGCAAAATCGGCACCGGCGTCCACCGGATGCCCGACGACCGTTACGGCCGCCCCCGATCGCAGGTGCTCCTCCAGTAACTCTCGGGGATCCACGGGTGCGACCACATCGCCGTTCCAGACCACGAAGGTCGGGTCGAGGAGTCCCCTCGCGTCGGCTTCACGCAGAGTTCCCGCCGTTCCGAAGGGCTCCGGAGGTTCGTTGAGCCACAGCCCTTCCGGGGCGAACGGCGCAAGGGCCCGTTCGGCGAGTGCCGCCAAATGGCTCAGATTGACGAGTGGGCGCATATCCGCCCGCCGGAATGCTTCGAGCCCGAACGCGCCCACAGGGACGTCGAGCAGGGGAAGCGCGGGTTTGGGAACGTGATCGGTCAGCGGTCGCAACCTCGTGCCGCGGCCGGCCGCGAGGAGGACCGCGCCCGCTTTTCTCGCTCCGGTGGTCATGATCCGTTACCGGCGTCGACGGTGCCCGTGCTAGAGGGGTGAAAACGACGAGCGCCCGGCCTTCCGG
>Ga0247713_1000746_pt1 | contig 18212 bp, 20 predicted proteins | sample 21E_NmetaG_FD_189936 | JGI IMG/M metagenome (GOLD analysis project Ga0247713, IMG submission 189936) | Soil microbial communities from hillslope of Landscape Evolution Observatory, University of Arizona, Oracle, AZ, United States - 2-1-E_N | ecosystem: Engineered > Artificial ecosystem >... | reverse complement strand
GATCACGTCCTCGGCCGCGTCCGCTTCCTCGCGCTGTCCGTGTCGGACGCGGCCGAGGACGTGATCCGCGTCATCCGCGCCGGCGCGCGCGGCTACGTGACGAAGACGATCTCCGGCGACGAGCTGGCGGCGGCGATCGACCGCGTCCGCTCCGGCGACGCCGTCTTCTCGCCGCGGCTGGCGGGGTTCGTCCTCGACGCGTTCCGCTCCGGCGAGGCCGCCGGCGCGGGCGCCGAGCTGAACGAGCTGACCCCGCGCGAGCGCGAGGTGCTCCAGCTGATCGCGCGCGGGTACATGTACAAGGAGATCGCCGCGCGGCTCCACCTCTCCGTGAAGACGGTGGAGACGCACGTGTCGAACGTCCTCCGGAAGCTGCAGCTCTCGACGCGGCACGAGCTCACGCGCTGGGCGACGCGGCACCGGCTCGTGTAGGCGGGGACGGCGGAGCGGAGCGGCGCAGGAGTCGAACCTACCCAGCGTGGGGCTGCCACGCCTCACCGGTTTTGAAGACCGGGTGGGCCACCGGGCCCGTGCCGCTCCGCTCTTGAGCGTACCGGCGGCCCGGTAGCGTCCTGCTCGTGGAAGGCGCGGAGGAGGTCACGCTGCGCGAGATCACGCGCGAGACGGTGCGTGCGGTCTGCGACCTCGAGGTCGCGCCCGAGCAGCGCGGCGCCGTCGCGGCGAACGCGGTGTCGATCGCAGAGGCGTACTTCGAGCCGAAGGCGTGGTTCCGCGCGATCTACGCCGGCGAGGAGCCCGTCGGGTTCGTGATGCTCTACGACGATGCGGAGGCCCAGGAGTACTTCCTGTGGCGGTTCATGATCGCCGCCGAGCACCAGGGCAAGGGGTACGGGAGGCAGGCGCTCGACCGCGTCGTCGCCCACGTCCGCATGCGACCGGGCGCGCGTGAGCTGCGGTCGAGTCACGTCCCCGGCGACGGCGGCCCCGGCGAGTTCTACCGGCGCTACGGGTTCGTCGAGACCGGCGAGCTGAACCACGGTCAGGTCGTGATCCGCCTCGACCTGACGAGCTGAGGGCACAATCCTGCTGTGCCCCACCTGCGCCTGATCGACGTCGAGGAGGCGACGGGCGCGCTCCGGCGCGAGTACGACGAGGCGGTCGCGCGCGCGGGGAAGGTCTTCAACATCGTCAAGGCGATGTGCCTCAACCCGGGCGTGCTGCGCGCGTCGATGGGGCTCTACAAGGCCGTCATGTTCGGGCCGTCGCCGCTGACGCGCCGGCACCGCGAGCTCCTCGCCACCGTCGTCTCGCGCACGAACGGGTGCCACTACTGAACGCGCGCGCACGCCGACGACCTCCGTGCCGAGGGCGCCCCAGACGAGCTCGCGACCCACGCCGCGCACGACTACCGCGAGGCGGAGCTCGAGCCGCCGCTCCGCGCCCTCTGCGACTTCGCCGTCGAGCTGACGCGGGCGCCGGGCGCGGTGGGCGCGCAGCACGTCGAGCGGCTGCGCGCCCACGGCTGGAGCGACGCGGCGATCCACGACGCCATCCAGGTGATCGCGTACTTCAACTACGTGAACCGCGTCGCCGAGGGCGTCGGCATCGAGCCGGAGCCGGAGTGGGAGTAGCTACTCCTCCACCCAGCCGCGGGTGAGGAAGAGCCAGAACGCGAGCCCCGCGTAGGGGCCGTAGCGGCGGAAGCGGCGCTCGATCTGCACGTCCGACGCCTTCCGCCCGGCGAGGCGCGCGTAGGTCGGCCGCGTCCAGGAGTCGAGGATCAGGCGCGAGTGGCGGCCGAGCAGCATCATCGCGTGCGCGGCCGCGTACGGGCCGACCCCCGGGAGTACGAGCAGCCGCGCCGACACCTCCTCGTCGGGGAGCGCCGGGTCGAGGAGCGCCTCGAGGTCGAGGTCGCCGTCCGCGACCGACACGGCGAGCGACCGCAGGTACGCGCCGCGGTAGCCCGCGCGGACGACGTCGCGGTAGAACGCGTCGTCCGCCTCGGCCATCGCCGCCTGCGTCGGGAACGCGCGGCCGCGGCCGCCGGCGGCGGGCTCGCCGAGGTGGTCGACGAGCGCAGAGACCATCCGCACCGTCCCCGACCAGGCGCAGTTCGTCGTGCAGATCGTCTTCACGACGTCCTCGAAGACGGTCTGCCCGCGCACCATCCGGCCGGCGCCGCGCGCCGCCCACGCAAGGTCGGGATCGTCGGCTGCGACGGCGTAGAAGGGCGCGAGGTCCTCGTCGAGGTTGAGGATCCGGCGCAGCGGCGGGAGGACGGTCCGCGTCTCGCGCCCCACCACCTCCACCGCCGCGTGTCCCGGGCGCCCGGGCGAGACGCGAACGGTCCTCGGCGCGCCGCGCGGGACGCGCACCGTCGTCTCGAGCGCCGGCGCGTCCTCGTCGACGCGGTTGGGCGGGAGCGAGGCGACGCCGTGCGAGGCGAGCGTCCGCCGCAGGTCGACGGGCTCGCCGGACGGGCCGCGCAGGTCCAGCTCGAGCACGGGCGAGACGGTACCGGCGCCCGCACATGCCGCAGTTGCGACAATGCGGGCCGTGCAGCGCCCCACGCGAGTCCTGCTCGTCGACGACCACGAGCTGTTCGTGGAGTCGGCGAAGGCGGTGCTCGGCGCGGACCCGCGCTTCGAGGTCGTCGGCGTCGCGACCGACGGCACGCAGGCGGTCGAGCTGGCCGGCGAGCTCGCGCCGGACCTCGTGCTGATGGACATCGGCCTGCCGGGGATGGACGGCGTGGAGGCGACGCGCGAGATCAGAGGCTGCTGTCCCGGCGCCCGTGTGGTGATGCTGACGGGCCGCAGCGGCCGCTCCGAGGAGGAGGGATCCGGCGAGGCCGGGGCGATCGGCTACCTGCGCAAGGACGAGCTCGCGTCGCCGCACCTCGCCGACTCGCTGCTCGCGCTCGTCGACCTCTCCTGATGCGGATCCTCGTCTTCCTCCTGATCGCGATCGCGTTCGCGTTCGTCGTCAGCCGCCTCGCCGCGTGGTGGACGGCGTCGCGGCTGCGCGCGCGCCGGCGGCAGGAGCTGGAGCACCGGATCCGCGTCGCCGAGCTCGAACGCGAGACGGGGATCGACGGGTCGCACGACGAGGAGGAGCTGGCGGCGCTGCGCCGCGAGCTCGAGGGGCTACGAGGAGGAGGGTCGAGGTGAGCTGGATCATCAGCATGGGCGTCGCCGTCGTCGTCTGCGTGGCGGTCTTCGCGGTCGGTCGGGCGCTGCGGGCGGAGGGCAGGGCGGAGGCGGGCGCGGCGGCGTCGACGGCCGCGGTCGTGCTGGCGGCGCTGTGGATCGGCGGGCACACCGTCCTCGCCTCGTTCCACCAGGTCCAGGCGGGGTACGTCGGCGTCGTCTACGAGTTCGGGTCGATCGTCGGGCAGCTGCCGGAGGGGTTCCAGATCACCGCGCCGTGGCGGTCGGTGCGCCAGGCGAACACGCAGGTGCAGCGGCACACGTTCGAGCGGCTCGACTCGTTCTCGGAGGAGACGCAGGACGTCTTCATCACCGCGACGCTGAACTACGAGGTCAGCCCCGACGCGATCCAGGACCTGTACCGGAACGTGGGGCCCGACTACTTCGACAAGCTCGTCGTCACGCGCGTCAACCAGATCTTCAAGGACGAGACGGTGAAGTACGCGGCGGTGCAGATCGCGCCGAACCGCGAGGAGATCCGCCAGCAGACGCGCGAGCGGCTGACGGCGGAGTTGCAGCCGTTCTCGATCCGCGTCGTCGACCTGCTGATCGACGAGATCAACTTCAACCCCGAGTTCAAGCGCGCGATCGAGCAGAAGCAGATCGCCACGCAGGACGCGCTGCGCGAGGAGCAGCGGGTGCGCCAGGCGGAGTTCGAGGCGCAGCAGGTGGTCGAGCGCGCGCGCGGGACGGCGCAGGCGAACCGGCTGCTCTCGCAGTCGCTGACGCCGCAGGTGATCCAGTACCAGGCGATCGAGCGGCTGTCGGACAAGGTGCAGATCGCGCTGATCCCCTCGGGCCAGGGCGTGATCCTCGACCCCGCGACGCTGCTCGGCCAGCAGCAGCCGCCCGAGCAGCCGTGACCGGTTGATCCTGGGCGTCGACGTCGGCGGCACCTTCACCGACGCCGTGCTCCTCGCCGACGGCGAGCTGCGGACGGCGAAGGTGCCGACGGCGGAGCGGCAGGAGGAGTCGGTCGTCGCCGCGGCGCGGGCCGTCGGGGCGGAGCGCGTCGAGCGGTTCACCCACGGGACGACCGTGGCGACGAACGCGCTGCTCGAGCGGCGGGGCGCGCGGACGGCGCTCGTGACGACCGGCGGGTTCGAGCACGTGCTCCACCTGCGGCGGCAGACGCGCGCGCACCTGTACCGCCTCTGCGCCGCGCACCCCGAGCCGCTCGTCCCGCTCGACCGCTGCGTCGGCGTCGACGAGCGGCTGGGGCCCGGAGGCGTGATCCGGCCGCTCGACCTCGCGTCGCTCCCGCAGCTCGACGCCGAGGCGGTCGCGGTCTGCCTGCTCTTCTCGTTCCGCGACCCGTCGCACGAGCGCGCGGTGGCGGCGGAGGTGCGGCGGCGGCTGCCTCACGCGCACGTCGTCGCCTCGCACGAGGTCGCGCCGGAGTTCCGCGAGTACGAGCGCGCGTCGACGGCCGCGGCGGACGCGTACCTCGGCCCCGTGGTCGCGCGGTACCTCGGCGCGCTCGCGGCGGCCTGTCGCGGGGCCGGGCTGCCGGAGCCGCTCGTGCTGCGCTCGTCCGGCGGCGTCGCGACGCTCGACGAGGTGGCCGCGCACCCGGCGACCGCGCTCGTCTCGGGCCCGGCGGGCGGAGCGGTCGGCGCCGCGCTCCTGGCGCGCGCCGCGGGCTTCCCGCGCGCGATCTCGCTCGACATGGGCGGCACCTCGACCGACGTGTGCCTCGTCGAGGACGGGCGCGCGGGGCGCGCGGCCGAGCGCGACGTCGGCGGGTTCCCGATCCGGCTGCCGACGGTCGACATCGAGACGGTCGGCGCCGGCGGCGGGTCGGTCGTCTGGCGCGACGCGGGCGGCGCGCTCCGCGTCGGGCCGGAGAGCGCGGGGGCGTGGCCCGGCCCCGCCTGCTACGGCCGCGGCGGCGAGCGGCCGACGGTGACCGACGCGAACCTCCTGCTCGGACGGCTTCCGCAGCGGCTCGCCGGCGGCCTCGAGCTCGACCGCGCGGCGGCGGAGCGCGCGTTCGCGGGCGCCGACCCTGCCGACGCGGTCGCCGCGGTGAACGCGGAGATGCTGCGCGCCCTCCGGCTCGTCTCGGTCGAGCGAGGGCACGACCCGCGCGAGTTCGCGCTCGTCGCCTTCGGCGGCGCGGGGCCGCTGCACGCGTGCGAGCTGGCGGACGAGCTGGAGGTGCGGACGGTGCTCGTCCCCGCCGCGGCCGGCGTCCTCTCGGCGCTCGGGCTCGTGGCGACGGAGCAGCGGCGCGACCACGTCCGCTCGTACCTGGTCCCCCTGCGCGAGGCTGGCCGGCTGCCGGAGGAGGGCGAGGCGGACCTCCGCTACCGCGGCCAGGCGTTCGAGCTCGCGGTGCCGCTCGGGCCGAGGCTCGAGGAGCGGTTCCACCGGGCGCACGAGGAGCGCTACGGCTACGCCGACCGCGGCCGCGAGGTGGAGCTGGTGGCGGTGCGCACGGCAGACGTCGTCGCGGGCCCGGAGCTGACCCTTCCGGCCGCGTCCCCCGCGGAGGTGGCGGGCCCGGCCGTGCTCGAGCTGGACGGCGCGACCGCCTGGATCCCCCCGGGGTGGGCGGGGGTTCGGGACGGGACCGGAACGTGGACTCTGACGCGCGAGCCGTGACGGGACCGTGACGCGTCCGTGACGATCGAGCTCCAGGTCCTCGCCAGCGCGCTCCGCGCGGTCGCCGAGGAGATGGGCGCGGTGCTGATCCGCTCCGCCTTCTCGGCGAACATCAAGGAGCGCCGCGACTGCTCCGCCGCGATCTTCGACGAGGAGGGGCGGACGGTCGCGCAGGCGGAGCACATCCCCGTCCACCTCGGAGCGATGCCCGAGGCCGTCGCCGCCGTCGCCGCGCACGACCCCGCACCGGGCGAGGCGTGGATCGTCAACGACCCGTACACGGGCGGGACGCACCTCCCCGACGTCACGCTCGTCACCCGCACCGAGCTCGGCTTCGCCGCGACGCGCGCGCACCACGCGGACGTCGGCGGCGCGGAGCCCGGGAGCATGCCGGCGCGGTCGACGCGCCTCGACGAGGAGGGCGTGGTGATCCCGCCGACGCGGCTCGACGCGGCGGCTGTCGACGCGCTCGTCGCCCGGATGCGGAACCCGGAGGAGCGGCGCGGCGACCTCCGCGCGCAGCTCGCGGCGCAGCGGCTCGGCGAGCGCCGGATCGCAGAGCTGTGCGCCCGGCGCGGCCGCCCCCGCGTGGCGGCGGCCATGCGCGAGCTGCAGGCGTACTCGGAGCGGCGCGTCCGCGCCGGCATCGCGGCGCTCCCCGACGGGCGGTACGAGGCTGCGGACGTGCTCGAGGCTCCCGAGGGCGACCTCGAGGTCCGCGTCGCCGTCACCGTTCGCGGCGACGAGCTCGAGCTCGACTTCGCCGGAACCTCGCCGCAGCACGAGGGCAACCTCAACTGCCCGCTCGCTGTGACGAGGTCGGCGTGCCTGTTCGTCGTCCGCTGCCTCACCGATCCCGACGTCCCCGCCTCGGGCGGCGCCTCCGCGCCGGTGACGATCCGCGCGCCGGAGGGGTCGCTCGTGAACGCGCGCCCGCCCGCCGCCGTCGCCGGCGGGAACGTCGAGACCTCCGGCCGCATCGTCGACTGCCTCTTCCGCGCCTTCGGCCGCGCCGTGGAGGTGCCGGCGCAGGGGCAGGGGACGATGAACAACGTGACGCTCGGGAACGACGGCTTCACGTACTACGAGACGATCGGCGGCGGCCAGGGCGCCTGCCCGCACGCCGACGGGCCGTCGGGCGTCCACGTGACGATGTCGAACACGCTGAACACGCCGGTCGAGGCGCTCGAGCTCGCGTACCCGCTGCGCGTGGAGCGATACGCGCTCCGCCTCGGCTCCGGCGGAAGCGGGCGCACGCGCGGCGGCGACGGCGTCGTCCGCGAGCTGCGGGTGCTGGAGCCGTGTCGGGCATCGGTGATCGCGGAGCGGCGGGCGCACGCGCCGCAGGGGGAGCGCGGCGGCGCGGCCGGCGCGCCGGGGCGGACGCTGCTGAACGGGGAGGAGCTGCCGGCGAAGGCGACGTTCGACCTCGCCGCCGGCGACGTCCTCCGGATCGAGACGCCCGGCGGCGGCGGCTTCGGCGTCAGCGGCGCACGCGGCGGCGGAGGACGCGCTCGTCCCCCAGCCGGCGGGTGACGCCGTCCGCGTCGAGCCGCTCGAGGATCAGCTGCGCGGGGCGCCGCGACGTCCCGAGGAGGTCGCGGGCGCGGGCGAGCGTGACGCTGCCGGTGCGCTCGCACTCCGCCACGACGGCCGCCCGCGCCCGCTCGTAGGCGTCGGGCGCGATCGCGAATCCGTCGCCGAGACGGACGAGCCGGCCGGCGCGCTCGAGGTGCGCCGCGAGCTCGCGATCGTCGACGCGCACCGGCTCGAGCTTCGCGGCGGCGAGCTCGGCCTCCACCCGCGCGGCCGCCTCCTCGCGACCGCGCAACGACGCGGCGGTGCCGGGGAGGTACAGCTTCCCCTCGCGAGCCTCGAGGCCGAGGAGCGGCGCGACCGCGTGCGCCCACGGTGCGCGCGGCAGGAGCTCCGCAGGCGTCAGGCCGGGGTCGAGCGGCTCGCCGGCGGCGCGAGCGGCGAGCCGATCCCGTGCGGCGGCGGCCGTGTCCTCCAGCCACGTGTGGGAGAACACCCACCCCCCGGCCTCGCGCAACGACGAGGTGTCGAGGCCGCGTGCCGCGAGCGCCTCGTCCCGCTCCGGCTCGTGGACGAACGCGGCGGCGTCACCGCGCTCGAGCGCCGCGAGCCGGTCCGCGTCCGCTCGCCGCGGCGGAGCAGGGTCGAGGACGGTGCCGCCGCCGACCGTCTCCCGCGTTCGCAGCACGACGCGGTCGCCGCGCGCCGCGACGACGGGCGCCGCGAGGCGGAGCTGCGCATGCCGCTCGCCCACCCGCACGAGCCGCGCGGAGATCGCGGACGTGCCGTGGTGCACCGTCACGTGCGGCGGGAGCGATCCCAGCTCCTCCAGGAGGACGTCGAGCCGGTAGCTCGTGGGGAACGCGTCGGGCGTGACGAGCGCGTCGCCGCGGCGGAGCGCCTGCCGCTCGACGCCGGGCAGCGACACGGCCACCCGCTGCCCCGCCTCGGCGCGCTCGACCGCCCGGTCGTGCACCTGGACGCTGCGGACGCGCACGTCCAGCCCCGCGGGCTCGGCGATCAGCTCGTCGCCTTCGCCCACGGTGCCCGACCACAGCGTCCCGGTCGCGACGGTGCCGACGCCGTGGAGCGTGAACGCGCGGTCGACGTACAGCCGCGTCGCGGCCGCGGCCGCCTCCCGTGGCGGGACCGCATCGGCCGCGCGCGCGAGCGCGGCGCGCAGCTCGTCGAGGCCGGCGCCGGTCTTCGCGCTGACGGCGACCGCCTCGGCGTCGGGGACGAGCTCCCGCGCCTCCTCGAGCGCGAGCTCCAGCGTCTCCGCGTCGACGGCGTCCGCCTTCGTCACGGCGACGACGCCGCGCTCGACCCCGAGCAGCCGCAGGATCGCCAGGTGCTCGTGCGTCTGCGGCCGCGCGCCCTCCGCCGCGTCGACCACGAGCAGGAAGAGGTCGATCCCGGTCGCGCCCGCGACCATCGTGCGGACGAAGCGCTCGTGCCCCGGGACGTCGACGAGCGACAGCCGCCGGCCGTCCGGCAACCCGAGCGGCGCGTAGCCGAGCTCGATCGAGATCCCGCGCTCGCGCTCCTCCGGCAGCCGGTCCGTGTCCTTGCCCGTGAGGGCGCGAACGAGCCACGTCTTCCCGTGGTCGATGTGGCCCGCGGTCCCGACCGTGAGCGGCATGGTGGCAGTGTGCCGCCGCAGCGCGCTCCGACCGATGGTGTAGTATCGCACTCCATGATCACCGCCCCCGAGGCGGCGCGCCGGAGCGGCCGCACGGCCGAGACCATTCGCCGCTGGATCCGCTCCGGGCGTCTGCGGGCGCAGAAGGTCGGGACGCAGCACGTCATCGACGAGGGCGATCTCGAGGCGGTGCTGGACGAGAGCGGCGACATGCTCCCGGTCCCGCAGCGTTGGCGCGTGTCGGACTCGGGGCGGCCACTGCCGAACGTCGTCGCCGCCGTGCGGCGATCCCGCGGCGACCGCTGAGCGTGCTCGTCGTGCACGCGAGCGTCGTCGTCGCGGCCGCGTATCGCGCCGGCGGGTTCGAGGAGTTCGGACGCGAGCGCCTCGTCGCCCCGGCACTCCTGTGGTCCGAGGCGCGATCGGTGTTGCACGAGCTCGGCAGGCGCGGCGAGATGAGCGCGGACGACGCCGAGGCCGCGCGCGCCCGGGTCGAGGACGCTCCGGTCGAGCGGAGGGACGACCCGCGGCTCGGCGAGGAGGCGTGGCGGCTCGCGGACGAGTTCGGGTGGGCGAAGACGTACGACGCGGAGTACGTCGCGCTCGCGCGTCTGCTCGGTGCCCGGCTGGTGACGCTCGACGCGCGCCTGCGGCGCGCGACCGCCCCTCTGGGGTTCGTCGTCGGACCGACCGAGCTGTAGCGCCGCGCTTGCGGCTTCAGGCGCGCGCCGCGCGAACGGCCGCGGCAGCCTCGTCGACCTCGGCGTCGGCGAGCGTGCGGCAGTCGAGCAGCAGCCGACCGTCGCGGACGATCCCGACGACCGGCGGAGCGCCGGCGCGCAGCGGCGCTGCCAGCTCCTCCTCCACCGCGCAGGCGAAGCTCGGGAGCTCCGCGAGCGGGAGCGCGCCGCCGCCGACGCGCGCCACCGTCTCCTCGACGTCGCCGCCGACGGCCGCCGCGAGGCGCTCCGCGCGGGCCCGCACCGCCTCGGCCGGCTCGTGCAGCATCCGCAGCACCGGGATCTCCGCCGCCGCGCGCTCCGGGTCGAGATACAGGGCGAGCGTCCCCTCGAGCGCCGCCAGCGTCAGCTTGTCCGCGCGCAGCGCCCGCTGGAGCGGGTGCCGCCGCAGGCGCTCGACGAGCTCCGCGCGACCGACGACGATCCCCGCCTGCGGCCCCCCGAGGAGCTTGTCGCCGGAGAAGCAGACGAGGTCGGCGCCGGCCGCGAGGCTCTCCGCGGCCGACGGCTCCTCTCCTAGTAACAGACTGTTACCAGGAGAGAGGTGCCCCGACCCGAGGTCGTCGACGAGCGGCACGCCGTGGCGCCGCGCGACGCGCGCGAGCTCGTCGAGGCGCGGGAGCTCCGAGAAGCCGACGACGCGGAAGTTCGACTGGTGGACGCGCAGGAGCAGCGCGGTCTCCGGCGTCACCGCCCGCTCGTAGTCGGCGGCCCGCGTCCGGTTCGTCGTGCCGACCTCGACGAGGCGCGCGCCGGAGCGCGCGAGCACGTCGGGGATGCGGAAGCCGTCGCCGATCTCGATCAGCTCGCCGCGCGAGACGACGACCTCGCGTCCCTCCGCGAGCGCCGCGAGCGCGAGCAGGACGGCACCGGCGTTGTTGTTGACGACGAGCGCCGCGTCGGCACCGGTGAGCCGGCGGAGCGCGTCCGCGCAGTGGTCCTGCCGCGAGCCGCGGCGGCCGTCGCCGAGGTCGTACTCGAGGTTAGAGTAGCCGCGCGCGGTCTCGACGATGCGGGCGATCGCGTCGTCGGCGAGCGGCGCGCGTCCGAGGTTCGTGTGCGCGACGACGCCGGTCGCGTTCAGCACGCGACGCAGGCGCGGCTCCCGGAGCGACGCGAGCTCGGCGAGCGCGCGCTCCGCCGGATCCCCGGGGTCGAGTCCCGCCCGGATCTCCTCGCGGGCCCGCTCGAGCGCCGCCCGCGCCGCGGCGAGCGCGAGCGGGCGCGGCTGCGAGGCGAGGCGCTCGTCCCGCAGGAGCTCGTCGACCGACGGCAGGCCGGACAGCCTCATGAGGAGAGTGTAAGAGCGAGGCGTGGTGGCGCGAATCCGCTGCTTAACTTCCGGTTCCGATGCTCGAGGCATCCACCCTCCGCCGCCCTCGCGCCGTCCGCGCCCGCCGCACCGGCGTGCGCCTGCTCGCGCTCGCGCTCGTCGTCGCCGGCGCCGCCGCGATCCCGACGGGGCGCGCGCTCCTCCACCGGGAGGAGACGATGCCGGGCGTCACGGTCCTCGGCGCCGACGTCAGCGGTCTCTCGTTCGAGGCGACGGAGCAGCGCGTGCGCGCCCTCACCGGCGAGCGCCTGCGCCGGCCCGTCCCGGTCACTGTCGACGGCGAGCGCGTGGACGTCCTCCCCTCGCAGCTCTTCCTCCTCGACCGCGACGCGACCGCGCGAGCGGCGATGGCGGTCGGGCGCGACTCGTGGAGCGGGCGCGCTCGGTCGCTCCTCTCGCCGCTCACGGCTCCCGTCGCGGTCCCGCCCGTGCTCGTCCCGCGCCCGAAGGCCGAGCAGCGCCTCGCGGCGATCATGAAGCGGTTCGGGACGCCGCCGGTGAACGCGTCGGTCGAGCTGCGCGGGACGGAGCCGGTCGTGCGTGCCGCGCGCGTCGGCTCGACGGCGGACCTCGCTGCGCTCCTCGCGTCGCTGCAGGACCGCGTCGTCTCGGGCGAGGGCGCGGTCGCGGCGACCTTCGAGCCGGCCGCGCCGGCCGTCCGCGACGCCGCCGCCCAGGCGGCCGCCGAGGAGGCGCGCGTGATGCTCTCGGCGCCCGTCGCGCTCACGTACGACGGGCAGCCGATCGGGACGCTGTCGCGGGAGCGCCTCGCCTCGCTCCTCGTCTTCCGCGAGCGGGGGAGCCGGCTGCTCGTCCTCGTCGACGAGGAGCGCCTCGCGAAGGTGCTCGACCCGTCGATCGCGCCGTTCAAGTCACGCGCGGTGAACGCGCGCTTCGAGGTCGACGGCTCCCGCGCGCACGTGGTCCCCTCGCAGCCGGGGACCACGCTCGATGTGTCGGCCGCGCTCGTCGCCGTCGTCACCGCGGCGCACCAGCGGGGCGAGCGCACGGCGGCGCTCGCGCTGAAGCCGATCCCGGCCGAGCTGACGACGGAGAAGGCGCTCGCGCTCGGGATCCGCGAGCGCGTCTCGACCTTCACGACGGAGATGGGCGTCTCGTCCGCGAACCGGATCCACAACGTCCACCTGATGGCGGACATCATCGACGGCACGATCGTGAAGCCGGGCGAGACGTTCTCGTTCAACGAGCGCGTCGGCCCACGCACCGTCGAGCGCGGCTTCCGCGAGGGCCAGATGATCGTCGGGAACATCCTCGTCCCCTCGATCGGCGGCGGCGTCTGCCAGACGGCGACGACGCTGTTCAACAACGCGTTCGAGCTCGGCCTGCCGGTGAGCGCGCGGCAGAACCACAGCTTCTACATCAGCCACTACCCGATGGGGCGCGACGCGGCCGTGTCGTGGGGCGGCCCCGACCTCGTGTTCACGAACGACATGCGGAACGCGCTCCTGATCAAGGCGTCGTACACGAGCGACACGCTCACGTTCACCTTCTACGGGACAGACGAGGGGCGGACGGTCGAGGCGCGGACCGGGCCGCAGACGAACTGGCGCGAGCCGAAGCTCACCTACGCGCTCGACCCCGCTGCGCCGCCGGGATCGAAGCGCGTCGTCCGCGGCGCCCGGCAGCGCGGCTTCGACGTGACGGTGTTCCGGACGGTGAAGGGGCGCGACGGCAAGGTGCTGCGGCAGGACTCCTTCACGAGCCACTACGTCGCGGTCGGCGACACGGAGGTCTACGGCCCCGGCTCGAAGATCCCCGGCGAGTACGTCGTCATCCCGAGCTCGTGACGCGGTGAGCGCGGCCGCACCGGTCGCTCCCGAGGAGCGACTGGACGTCCTCGACGCACTGCGCGGGCTGGCGATCTTCGGGATCGTCTTCGTCAACCTCCAGTTCTTCGCGACGCCGCTCTTCTCGGTGGTCGAGTACCGCGTCGTCGACGACTTCCCGGGGACGGCGGACCGCGCCGCTCAGTGGCTGGTCGCGGTCGTCGCGCAGGGGAAGCTCTACCCGCTGCTCGCGCTGCTCTTCGGCTACGGGTTCGGGATCCAGCTCGAGCGCGCGGGCGGAGCGGGCGGGCGGTACGCGCGGCGGCTCGCGGCGCTGTTCGTCCTCGGGGTCGCGCACGCGGTGCTGCTCTGGGCGGGCGACGTCCTCACCGCGTACGCGGTCGTGGGCGCCGCGCTCGCGCTCTTCCGGCGCAAGCGCGACCGGACGCTGCTCGTCTGGGCTGCGGACCTCTCGTTCGTGCACGTCCTGCTGCTCGTCGTCACCGCGCTCGCGTACGCGGTGCTGGGCGACCCGCCGGGCCCGGCGATCGTCGAGGTCACGGCCGCGTACCGCGGCTCGTTCGCGGAGGTGACGGCGCAGCGCGCCGCCGACGCGGCGTGGGCGATCCCGGAGGGGATCCTCGGCGCCGGCCCCGGCTTCCTCGCGATGTTCCTCGTCGGCTACTGGGCGCAGCGGCGCGACCTGCTTCGCCGCGTCGAGGAGCACCGGTCGCTGCTGCGGCGCGCCGCCGTCGTCGGGGTCGCCGTCGGCGGCGCCGCGAGCATCGGCTTCGCCACCCTCTGGTGGATCTCCGACGGGCGCGGCGGTCTCGCCGCTGCGTCGGTCGCGCTGAGCTCGCTCGCGCTCCTGCAGACGCTCGGCTACGCCGCCGGGCTGACCCTGCTCGCCCACGGCCGCGGCGCGCGGCTGCTCGCGCCGTTCCGGCCGCTCGGGCGCCTCGCGCTCAGCGGGTACCTGCTCCAGTCGCTGCTCGCGAGCCTCGTCTTCTACGGGTACGGCCTCGGCCTCTACCGCGAGGTCGGCCCGGTCGCGTGGCTCGCGCTCGCGGCGGCGATCGGCGGCGCGTGCCTCGCGCTCGCCGGGCTGTGGCTGCGCGCGTTCCGCATCGGCCCGGCGGAGTGGCTGTTGCGGAGCGTCACGTACCTCCGCCCGCAGCGCCTGCGCTGAGCTACTGCGCGTCCTCCTTCCCCGCTGCGACGGGCGGCTCCGCGCAGCGGCGCTCGTAGCAGCCGAGGATCGTCTCCACCGCCTCGTCGGGGTCGTCGGTCACGTGCAGGAGCTCCAGGTCGTCGGGCGAGATCGTCCCGTGCGCGAGCGGCTGCTCGACGAGCCAGTCGACGAGGCCGCCCCAGAACCCGCTCCCGAAGAGGACGACCGGGAAGTTGCGGACCTTGCCCGTCTGGATCAGCGTCAGCGACTCGAACAGCTCGTCGAGCGTGCCGAACCCGCCGGGGAGGAGGACGAATCCCTCCGCCGCCTTCACGAGCATCGTCTTCCGCGAGTAGAAGTGGCCGAACTCGTACTCGACGTCGAGGTACGGGTTGCTCATCTGCTCGAACGGGAGCGTGATGTTGAAGCCGATCGAGCAGCCGCCGGCCTCGTGCGCGCCGCGGTTCGCCGCCTCCATCACCCCGCCGCCGCCGCCCGTGATCACCGCCCAGCCGCGCTCGGCGAACCGCCGCCCGAGGTCGCGCGCGCCGTCGTAGGCGGGGTGGCCCTCCGCGACGCGCGCGGAGCCGAAGATGGTGACGCCGGGACGGTCGATCGAGTCGACGAGCTCGAACCCGTCGCGGAACTCCTTCGCGATCGCGGCGACGTGCGCCGGGATGTCGCCGTCGTGCGCCTCGAGGATGCGCCTGTCGTCCACGGACGAGTCTTTCCCTCGCGTCGAGGCGTCAGAAACTGCGCGGCACGTGCGTCTCGTGCATCGCGAACGCGAGGAAGCCGGCGAGCCCGAGGTACACGACGGCAACCGCCACGCGCTGCCACGGGCGGACGCGGTAGTAGCTCTGCATCGACGGGTCGTGCCGGGCCTTCCAGCGGTGCCACAGCTCGAACGCGCCGAGCGCGACGACGATGAACAGGATCGGGTTCGGCCGCAGCCACGTCAGGAGCGCGAGGCCGACGACGCCGACCGCCCAGATCGCCGGGTGGAGCGCGGCGACGGCGCGGCCGCCGTCGAGCGGCACGACGGGCAGGAGGTTGAACAGGTTGATCAGGAACCCGACGAAGGCCATCGCCCTGAGGAAGGTGGAGTCGTACGCCTCGGCGGCGCCCCACAGCGCGAGCGCGCCGAGCGTCCCGACGAGCGGCCCCGCGAGCGCCACCTGCGCCTCGCGCCAGGCGTCCTTCGGCATCTCCTTCATCGCCACGAACGCGCCGACGAACGGGATGAACATCGGCGCCGACGCCGGCACGCCCTGCCGGCGGAGCTCGAGCACGTGCCCCATCTCGTGGACGAAGATCAGCGCCACGAGCGCGACACCGAACTTCCAGCCGAAGAGGAGCGCGTAGGCGCCGACCGAGACGAGCATCGAGCCGGCGGTCGTGAAGATCTTCAGCTTGAAGATCGCGGCGAGGACGAACTTGAACTTCCAGAGCGCGAGCCCGAGGAAGACGAGCGGCGCCGCGAGCTTCTTCAGCAGGGAGACGACGCCGCCGGACGGCTTGATGGGGTCGTACTGGTACCCCTGCTCCGCCTCCAGCCGCCGCTGCTCCTCGATCGCGGCGTACAGCCGCTCCAGCTCCTGCTGCGACAGCTTCGGTGCCTCGCGCTCGCTCACCCGCTCACAGTAGCTACGAGCCGCGCCCGATCCACTCCTCGCCGCCCGCGTAGACCTCCTTCTTCCAGAGCGGCACCGTCTCCTTGAGCGTGTCGATCGCCTCGCGACACGCTGCGAGCGCGGCGGCACGGTGCGGTGCGGAGACCGCGATCACGACGCTCGTCTCGCCGATCCCGACGCGGCCGACGCGGTGGTGGATCGCGACCTCGCACAGCTCGTGACGCTCCTTCAGCGCGGCGGCGATGCGCGCCATCTCCGCCTCCGCCATCTCCTCGTACGCCTCGTAGTCGAGGTGGACGACGTCGCGCCCGCGGGAGCGCGCGCGCGTCGTCCCGGTGAAGGTCGCGATCGCGCCCGCCGCGGGCGTCCGCACCTCGTCGACGGCGGCGTCCAGCGAGAGCGGCTCCGCGCTGAGCCGGAACGCGCCGCCGGAGACGGGCGGGATGAGCGCGACCTCGTCGCCGTCGGCGAGCGCGCGATCGCGCGCCGCGTACTCCCGGTTGACGGCGTAGAGGAGGCCGCCCGGCTCGTCGCCGAGCGCGAGCGCGCGCCACACGTCGCCGACGGTCGCGCCGTCCGCGAGCTCCAGCCGCCGCGTGCCCGTGCCGGCCCGCTCGCGCAGCCCCGCGAACAGCCTCACCGTGATCATCACGCCGTCAGCGTAGTTCCCTCGCCGAGCGGCGCCGCGAGCTCGACCGGCGCGCCGGCGACGAAGACCTGCGGCGCGCCGGGCGCCGGCGGCTCCTCGAACGTCGACACGACGGTCGACGAGGCGAAGAAGCCGAGGACGCGCAGCGGCCCGTCGCCGACGTTCCGGAGCCCGTGCGGCGCCATCGCGGGCACGACGGCCAGCTGCCCGGCGCGGAGGCGCGCCGTCTCGTCCGCGACGGTCGCCTCGGCCTCGCCCTCGAGCACGTAGAGGATCTCCTCCGCGCTGTCGGCGTGCGTCGCGAGCGACGCGCCCGGCGTCAGCTCGAAGTGGACGACTGCGGACGCGGCGGTTCCGGCGGCGCTGTGCAGCGGGAAGCCGAAGCGGAGCGTGCCGCCGGGCGCCTCCTCCTCGCGGAGCGGGAACTCTCGAAGGTCGAGCGCGATCACGTGGAACTCCTTTCGGTGCACGATGGTGTTCGGCGATTATTCAGGCACACTGATGTGCAGTCAAATGCCGAGGAAGTACGAGCTCCGACGACGCGCCGAACGCGTCGCCGAAACCCGGCGGCGGATCGTCGCGGCGGCCGTCGACCTGCACACGACGCTGGGTCCGGCGCGAACGACGGTCAGCGCGGTCGCCGAGCGGGCGGGCGTGCAGCGGCACACGGTCTACGCGCACTTCCCGCACGAGCGCGACCTCTTCCGTGCCTGCTCGGCGCACTGGGCGGAGCGGCATCCCTTCCCCGACCCGGCCCGCTGGCTCGTCGTGGAGGACCCGCTGGCGCGGCTCCGCCGCGCCCTCGGCGACGTCTACGCCTGGTACGCCGAGGTCGAGGACGACCTCGCGCTCTTCGCCCGCGACGCCCACGCGCTGCCGCCGGAGGTGGCCGAGCGGACAGAGGCGGAGCAGAGAGAGCTCGCGGACCTCCTGGCGCGCCGCCTGCCGCGCCGGAAGGCGGTGCGCGCGGCCGTCGGCCATGCGCTGGCGTTCGAGACGTGGCGGTCGCTCGTGCGGACGGAGGGCCTCTCCCGCGCGCAGGCGATCGAGCTGATGGTGCGCCTCGTCGAGGACGCCTAGCCGCAGCGAGGCGGTTTCGCCGATCGAGACCTGGTTGGCGGGGCTCGGGTGCCGCACGAGGAGACACGGGCGGGGAGCGACCTCCCCGCCCGTGTCCCCGTCGCGTGCTAGCCCGCCGTCAGCGTGACGCCGTCGACGCCGAAGCGGTCGCCTGCCTCGGCCGCGAGCTGGTAGAGGTAGAGGTCGAGCGACCCGCCGCCGACGGCGGTGAGGGTGACGCCCTCGATCCGCGTCCACTCCGCGCCCGCGGCGACGCACCGGTGCGACGCGCGGACGAGCGCCCCGCCCCCGTCGTACTCGCGGAGCCGCAGGCAGACGGTCTTCCCGGAGCCGCGGACGAACGCGCTCGCCGTATACACCGCGCCGGCCGTCGTCGCCGCCACCGGCCGCGGGGTGGCGTTGATGGAGTAGCTCGAGCCCGTCCCGGCGAACGCGACGTCGGCCGAGAACGAGCCGTCCGCGCCGCCCTCCACGAGCGAGAGCTCCGCCCGCCAGCCGTACCAGCCGTCGAGCGACCCCTCGAAGCTGCCGTTCCGCAGCAGCGGCCGCTCGGGCGGCGCCTCCGCGGCGAGCGTCACGCCGTCGACCCGGAACGAGTCGCCCGTCGCGGCCGACGACTGGTACAGGTAGAGGTCGAGCGACCCGCCGCCGCGGGCCGTCAGGACGACCGCCGGCGTCTGCGCCCACTCCGAGCGCGCCGTGAGGCAGCGGCGCGCGGCGCCGACGAGCGCGCCGGAGGCGTCGTACTCGCGCAACCGCAGGCACACCTGCTTCCCCGAGCCGCGCACCCACGCGCGTGCGACGTACGTCTGGCCCGCCTCGGTCGCAGAGACCGGGCGCGGCTCGCGCTCGTGGAGGAG
>Ga0247713_1000745_pt1 | contig 18228 bp, 15 predicted proteins | sample 21E_NmetaG_FD_189936 | JGI IMG/M metagenome (GOLD analysis project Ga0247713, IMG submission 189936) | Soil microbial communities from hillslope of Landscape Evolution Observatory, University of Arizona, Oracle, AZ, United States - 2-1-E_N | ecosystem: Engineered > Artificial ecosystem >... | reverse complement strand
CCCGGCCCCGCCGCACACAGGCCGGCCCCGCCGCACACAGGCCGCGGCTGGTGTTCGGCCGCCGGCGCAGGTGTGCGGGCGCGCCCGGCGCACGGCCGGTGGAGCGGGTCGGGGCCGCCCGGCACACTGGTCGCGATGAGCACCACCGCGCCCCGCCTGCTCCAGGTCCGCCGCGCCGTCCGCGTGACCCCGCGTATGGTCCGGGTGACCCTGGCCGGTGACGAGCTCGCGGGCTTCCCCGGCGACGGCCCGGACCGGCGGATCAAGATGTTCTTCCCCGTCGCCGGGCAGGTCCGGCCCGCGGTGCCTCGGGCCACCTCCGCCGGGCCGTTGTGGCCCCCAGGCGAGCCCCGCCCGGTGATCCGCACGTACACCGTCCGCCGGTTCGACCCGAAAGCCGGCGAGCTCGACGTCGACTTCGTCCTGCACGCCGGGCACGGGCCGGCCGCCGCCTGGGCCCGCGAGGTCCGCCCCGGCTCCTGGGTCGGGGTGTCCGAGCCCGGCGGCCGGTACGAGCCGGACCCCGGCGCCGAATTCCACGTCGTCATCGGCGACGAGACGGCGTTGCCCGCCGTCGCCACCGTGCTGGAGGTGCTGCCCCGCGAGGTGCCGGCGCTGGCGTTCCTCGAGGTCGCGGAGGCCGGAGAGGAGCAGGAGCTGCCGGGCCGCGCCACCGTGCGCTGGGTGCACCGGAACGGGCGCCCCGCCGGAGCCCCGCTGTCGGAGGCCGTGCGGGCCGCGGAGTTCCCGCAGGGCCGCGGCCAGGTGTGGCTGTCGGGCGAGTCCGGGTGCGTCCGCGACGTGCGCCGACACCTGCTCGACGAGCGCGGCCTGGACCGGCGGTCGGTGTACGCCACCGGCTACTGGCGCGCCCGCTGAGGGTTCGAGCCGTGCCCGAACGCGAACTCGCCGTGCCGTGCCCTACAGGCCCAGCGCCCGCGGCCGTCGCCGCAGTCACGCGGACCCGCCCCGCGTTGTGGCGAGTCCGGGGCTGCTCCGGTTCACGACCCCACGGTCGCCCGACGATCTCCCGGGGGGTGCCGGACGTGCAGGGGGTAGCTCGACGGCGGCCGCCGGGTACCGGCCGGACGCCTGTGACTGACCTCACAGGGTAGACCCTGCGTCACCGGAGCGTCACCGCTCTCCCTCGGCAGGGGGCGTCCGAGGACCGTCGACGTCGTCCATCACGGCCCGTAGATCCGTCGTCACCCTTTGTGGTGATCGTTCGGGGCCGCATGCCCCAACCGGGTCGCCGGAGCGCGTCCGGGCTCGCCCTACGGTTCGCGGTGGCGGCAGGACGGTCGCCGGCGCACGCCCTCGATGTGGAGACACGCATGACGACACCGAAGCAGCGGGACATCGGCACGCTCGACGAGCGGTCGATCCGCAAGATCGCGGGCCTGAGCCTGGTCGGGGCCAGCGTCGAATGGTTCGACTTCTTCCTCTTCGGCACGGCCGCCGCCCTGGTCTTCCCGGCGCTGTTCTTCCCGGACGACACCGACCCCGTGATCAGCCTGCTGCTCTCCTTCTCGGTGCTGGGCGTCGGTTTCCTCGCGCGACCGCTGGGCGGCATCGTCTGGGGTCACTTCGGCGACCGGCTCGGCCGCAAGAAGGCCTTCCTCACCGCGCTGCTGACGATGGCGGTGGCCAGCGTGCTGATCGGGCTGATGCCCACCTACGCGATGATCGGGATCGCGGCACCGATCCTGCTGACCGTGCTGCGATTCACCCAGGGGCTCGCCGTGGGCGGACAATGGGGCGGGGCCGTCCTGCTCGCCACCGAGTTCGCGCCCAAGCACAAGCGCGGCTTCTACGGCAGCTTCGCCCAGATCGGCGTGCCGATCGGCGTGCTGCTCGGTGTCGTCGCGTTCTTCCTGCTCGGCCAGTCCATGGACCAGGCGGCGTTCAACAGCTACGGCTGGCGCATCCCCTTCATCGCCAGCATCCTGCTGGTCGCCGTGGCGGTGTACGCCAAGAACCGGCTCGAGGACACCCCGGCGTTCAAGCAGCTGCAGCAGCTCGCCGAGCAGGACCCGACCGCGAAGGCCGTGGCGCAGCGCTCCCCGATCCTGGAGGTGCTGCGCGACCACTGGCAGCGCATCCTGCTCGCCGGCGGCGCGTTCACCGTCGTCAACACGACCTTCTACATCTACATCACGTTCATGCTCGCCTACGGCACCGGAACCGTCGGCGTCAGCGCGGGCACCGTCCTCGTCGCGATCGCGGTCTCGTCGGTGGTGATGATCCCGGCGCTCGCCGGCTGGGCCGCGCTCTCCGACCGCGTCGGCAGGCGCAAGCTGTACATGGCGGGCTCGGCCCTGACGGGCCTGTGGGCGTTCCCGCTGTTCTGGCTGGTGGACATGGGCACCGCGCTCAGCATCACGATCGCGCTGACGTTCGCGCAGCTGTTCCTCTCGATGATGTACGGGCCGCTCGCCGCGTTCTTCGCCGAGATGTTCACCGCGAAGCTGCGCTACAGCGGCGCCTCCCTGGGCTACCAGCTCGGTGCCGTCCTCGGCGGCGCCATCGCCCCGCTGCTCTCGGTCTACCTGCTGCGGGTCACGGGTGGCACCGCCGCGATCTCCCTCTACATCATCCTGGTGTCGGTCATCGCGATCGGGTGCGTCCTCGCGCTCACCGAGACCTACCAGAACGACATGGACGACGCGCAAGGCTGACGCGGCCCGCCGCGGCCGGCACGGCCGCGGCGGCAGCTCCCCGATCCGGACGCCGTGCGCCGCCGCCCGCGCGGCACCGGCACCCCGACGGGTGAGCCCGGCCGCCGCCCGCCCCACCGGCCGTGCCGCTGGGCGCCCGCGTCCGGCTTCCGCCGTGCGGGGTAAGGCTAGCCTGGGTACTGTCCCGGGATGGGAACGGAGGCTGCCTTGACGCGCGCCGGCGAACGTTGCGCGGTGCTGTCGCAGGCCGTCGACGAGCCCCTGGCCGGCACCGCGCCGCACGCGCCGCGCTGGCTGTGCGTGGAGCACCGGGGCGCGTGGCCGCGCGAGGTCGGCACCCACGCCGAGCCCGCCGTGCGGGCCCTCGCGGCGCGGGCCACGGCTGCCGGCTGGCGTCCCCTGCTGATCCGCCGCCCGCAGCGCGGCGCCGCGGGCCCGCTGCGCGTCTTCCTCACCGACACCGTGCGCTGCCGCACCACCACGAGGACGGTCGACGGACCGGACGCCCTCGCCGACCTCCCGCTACCGGTCGGCGGCGACCTGCCCGGGACGCCGGTGCCGGACCCACTGCTGCTGGTCTGCACGCACGGGCGGCGCGACCGCTGCTGCGCGCTAGACGGCCGCGCGCTGGTCACGGCCTTGCTCGCCGCCGGCGAGCCCGACGTGTGGGAGTGCACCCACCTGGGCGGGCACCGGTTCGCGCCCACCGCGCTCGTGCTGCCCACCGGCTACGTGTACGGCCGGCTCGACCTGCCCGCCGCGGTCGCGGTTCGCAAGTCCGCCGGGCTCGGCGAGGTGGAGCCGGCGCGCTCGCGCGGCCGTTCGGCCTGGACCCCGGCCGGGCAGGTCGCCGAGCTCGCGGTGCGCATCGCCACCGGCCTGCGCGAAGCGGGCGGCCTCGCGGTCGTCCCCGGAGACGACGGCGCCGCCGACGAGGAGATCCTGGTCGTCGCGGACGACGGCCGCCGCTGGGCGGTCACCGTCCGGTCCGGCGGGCAGCCCGCCGACGCCCGGCCCGCCGGCGCGCGGCCGGGCGACAGCGGCCGCGAACCCCCGCCGCCGGGACGCGCCGCCGCCCGGCCGTCCGCGCCCGGGACGCACCTGCGGCCGGCCTCGTGCGGGGCCGAGCCCGAGCCCGTCCGCCCGCTGCGCGCGACCGCGGTGCGCGCCCTGCCGAGCGCCACCGGGACGGCGGCAGGGCGGCCCGGCGGACATCTGACGTCCGCCGGGCCGCCCTGCTGACACCGCCGCGGTAGGGCGCTGCGCGGCTACAGGGTGCGGCGCACGATCTCGGCGGCCTCGCCCATGTTGCGCAGCTTCGCGAACGCGGTGGTGCGGCTGAAGTACCCGAGCCCGCAGTCCGGCGAGACCAGCAGCCGGTCGGGCGGCATGATCTCGAGCGCGAGCTTGATCCGCTCGGCGATCTGCTCGGGCTGCTCGACCATCGTGTTCTTGGCGTCGACGACGCCGACCCCGAGCACCTTGTCGGTCGGGAAGTCGCGGAACGTCTCCAGCTCGCTGAAGCCCTTGTTGGTGAACTCCAGGTGGATCACGTCCACCGGGGACTCCTTGAACAGCGGCATCATCGCGGCCGCGTGGTCGTCGAAGACGTCGCGTTGGCCGTCCACGCTGCCGTAGCAGACGTGCCAGAATTTGATCATGTCGATGCCCTCGAACATGATGTGCTGGCACTCGATCTGCCACATGTCGGTGGTGTACGGCGGCAGCACGTCGATCAGCTGCACCGCCTCCAGTCCCTGGGACTGCAGGAACCGCAGCTCCTTGTTCAGCGCGCGGGCGAGGTCCTTGGCCAGCTCCACGCCGTCGCCGTAGTGCTGGTCGTCGAGGATGACGCTCTGCTGGGCCGGGCCGAGCATCGCGACCTTGAACGGGCGGTCCGTCGCGTTCTGCATGGCGTAGACGACGCCCTCGAAGATCGGCCGGATCCACTCGACCTTGCCCGAGACCGTGCCCTTGTAGAAGGGCTTGTACTTCACGCCGTCGCCGGGCGGGCCGTAGTTGGCGATCCCGCCGAGCATCTCCGGGATGTAGTGGAAGATCGGCTCGAGCTGGAAGCCCGGGGCCTCCCACTCGTAGTACTGCGCGCCGTCGCAGAGGATGTGCAGCCCGGCCCGCTCCTGCTCCCGCGCGACGATCTTGCTCGCGTCCTCGTAGGCGACCCGCAGGTTGTGGCTGCGGTAGGTCGGCTCGTGCTGGCTGCCGAACACGCGGCCCTGCAACCAGTGCGGTCGGGGGAACGCCGAAACCGCCGAGACCGGCAGCAGGACGTCCTCACCACGAATCTGCACAGCCATCACCCCTTCGCTATGTGTGCTGCGTCACGGGGAGCCTGCCACGCGCCGGCACGGCCGGTCCTCGTCCGGCCGGGCCAACTCGGGGCTCCCGCGACTACCCCGGCTGCACAGGACGCGGTCAGGAGCGCAGCACGCTCAGGGTGTGCCAGGCGCGCGTGGCGAGCTGCAGGTTGAAGCACGTCTCCGGGTCGGACAGGTCCAGCCCGGTGATCTGGCGGATCCGCTGCAGCCGGTACTTGAGCGTGTTGCGGTGCACGATCAGCGCCCGGGCCGTCGCCTCGTAGCTGCCGCCGCGGTCGAGGTAGTGCGACAGCGTCCGCACCAGGTTCGCGCCGCGCTGCCGGTCGTAGTCCAGCAACGCGCCGATCCAGCGCTGCACGAAGCGCTCGACCTCGCCGGGGTCGTCGATGCCGACGAGGAGGCGGTAGATCCCCAGGTCGTCGAATCGGACCGCCCGGTCCTCCCACTCCGCGACGGCCAGCAGGCGCAGCGCGAGCCGCGCCTGCCGGTACGAACGGGGGAACTCGGCCACCCGCTCGCAGACCTCCCCCACCCCGATCCGCGCCCGGACCTCCCGCGAGCCGTTCCCGGACTGCTCGCCACCGCCCAGCTCGCGCAGCACCCCGGCGCGCAGCCGCTCCCAGTCCGCCTCGACGTCGGCCAGCAGCACGACCTGGGTGCCGCGGGCCACCAGCAGGCTGCCCGCCGGCTCGTCGCGCGCGGCGTGGCGCACGGCCTGGAACAGCTGGTCGGTGTCGCGGGACCGGCCGCGGCCCTCGACGACGAGGACCCGGTGCGGCCGCTGCAGGTCGTAGCCCAGCGCGACGGCGCGGGTCAGCGCGCTCTCCTCGTCGGTACCGTTGAGCAGCTCGTCGACCAGGTCCCGGCGGACCCGCAGCTCGCTCTCGGCGAGGCTGCGCACCCGCGCGAGCTCCATCGACAGGATCGTCGCGCCGTGCTCGAGCGCCATCAGCTCCTGCTCGCCGGCCGTCCCGGCGGGGTCGACGAGCAGGATCACGCCCAGGATGTCGCCCTGCGGGTGGGCCAGCGCGACGACGCGCCCGCCGTCGCGGATCGGGCGGACCGAGCGCAGCGCGCGCCGGAGCAGCTGCTCGCGCCGGGCCGGCGGATCCTTCGGGTAGGGGTCCGGCCGGTGCGCGCCGGCCCAGGCCCGCAGGTTCCCGTAGCGGTCCTCGATCGCCACCGGCAGGCCGGTCAGCTCGTGCACCGCGCGGGCGATCCCGTCGTGGCCCTCGCCGGAGACCGCGACGGTGGTCAGCCGGGCATGGATCTCCATGCTGCGTTCCAACGCCCCGACCGTGCCGCGGAGCCGGTCGTTGACCAGCGACAGCTCCAGGGCCGTGGCCTGCTCCTGGGCGTGCAGCCGCTGGTTCGCCAGCGCGGCACCCGTCTGCTGGGCCAGCGCCCGCAGCAGGAACTGCTCCTCGCCCGTCGGCTCCGTCTCGGCCGCGACGACGAGGTGCCCCAGCGGGCCGGTGAGGCTGCCCAGCGGATAGGCCCACCCCCACGTCGCCCCCGGCAGGTCCAGCCACCCGCCGGTCGCGCCGACCGCGCCGAGCGCCGCGGCGACCGCGGGCGAGCGCGTGGTCGCGCCGGCCCGCTCGACACCCACCACCCGGCAGCGGGCCAGCGAGGGCACGGCGGTGGTGGCGAGGTCCACGATCTGCTGCTCGTCGGTGCTCTCCGTCATGAGCTGGCCGAGGACCAGCAGGCTGCGCATCGTCGAGAGCAGCCCGCGACCGAGCTGGTTCGGGATGTCCAGCTCGGGGGCGCTCATCCCAGGTCGGCCAGGTACTCGTCGGGCTCGGTGAACCAGGGGTTCTCGAGCAGCTGCCCGGAGAGCAGCACCTTCGGGTGCGTGCGCAGCAGCCCCATCAGCACCTGCCCGTCGGTGAAGCGTTCCAGGTCGTACAGGCACAGGCTCACCAGCGGGTACCGAGGGATGAACCGGTTCAGCAACGACTCGTAGCTGACGAGGTGCTCGACACCGGGCAGGTCCCGCAGCGCCCACGTCATCTCCCCCACGGCCCGCACGAACCCGTACCCCTCCCGGCGCACCGCGTCGTCGACACCGCGCTCCCAGAAGTCGATCATCGCGTCCGCCGCGAAGTAGCCGCCGGGGAAGTAGGCCCGGTCCGAGCAGAGCAGGTTGAGCTGCCCGGTGCGGGAGGACAGCTCGACGTCCACCTCGGCGGCGAGCGGGCCACGCACCCGCTCGGTGTCGGGGTCGTCCATCACGCAGATGACCTTGTCGCCGGCCAGCAGCCCCTCGCGCAGGAACGGCAGCAGCACCTCGTCGCGCTGCACCGGACCGCGGTAGAAGGCACACACGTGGTCGCCGGGCGCGGCCGTCACGCCCGGCAGGCCCATCGAGATCGGGCCCGCGTACGTGGCGATCGGTCCGGTCGTCACGGCGCCGTTACCGTCCATATCGCTCGAAGTGTCGCGCGAAGAGCAGCTCGGCGTCCATGCTCTTCGGCGTGATCGGCCGGGACACCCAGGTCAGGTTCACGAAGTGCCGCGCGTTGATGTTCTCCGTGGTGATGGTGCCGCCCCAGGTTCCGCAGCTGAGGCTGAGGGTGAACGGCAGGCCGTTGCGGGGGCTGCCGGCGCCCTCGTTCAGGTTCTGGTTGACCAGGACGCGGGCGGTGCGGGTGCCGTGGGCCAGCGCGTCGACATGCGCGTCGTCGCTGGTGTGGATGCCGCAGGTGTGCCCGAGTCCCTGGTAGCCGGTGATCGCGTTGACCTGGTCCACGGCGGCGTCGATGCCGCCGGAGTAGCGGTAGAGGGCGAGCACCACCGACAGCTTCTCCCCGCTGAAGGGGTGCTCGGGGCCGACCCCGTCCTCGGCGACGATCAGGAAGGTGGTGCCGTCGGGGACCTCGATCCCGGCCAGCTCGGCGATGCGGGCCGCCGGCTTGGCGATCACCGCCATGCAGGGGATCTCGCCGCCGTCGGGCCACATCGCGGCCTGCAACCTGGCCTTCTCGTCCTCGCTGCACAGGTAACCGCCGCGCTCGATGAGCAGCGCCAGCAACTCGTCGTGGACGTCGTCGTGGACGACGACCGAGTTGTCGGCGAGGCAGCTCGTGGCGTGGTCGAAGGTCTTGGCCGTGGCGATGGCGTCGGCCGCATCGGTCACGTCGGCGGTCTCGTCGACGACGTGCACGCAGTTCCCGACGCCCACCCCGAACGCCGGGGTACCCGAGCTGTAGGCCGCCTTGACCATGCCCGCGCCGCCGGTGGCGACGATCAGGTCGGCCTGGCGCATCAGCTCCTGGGTGTGCGCGATCTTGGCCTCGGGCAACGCCTGGACCAGGTCGGCGGGCGCCCCCACCTGCTCGCACGCCTCGCGCATGAAGCCGACGACGGCATCGGTGGTCTGCTTGCTGCGCGGGTGCGCGGCGAAGATCACCGCGTTGCGGCCGGCGAGCGCCCACAGCGCCTTCACCGGCGGCGTCGCGTCCGGTCCGGTGGTGGGGATCAGCGCCGCCACCACGCCGACCGGCTTGGCGATCTTGACGAGGCCCCGCTCCGGGTCCTCCTCGACGACCCCCACGGTCGGTGTGCTGCGCAGGTCGGCGAGCACGCCCAGCACCCGCCGCTCGATCTTGAAGACCTTGTGCTCGTAGTTGCCGAAACCCGCCTCGTCCACCGCCTGGCGGGCGAGCTGCTCGGCACGATCCTTGCGGGCCACCGCGTAGGCCACCGCGGTCGTCAGCTCGTCGACCTGCTCGGCGGTCCAGTTGTCCACCGCCGCCTGCGCGGTGCGGGCCCGGGCGACCACATCCGTGACGTCCACGCCATCTCCTCGACGAGATCGGTGTGCGCGGCCGACCGGGCCGCAGGCTCGGCCCGCACGGGAGGGGTCCGGGCCACCGGGACGCTACGCGTCGGTGCCGGTGGCGTCCTCAGCCCGGACGGACGACGATGTGGCGAAGGTCTCGTCCCTGCGGGACAACCGCCGAGCCGATTTCAGCCCCCGGCCGCCGGCGGCGCGACGAGCTTCCAGTCCACCGCGACGGCGCCGTCGGGCGTCGCGAGCACCGGGTTGAGGTCCAGGCCCGCGACATCGGGCACGGCCACGAGCACGTCGCCGACCGCGACGACCGTGCGCGCGAGCGCGTCGAGGTCCACCGCGGGCTGCCCGCGCCCGCCGATCAGCAGCGGGAACCCGCGCAGGCCGGCGAGCAGCTCCCGCGCCTCCTCGACGCTCAGCGGCGCCAGGGCGAAGGCGACGTCGGCGAGCACCTCGATCCAGATCCCGCCGAGACCGACCAGCACGACCGGCCCGAATGCCGGGTCCCGGACCCCGCCCACGGCGATCTCCACCCCGGACAGCTGCGGTGAGACCAGTACCGCGCCGCCGGCCCCGAGCAGCTCGGCCGCCGCGGCCCGCACCTCGCCGGCATCGGCGAGGCCCAGCCGCACCCCGCCCAGCTCGGTGCGGTGCTCGGCCGCGGCGATCTTGACGACGGCGGGGAACGTCGCGGCGGCCGCGGCGGCCTCGTCGGCGGTCCGGCACAGCGCGGCCGGCGCCGTGCGCACCCCGAACGCGGCGAGCAGCTCCGCCGCGCCGACCGGGTCCCCGGCGACCGGCACCGCGCCCCTCCACGGCGGGGGCGCCGGCGCGGGTGGTCGCACCCGGGCGCGGGCGGCGGCGTACCGGCGAGCCAGGCCGGCCGCACGGGCGGTGCGGGCCGGCCAGTCGAGGACGGGGATCCCGGCCTCGGCGAGGCGGTCGGCGTTCGGGCGGGCCTTGCGCGGCGCCACCCAGCAGACGTACACGGGCACCTCGACGGCGTCGGCGCGCAGCGCGGCGACCGTCGCCACCAGCGCCTCGACCGTCGCCTCGTCCATCGCGGCCCGCTGCAGCAGCACCGGCACGACCGCGTCGACCTCACCGGAGCGGGCGAGCAGGTCGACCAGTGCGGGGTAGAGCTCGGCGAAGCGCGACCAGACCGGCGTGATGTCCACCGGGTTCACCGGGCTGGCGAACGGGGGCAGCATCGCTCGGATCCGCTCCTGCAGTCCCGCCGACAGCGCGGGCACCGTCAGGCCCTCGTCGGCGAGCAGGTCGGCCAGCTCCACACCGGTGCCACCGGAGTTGGTGACGACCGCGACCCGCGGGCCGGCGGGCAGCGGCTGGCCGTCCAGGGCCCGTGCGGCGTCGAGCAGCTCCTGCCCCGAGCGGACCTCGACGACGCCGGCCTGGCGGAACGCCCCGCGCCACACGGCCTCCCGCGCGGCGAGGGCGGCGGTGTGCGAGGCGGCCGCGCGCGCGCCGGCCTCGGATCGGCCGGTCTTGGCCACGATCACCGGCTTGTCCGGCGTCGCCCGGCGGGCCTGCTCGACGAACGCGCGCCCGTCGCCGACCGACTCGAGCAGGAAGCACAGCGTGCGCGAGGCGGGATCGGCGGCCAGCTCGGCGAGCAGCTCGGCGACGCCGACGTCGCAGGTGTTGCCCGGCGCGCAGATCTTGGCGAACCGGGCCCGCTCGTCGTGGGCCAGGTCGTAGATCGCCATCCCGTAGGCGCCGGACTGGCTGACGAAGGAGATCCCGCCGCCGCCGCTGGGCAGCCCGGCAGCGATCGAGGCGTTCATCGGCAGGTCGCAGTTCTGCAGGCCGAAGCAGTTGGGACCGACGACCCGCACCGCGCCGGCCGCCGAGACCAGCTCCTCCTGCAACGCGACGCCGTCCGGTCCGGTCTCGGCGAACCCCCCGGAGAGCACGACCATCGCCGTCACCCCCGCGGCGGCGGCGTCCGCGGCGACCTGCGGGACCGCCTTCGCCGGCACCGCGACCACCGCGAGGTCGATCTCCCCCGCGACGTCGCGCAGCGACTCCCCCGACCGCACGGGCACGAGCTCGCCGGGGAAGCCGGCCAGGTTGCGCACCAGCAGCGCCCCGAGCGTGCCCGGCCGCTCCGACGCGCCGACGAGCGCGATCCGCCGCGGGGCGAACAGCGCGTCGAGCAGCCTCATGCGGGCAGGTCCGCGGCCGAGAACTCGCGCTTGAGCTCGTCGGGACCGAACTCCTGGTGCCGCACGCGCAGCGGGTCCAGGGCCCGCACGGCCGCGAGCTCGGCCGCGCTCGGCGGCGCCAGCAGGCCGGGGTCCAGCTCGACCCGCAGGTCGAACCGGGTGGCGGCCGCCACGTCGTCGAGCGTCACGTCGGGGAACAGCGCGCGCAGCCGCGCGTGCCCGCCCGCGTAGTCGAAGACCCCGAGCTCGGTGACCAGCCACTCGGGGCCGCCGCCCGGGTAGCCGAGCTGAACCCGATCGCCCTCGGGCGTGCGGTGGCCGATGTCGGTGAGGAAGTCGACGCGCGGCACGAGGGTGCGCCCCGAGCGGTGCCTCGTGGTCCACACGGTGAGCGCGCCGATCGTCGCGGAGATGTTGCAGCCGCCACCCCCGCCACCGAGCTTGATCTTCGGCTGCGGCATCCCGCCGATCGCGGTGACGTTGGTGTTGCCGTGCCCGTCGATCTGCCCGCCGGAGAGGAACATCCGGTCCACAGCACCGCGGCACGCGGCGTCGAAGAACTCCTCGAACCGCATCCGGTACACCGCGTCGCGGTGCAGCGCGAGGTCGTTGCTGGTGGGCGGGACGAACACCGGCGCGGGGTCGATCGCGTAGGTCGCGCCCTCGACGAGCAGCGACTCCGGCGCGTGCGTGCGCTTCGCGACGTGCATCGCCACCTGGGCGCACGGGCTCGCGAAGCCGTGGAACACCACCTCGCGGTCGCGGATCGTGCGGGCGAGCGCGACGACGAACCACTCGTCGAGGGTCCAGACCGCACTCACCGGAACAGCTCCTGCCACGCCTCGTCCGACTCCGACCACGACGTGATCCGCGCCGTGTCGATCTCCGCGCGGTAGGCGTCCTCGCCGGGGTGCACGTACCGCTCGAGGTAGGCCGCGAGCCCGTCCCCGCCGGCCGCGGCGACGTACGCGGCGAGGTGGCGCCGGTCGTAGGCGTAGCCCGGGTAGCAGGACGACGGGTGCGCCCCGAACGGCGCCTCCACCACGGCCGCGACCGTGTGCGCCGGGATCGTGACGCCCGCCGCCGCGACCTCGGCGGTGTCGACGAGCCGGTCGACGGTCGCGACCACCATCCGCGAGGCGTGCGCGAACCGCTCGTCGAGCACGTAGGGCTGGTCGAGGTGCAGGTTGCCCGCCGCGTCGCCGACCGGCGCGTGCACGAGCGCCACGTCGGGCACCAACGGCGGCACGACGACGAGCTCGTCGCCGGTGAACGGGCAGGTCACCCGGCCGTACTCGGGGTGCAGCGCCTCCACGTCGGTGCCCTTGACGCCCCGCACCGGCAGGAACGGCACGCCCATCTCCGCGGCGCGCAGCTGGGCGAGCACGGTCACGCAGCAGCTCTCCCGCACCTCGATCGCCTGCGACTCCGCCGCCCGGCGGAACGCGGGCGCCAGCCCGAGGTCCTGCTCGAAACCGACGTAGGACTCCTCGCAGACCTTCACCGCGCCCGCGCCGATGAGCAGGTCGACGTCGATCGAGTGCGCCGAGCCGACCAGGTGCAGGTCGCGGCGCCCGGCGCGGACGAGCGCCCGCACCAGGGCCATCGGCAGCCGGGCGCACAGCCCGCCGCCGAGTGCGACCGTTCCGCCGTCCTGGACGAGCGCGGCGGCCTCGTCGAGCGTGGCCCGCTTGTCCGGGCCGAGGTGGAACGAGGTCATTGCGCTGTCATACCGCCGTCGGGGGTCACGACGGAACCCGTCATGAACGCGGCCTCGTCGCTGGCCAGGAACAGCGCGACGTTCGCGATGTCCTCCGGGGTGCCCAGGCGCCCGATCGGGTACTTCACCAGCGTCTTCGCCAACCCGACCGCCATGTCGCCGTCACCGCGGGCGCGCAGCATCGGCTCCATCAGCGGGGTGAACACCGTGCCCGGGCAGATCACGTTCACCCGCACCCCGCGCGGGGCGAGGTCGACGGCCATCGAGCGGGTCAGCGCGATCACCGCGCCCTTCGCCGCGCCGTAGGCCGCGAAGTTCATGACGCCGACCAGCCCCGCCACCGAGGCCTGGTTGACGATCGAGGAGCCCTCGCCCAGGTGGCGCAGCGCCGCGCGCGAGCACAGGAACGTGCCCTTGACGTTCACCGCGAAGCAGCGGTCCCAGTCGGCCTCCTCGGCGACCGCGACCGAACCGCGGGAGTCCACGCCGGCGTTGTTGTAGAGCACGTGCAACCCGCCGAACTCGGCGACCAGCGCCTCGACGGCGGCCTCCACCTGCTCGGCGTCGGAGACGTCGGCGGCCAGCGCGAGCGCGCGGCCGTCCTCCTTGTCGATCATCATCGCGGTCAGCGCCGCGGCCTCCGCGGACACGTCGAGCACCCCGACCGCGGCGCCCTCGGCCGCGAACCGCAGCGCGGACGCCTGCCCGATGCCCGAACCGGCCCCGGTGACCAGCGCGACCTTGCCGTTGAGTCTCATAGCCCGTCCCGTCTCATAACGCTGTGTACCCTCCGTCGACGACCAGGGCGGACCCGGTCAGGTAGGCCAGCCGGTCCGAGGCGAGCAGGGCGACGACGTCGGCCACCTCGTCCGCGTCGGCCACCCGGCCGAGCGGGATCTTGGACTCCATCGCCGCCCGCAGCTCCGGCACGTCGAGGCGCCACTTGGTCATGGCCGTCTCGGCCATGCCGGGGCAGACGGCGTTGCTGCGGATCCCGTGCACGGCGTAGTCCACGGCGATCGACTTGGCCAGCATCAGCGCCGCGCCCTTCGACGCGCTGTAGGCGCTGCGGCCCGGGAACGCGACCTGGCCGGCCACGGACGCGATCGTGACGACGTGCCCGCCGCCCTGGTCGATCATCACCGGCAGTGCGGCCCGCGAGCACAGGAAGGCGCCCCGGACGTTCACCCCGAACACCCGGTCCCACTCGTCGATCGGGGTCGTGTGCAGGACCGTCGCCTCGGGCGAGCCGCTGATGCCCGCGTTGTTGACCAGCACGTCGATCCGCCCGTAGGTCGCCACGACCTCGGCGAAGAACTCCTCGACGGCTCCCGCGTCCGCGACGTCGACGCCGCGGCCGAGCCCCGACGGGCCTGCCGACGCCGTCGCCCCGTCCGGGTCGAGGTCGCAGACGGCGAGGGTGAACCCGTCGGCCAGCAGGCGGGCGCAACTCGCGCGCCCGATCCCGGATGCGCCCCCGGTGAGCACGGCGACCCGGGTCATACCGCCACCGCCCCGCGGACCTGGGTGTCCCGCTCGGCGGCCTGCGCCGCGATCAGCAGCGGGTCGTAGACCGGTGCGTACGGCGGCGCGTACGACAGGTCGAGGGCGAGCAGGTCGGCCACCGTCATGCCGGCGTGCAGGGCGGCCGCGACGACGTCGATGCGCTTGGCGGCGCCCTCCTTCCCGACGAGCTGCGCGCCGAGCAGCCGCCCGTCCGCACCGTGGACCAGGCGGACGTGCAGCGGTGCGGATCCCGGGTAGTACTTCGCTCGCGACTTGTGCACCACGTCGGTGGCCACGGCCGGGATCCCCGCCTGCTGCGCCTCGGCGAGGGTCAGCCCGGTGCGGGCCACCTCGAGGTCGAACACCTTGACGACGGCCGTGCCGACGATCCCGCCGAACGTCGCGTCACCGCCCGCCGCCACCGTGCCGGCCACCCGTCCGGTCTTGTTGGCCGCCGGCCCCAGCGGCACGAACGCCGGGGCGCCGAGAACCAGGTGGTGGGGGGCGATGCAGTCCCCTGCCGCGAACACCCCGGGCAGGCCGGTGCGCATCCGCTCGTCCACCAGCAAGGCCCCACCGGGGCCGGTCGGCGCACCGGCGGTCGCGGCGACCGTGGCCGCGGGGCGCACCCCCGTGGCCAGCACGACGACGTCGGGGGCCAGCGCGAGCCCCTCGGCCACGTCGGCGCCGAGCCGCAGGTCGACATGCTCGCGCACGTGCGCCTCCACCGGGGCCGCCACGTCGGCGTCGAGGTTGGGCAGCACCCGGTCGAGCCGCTCGACGACGGTGACCGCGCAGCCCCTGGCGACGAACGCCTCGGCCAGCTCCAGCCCCACGTACCCGGCGCCGACGACGAGCGCCCGCCCGACCCGGCCGGCGTCGAGCAGGCTGCGCAGCGCGACCGCGTCCTCCAGGGTGCGGATCGTGAACACCCGCCCGGCCCGGAATCCCGGCAGCGGTACGGTCCCCGGCGTCCCGCCGGTGGTCACGACCAGCGCGGAATACCCGATGCGGTGCACGCGCCCGCCCTGCCGGTACGCGACGGTGGCCCGCTGCGGGTCGAGCGCGACCGCCTCGGCGTGCAGGCGCAGGTCGAGGCGGCGCCGCTCACCGAAGTACGCCGGCGGGTAGGCGAGCAGATCCTCGGCGCGCTCGACCAGCCCGGCCAGGTAGTAGGGGATGCCGCACAGCCCGTACGCGGCGTGCCCGGTCGCCTCCAGCACGACGATCTCGAGCTCGGGGTCGACCCGGCGGGCCGCCGACGCGGCGGACATCCCCGCGGCCCCGCCGCCGACGACGACCAGCCTGCTCGACATCCGGCACACGCTAGGTCCCCGCTGTCGGCCGCCACCACGTCCCCGGCGACCAACGTCTCGGCGCGGCTTGGTGTGGCCGGGACGACGGTGCCGCACGCCGCCCTCGGGACGTCCGCGGGGTGGCTCTGCGGACGCTGAACGTCTGCAAGGCCACCTCGCAGACCTCCCGGCGGGCGCGATCAGCCGCAGCACGCGCAGCCCTGGCCGCCGGCGAACGGGTGGTCCGAGCCCTCCTGCGTGCGGAGTGGGTATGCCCGCCGGCCGCCGCACGCCGAGCACACCCACTCCTCGGGAACCTTCGTCCCCTCCATCACCAGCGACCGGAAGCCGTGCCCGCAGTCCGGGCAACGCAGCTCCAGCACCATCAGATGCTCCGCATCCCCGACTGCCTCGACGCGGCTGCGCCGCGGCTGATCGCTCGTTCAGACAAGCACAAGCTCCTTCGTCGCGCGCTCGTCGGCCTACGCCAGCTTCTGCCGGACGAGCTCGGTGCCGGCGACGAGGGCGTGCAGCTTGTCGATGGCGATGTAGCGCTGCAGCAGGATCAGCCCGCAGTCGGTCGTGACGCCGAGGCGGTCCGCCGGGATGTACTCCAGCAGCCGCTCGATCCGGTGCGCGACGTCCTCGGCGGTCTCGGTGATCGTCGACTTCACGTCGATCACGCCGGCCCAGAACGACACGTTGTCCGGGAGCGGGTGGTTCTTGATCACGTCGAGCCCGGAGAGGTCGTCCGAGCGGCGCCCGCAGTTCTCCAGGTTCAGCACGCTGATGTCGGCCTCGTAGGCCTTCGGCACGATCGCCGCGGTGGCCGAAGGAGCCTCGCCGCGGCGCTGGGTGAGGTCGAAGATCTCGCCGGCCTCTGCCGTGTCGTCGGGCATGTACGCCGGCGTGCCGCCCCAGTTGCCCCAGCAGACGTGCACGATGATCTGGGCACTCTGCACGCCCTGCACGGCGCGGTTGAACGCCTCGATCGCCCAGTCCTCGTAGAAGTACGGCCAGGTGAACTCGTCGAGCTGGATGAAGTCCACTCCCATGGCGTCGACCTCGAGGATGTCCTCGTTGATCGCCGCCGCGATGGCCATCGCCCGGTCCCGGGCCGAGGAGTAGTGCAGGTCGTTGGTGGCCTGCGCGAGCACCTGGATGCCCGTGTACTGGACCTTCGTCGGCTTGTTCGTGGCCCGCTTCAGCGCCCGCGCCTGCTCCACCATGATCGCGCCGTGGCGCTTGATCTCCTGGGCGGCGGTGCCCGCGTGCAGGCGACTGTAGATCGGGAAGCCCAGGTAGCCGCCGCGCAGGTCGTAGCCCAGCCGCTTGTAGTAGTAGTAGACGGCCTGGTCGGCGTAGTTGTCGCCGTGCAGCCGCCCGTCGGTGATGATGTCGAGCCCGGCCATCTCCTGGTCCTTGACCAGGGCGGCCATCGCGTCCTGGAAGGCCTCCCGGTTGAACGCGTCGGGCGGCTCCTGGTCCCCGGTCCAGTTGCGCACCGGCCCCGCGTCCCACCAGCGCGGGTTCGGGTAGTTGCCGACCATCGACGTCGGTATGAGGATCTCCTGGTCTCCGACTCGCATCTGAATCCTTCCTCGATCCCTCGGCCGGGCTGGCCCGGCGCGCGTGTGGGACAGGTCACATAGTGACCAGAGAATGCAAACTAACGCCCCACGCGGCGATCGGCGGATTTGTCGTCCCGGTGGGACAGTGGATCTGTCCCCGGGAACCAACGGTCGGCCGGGCGGCGGACGGCATACTCGCGGAACCGCGACGGGACGGAGCACACGTGGGACAGATCGGGCCGGGCTTCCTCAACCTCCCCTACCGTCCGGAGAAGCCGCGCACCGACGGCCTCACCCACGTCCTCGACAAGGGCCTGTCGCAGGCCGGGCTGCAGTCGCTGATCGGCACGGCGGGCGCCTGCATCGACATCGTGAAGCTGGGCTGGGGCACCGCGTACGTCTCCGACGGGGTCCGGGCGAAGGTGGAGCTGTGCCGGCGGGCGGGGATCAACCTGTGCCCCGGCGGGACGCTCCTGGAGATCTGCGACAGCCAGCACCGCATCGACGACTACGTGCGCTGGCTGCAGCGGCTCGGTGTCACGCACGTCGAGGTTTCCAACGGTGCGCTCGGCATGCCGACCGAGCACAAGCGGGCGCTGATCCGCCGCCTCGCCGGCGACTTCACCGTCCTCTCGGAGTGCGGCTCGAAGAACCCGCTCGCCGACGTCGTCTCCGTGGACTGGGTCGCGGAGATGGCCGGCGATCTCGAGGCGGGCGCGTCGCTGCTGATCGCGGAAGCGCGGGAGAGCGGCACGGTCGGGCTGTACCGGGAGACCGGGGAGGTGCGCGCGGAGCTCGTCGAGGCACTGGTGGCCGAGCTGCCGGTGGAGCGGATCATCTTCGAGGCACCGCGCAAGGACCAGCAGGCGTGGTTCATCCGCCGGCTCGGCCCGGCCGCGAGCCTGGGCAACATCGCCTCGGACGAGGTGATCGCCCTGGAGACCCTGCGCCTCGGCCTGCGCTCGGACACCCTCGACCTGCTCCCGCCCGTCGACGTGCCCGACCCCGACCCGCAGCCGTAGCCGTAGCCGCCGCCCCTCGATCCCGACATGGACACATATCGGGGTCGCAGGGGGCTCCCCCGCCCCGACACGCTTCCATGACGGGCCATCACGGGGCGGGGGAGCCCCCTGCGAC
>Ga0247713_1000744_pt1 | contig 18230 bp, 16 predicted proteins | sample 21E_NmetaG_FD_189936 | JGI IMG/M metagenome (GOLD analysis project Ga0247713, IMG submission 189936) | Soil microbial communities from hillslope of Landscape Evolution Observatory, University of Arizona, Oracle, AZ, United States - 2-1-E_N | ecosystem: Engineered > Artificial ecosystem >... | reverse complement strand
GCGGGGGTCCGGGCCCGTGCCGGCAGCCCCACCGGCCCTACTGCGGCGCGCCGGCCGGGCGGCGGTTCGCCCAGGGCCGCTCTCGGCTCGCACCCGCCGGTGCCCGCCCCGTCCGCACCGCGGATCCCGGGCAGGCGTGCCGGCCCACCGCCCACTCCCGAGTCACGGACCGGGGACCGGCGGGCCGCACCGGGCTCGCCGCGCCGCGGTGCGCCGGCCGCCACCGGCCCGCCGCCGCGGCGCGACGGCCCCGCGTCCCCCCGGGACACGGCACCCGGCGACATCTCGTGCTGCCGGCTGCGCCAGCCGCCGCGGGTCAGGGCGTGGAAGATCGGGTTGAGGAGCGCCTCCTCGTCGAGGGCGTGCCGGCCCTCGGCGCGGCCGACCCGGGCCGCCCGGTACGCGTCGACGGTTCGGGGAACCGCCGGACCGCCGTGAAGTCCTGCCGTCTGTGACACGCCCGTCCTCCGTCACTCGTGCTCGTCGGGTGCAGCGGTGGTGGACCGCCGGCCGTGTTCCCTGGGCCGTTCGGCGCACTCTCCTCACACCCACAACGGGGACGCCCGGCGGGGGAAACGGCGTCGACGCCACCGTTACCCGTCGCGGCCCCGTTTCCGCTCCTTCGGGTGGATCGGCCACACGATCGCGCGCGTGTCGCTACCGCAGGGCGTTCCGCGCGCGCGCCGGCTCACCCGGCCGCGGGCCTCGCTCGCCGGGAACCTCGGCGGCGATGGGCGCGATCCGTCACCCGGCGGCCCGGTGCGGGGGCGATGAGCTGCGGCGACGCCGACGACGGCCCGGGCCCGTCCCGGCCCGCTGCCCGCTGTGGCGAATGGGTGACCCGGACGACTGGCTCCGCCCGTTCGGCCGTCAACTACAGGGATGTCATTCGACGTTGCGTGATGAGAGGGCCGCCGCGCTGGGCCGAATGCGGCCACGCGATCACGGACTGCGATCGGTGCCACTGCCCTGCGCGACCGCCCGGTCCTCCACCGCGACCGGCCTACCGGGACGGCGAGAGCGCTAACCTCCGCGTCGTGGACGAGGACACGGGCGGCGAGCGTCCGCGGCGGAGCGCCGCACGCGCGACAGCGCCGACCGCCCCCGAGGCGCGGGCGTCCGCCGCCGGCGTCGTGCCGGCAGCGGCCCCGCCGGCACGTCACGATCCGATCCCGACACCCCTGCGGGTCGCCTCCGAGGTGAGCGGCCGGCTGTTGGTCGTCGCGGCCGCCCTGGGCCTGCTGATCTACCTCGTCATCCTGCTGCGCATCGTCGTCATCCCCGTGGCGATCGCCGTGCTGCTGGCGGCGCTGCTCGCCCCGGTCGTGCAGTGGCTGGCCGTGCGGCGCGTCCCGCGCGGGCTGGCCACCGCACTCGTCCTCGTCGGCGGCCTGGCGCTGCTCGGCGGGCTGCTGTCGTTCGTGATCAACACGTTCATCAGCGGCTTCCCGGAGCTGCGGCGCCAGCTCGTCGCGAGCGTCACCTCGGCCCAGCAGCTGCTCGCCGGGCCGCCGTTCAACCTGCCCGACGACTGGCTGGCCGACCTGCCCGCCCGGCTGGGCCAGACCGTCTCGGACAACCGCGGCGCCCTCACCTCAGGGGCGCTCAGCACCGCGGCGACCGTCGGCGAGATCGTGGCCGGGATCGCGCTGGCCTTCTTCGCGCTGATCTTCTTCCTCTACGACGGGCCGCGCATCTGGCGGTTCCTGCTCCGGCTGGCCCCGCGCAGCCACCGGGACCGGGTGGCCGTGGCGGGGCTGCGGTCGTTCGCGACGCTCGTCGGCTACGTGCGGGCGACGGCGATCGTCGCGATCGTCGACGCGACGGGGATCGGGCTCGGCCTGTACCTCGTCGGCGTGCCGCTGGCCGTCCCGCTGGCCGCGCTGGTGTTCCTCGGTGCGTTCATCCCCACCGTCGGGGCGGTCCTGACCGGCACGGTCGCGGTGCTGATCGCGCTGGTGGCGAACGGTCCGGTGGAGGCGCTGATCGTGCTGGCGATCGTCATCGCCGTGCAGCAGCTGGAGGGCAACGTGCTGCAGCCGCTGCTGCTGGGCCGCGCCGTGCGGCTGCACGAGCTCGCCATCGTCCTCGCCGTCGCGGCCGGGGTCGTGATCGCCGGCATCACGGGCGCGCTGCTCGCCGTCCCGCTGCTCGCGGTGGTGAACACCGCGGTCCGGTCGTTCACCGCGCCCCACGAGCACGACCCGGCGAGCGTGGACGCCGTCGACCCGGGGCAGGCACTACCCCCGACCGCGGGGCCCCGTCGCCCCGGGACCCTCGCCCGCCTGCGCCACCGCCTCCTGGGTCCGCGCGGCGAGTGACGGGGCGGTGCCGCACCGCCCCGGCCGGAGGCCGGGTCAGGCGGCGGCGTCGAGCTTCTCGACGGCCTCGAGATCCAGGTGCAGCTGCGCCGCGGCGCAGTTCTCCGCCAGGTGCTCGACGGAGGAGGTGCCGGGGATCGGCAGCATCACCGACGAGCGCTGCAGCAGCCACGCCAGCGCGACCTGGGAGGGGGTCGCGCCGAGGCGGGCGGCGACGTCGGCCGCGGGTCCGCCCGGCTCGGCGAGCCGGCCGGCGCCCAGCGGGTACCACGGGATGAACGCGATGCCCTGCTCGGTGCAGTACCGCAGCACGTCGTCGGCGCCGCGGTCGGCGAGGTTGTAGCGGTTCTGCACACTGGTGACGTCGACGACGCGCTGCGCGCGCTCGATCTGCTCGACCGTCACCTCCGACAGCCCGACCAGGCCGATCCGGCCCTCGCCCGCAAGCTCGGCGAGCACGCCGAACTGCTCGTCGACGGGCACCGTCGGGTCGATCCGGTGCAGCTGGAACAGCGGGATGCGGTCCAGGCCGAGCCGGCGCAGCGACGACTCGCACTGCTGGCGCAGGTACTCCGGGCGGCCGCAGGGGTGCCAGCGGTCCGGCCCGGTGCGCAGCAGCCCGGCCTTCGTCGCGACGACCAGCCCGTCGTACGGGTGCAGCGCCCGTCGCAACAGGTCCTCCGCCACCTCCGGGCCGTAGGAGTCCGCGGTGTCGAACAGGTCGACGCCGAACTCGGCGGCCTGGCGCAGCAGGGCCACCGCAGCGTCGGGATCCGCGGGCGGACCCCACACACCCGGGCCGGTCAGCCGCATCGTGCCGAAGCCGAGACGGTTCACCGACACGCCGTCACCGAGCGGGAGGCGGCCCGCCGCGGCGGCGGCGCGGATCTGCTCGTGGGTCACCATGCGCCCAGACTCGCACCCGCCCGCCGTCCCCGCCGCTGTTCGTGACCGGCACCGCACGGGCCGCGGCCGCCGATTGCCGGGTCCCGGACGGGCGACTAGCGTTCGGCCGTGGCCAAGATCGCGTCGTCCAAGATCATGGCGCTGGCCGAGGCGGTGGCCGAGCTGGTGCACGACGGCGACACCGTCGCGTGCGAGGGATTCACCCACCTCATCCCGTTCGCCGCCGCGCACGAGATCATCCGGCAGGGCCGCCGCGACCTGACGCTGGTACGGATGACCCCCGACCTCGTCTACGACCAGCTGATCGGCGCCGGGTGCGCGTCCGCCCTGGTGTTCTCCTGGGGCGGCAACCCCGGTGTCGGCTCGCTGCACCGGATGCGCGACGCCCTGGCGAACGGCTGGCCGGCCCCGCTGCGGATCGAGGAGCACAGCCACGCGGGCATGGCCAACCGGTACGTCGCGGGCGCGTCCGGGCTGCCGTTCGCGGTGCTGCGCGGGTACGCGGGCACCGACCTCCCTGCGCACACCGCCACGATCTCCACGGTCACCTGCCCGTTCACCGGCGAGCGGCTCGCCGCCGTCGCCGCACTGAACCCCGACGTCACGATCGTGCACGCCCAGCGCGCCGACCGCGCCGGCAACGTGCAGCTCTGGGGGATCACCGGGGTGCAGAAGGAGGCCGTGCTCGCGGCCCGGCGCGCGCTCGTCACCGTCGAGGAGGTCGTCGACGAGCTGGAGGCGGTGCCGGGGGCGGTGGTGCTGCCGCACTGGGTGCTCACCGCGGTCGCGGAGGCTCCGCGCGGCGCGGCGCCGTCCTACGCCCACGGGTACTACGACCGCGACAACGCCGCGTACCGGGAGTGGGACGCGATCGGCCGGGACCGCGCGCGGTTCACCACCTGGCTGGAGGAGCTGCGGCGATGACGGAGTACCGCTCCGACGAGATGATGACGGTGGCCGCGGCGCGCGAGCTGCGCGACGGGCAGGCCTGCTTCGTCGGGATCGGGCTGCCGTCCCGGGCGGCGAACCTGGCCCGGCGGCTGCACGCGCCGAACCTCGTGCTGATCTACGAGTCGGGCACGGTGGACACGAGGCCGGCCGAGCTCCCGCTGTCCATCGGCGACGGCGTGCTCGTCGACTCCGCGCTCACCGTCGTCAGCGTGCCGGAGATCTTCAACTACTGGTTGCAGCCGGGGCGGATCGACGTCGGGTTCCTGTCCGGGGCGCAGCTCGACCGGTTCGCGAACATCAACACGACGGTGATCGGCGACTACGCCGAGCCCGACGTCCGGCTGCCCGGATCCGGCGGGGCGCCCGAGATCGCGGCGTCCTGCCGGGAGGTCGTGATCGTGATGCGGCACCGGCTGCGCGCGTTCGTGGAGCGGGTGGACTTCGTGACCTCGCTCGGTCACGGCACCGGCCCGGGCGACCGCGCGGCCCTGGGCCTGCGCGGTGCCGGGCCGGTGCGGGTGATCACCGACCTCGGCGTCCTCGAACCCGACCCGGACACCGCCGAGCTGGTGCTCACCCGCGTGCACCCGGGCGTGCCCGTGGAGCAGGTGCGGGCCGAGACCGCTTGGGACCTCGCGGTCGCCGCCGACCTCGGCGAGACCGCCGCGCCCAGCGCGCGCGAGCTCGAGACGCTGCGGGCGCTGCGCACCGTGGGGGAGGGACCGTGACGGCCGAGCCGCACCACGTCGACGAGGGCCCGCGCGGCTCGGTGCTCGTGCCGTCCGGCTCACGACCGTCGAACGCGCCGAGGAGGCCACCAGCCTGATCGTCACCCACCTGGGCGGTTAGGACCGCCCGGGTACGGGCACCCCCGGTCACCCGGGAGGGTGGGGTCGACCTACCCTGACGGTCACGCAACGGTCCCGGAGTTCGACGGAGAGCCCGGATCGGTCCGGCTCGATGGAGAGACTCAGGGGTAGCAGCATGGACGAACGCGAACGACGCATCCTCGCGCACATCGAGCGCCACCTGAGGGACACCGATCCCGGGTTCGTCCGCCTGTTCGCCGCCGCCGCCACCCGGTCCGCGCGTGGGCGGGCCCGCACGATGCACGAGGCCGGCCCGGTGCCGCGGACCGTGCTCGCCGTCGGGCTATTCCTCATGGTCGCCGGCAGCGCGGTCGCCGCGCCCCCCGTTGCGGTGTTCGGCATCGTGCTCGCCGTGCTGGCGCTCGGCATCGCGCACACCATGCCCAACGGCGGCTGGAGCCCCGGCTTCGCCTGACACCCTCCCGCGGGGGTCGAGCCGGACCTGCTCCCCGACCACCGCCGTCCGCCGCTGCCCGTCGGCCCGGCCCCGCCGCCGGTCATCGCGCGGCACGGGGTGGCGGGCCGGCCACCGGCAGCACGAGCCGCACGGTGGTGCCGGCCGGGCCGGTGTCGATCTCGACGCGCCCGCCGTGCGCCCGGGCCACCGCGTCGACGACGGCGAGGCCGAGCCCGCTGGAGTCGTGTCCCCCGGCGCGGGCCCGCTGGACGAACGGCTCGAGGACCCGGTCGACGACCGCCGGGTCGATGCCCGGCCCGTCGTCGGCCACCGCGAGCACGAGCTCCCCGCCCGCGGTCACGGCCGAGACGATCACCCGCGTACCCGGCGGGGTGTGCACGGTCGCGTTGGTCGCGAGGTTCAGGACCGCCTGCTGCAACCGGGCCGAGTCCGCGCGCACCGTGCCCTCCGGTGCCGGGAGCAGCTCGACCTCGCCGAGCCCGAGACCGGTGAGCCGCAGCTCCAGGTCGGCGAACAGCCGCGGCAGGTCCACCTCGGCCGGGACGACGAAGTCCTCGAGCTGCGCGCGGTTCAGCGCGAGGAGGTCGTCCACGAGCCGGCCGACGTGCGTCAGCTCCTCGCGGATCACCGCGGCCGCGGCCCGCACCCGCTCCGGGTCGTCGGAGGCCGAGCGCTCCAGCGTCTCCACATGGCCGCGGGCGATCGTCACGGGCGTGCGCAGCTCGTGCGAGACCGACGCCAGGAACTCCGTGCGCGCCCGTGCCGAGCGCTCCAGGCGCCCGAGCATCCGGTTGAACTCCCGGGCGAGCACGCCGACCTCGTCGGCCCGCTCCGGCTCCCGCACCCGCTCCGAGAGCTGCTCGAGCTCGCCGGTGCGCTGCGCGGTGGCCGCCAGCTCCTGCAGCGGCCGCAGGCCGCGGAACAGCGCGACCGCCAGCGCCGAGCCGCCGACCAGCAGGCTCGTGCCGGCGAGCACCGCGAGCCACGTCAGCGACTCCGCCGTCGCCTCCGAGATCGGCTCGGCGAGCCCGACCACCTGCACGGTCCCGATGGTCTCGCCGTCGAGCAGGATCGGCGCGCGCAGCGAGCGCAGCGCACCCACGTCCCCGGCGAGGTCCTGGTAGCCGTCGACGGTGCCGTCCGGGATCGCCAGCGCCCGCGAGGCCTCGGCCAGCGCCGCCGGCGGCTGCGGGGAGACCACCACCCGGGAACCGAGCCGCACGATCGTCAGGTAGGTGTCGCTGCCCGGGTTGAGCCGGTAGTAGTCGTTGATCGCCCGCTCCACCATCGCGGCGGTGACCGTGCCGCCCGGGCCGGCCTGGTCGGCGGTCGAGGTGGCCACCGCGCGGGCGAACCGGGCGTACTCCCGCGCGAGCGCCTGGTCGAGATCGCGCTGGCCGACCACCCGCAGCAGCTGCCAGGACAGCAGCAGCGACAGGCCGAGGCTCACCGCGAGCACGAGCGCGCCCAGCCCGGCCAGCCGGGTGCGCAGCGAGACCGGCCGCCGCACCGGGACTCGTGCCCTCACCGGAATTCGGAACTGCGGTAGCCGCCGCCGCGCACCGTCTCGATCACGTCGGCGCCGAGCTTCTTGCGCAGGTAGCTGACGTAGACCTCGACGACGTTCGAGCCCGGGTCGTGGCCGTAGCCCCACACCAGGTCGAGCAGCTGGGGCTGGGACAGCACCTGGCCGGGATGGCGCAGGAACACCTCGAGCAGCGCGAACTCGCGATTGGTGAGGGTCACCTCGACGTCGTCGCGCCACACCCGCCGCCGCGGCAGGTCCAGCCGCAGCGGGCCGTGGGTCAGCACCGTTCCCGACTGGCGGGCGTCGCCGCCACCGCTGCGCATCCGCGCTCGGATCCGGGCCAGCAACTCGGCGAAGCTGAACGGTTTGACCAGGTAGTCGTCGGCGCCGGCGTTGAGGTTCTGCACCCGGTCCAGCACCGCGTCCTTCGCCGTCAGCACGATCACCGGCGTGCCGAAGCCCTGCCCCCGCAGCCGGCGCAGCACCTCCTCGCCGTCCATCCGCGGCAGCATCAGGTCGAGGATCACGACGTCGAACTCGGCGCTCGTGGCGCGGGCGAGACCGTCGAGCCCGTTGTCGGCGATCTCGACGGAGAACCCCTCGGCCGTGAGGCCGTACTCGATGAACGAGGCGATCCGGGCCTCGTCCTCGATCACCAGCGCGCGCATCCCATTCCCCGCGGATCAGCGGCCCGGGCCGCGGACGAAGTGGTCGGCGCCGGCGCGCTCGTCGATGTCGACGTTCAGCAGGCCGTCGTCGATCCCGGCGTCGAACGCGACGCTGCGACCGGCACCGTCGTTGCGGAAGTGGATCTCCACCTGGCCCTCGCGCAGGTCGTCGGCGTCGACCGTGGCGACCCAGCCGGCCGCGGCCTCCTGACCGACCAGGCCGACACCGTCCGGGCGGACGTCGATCGTGACCGTGCCCGCATCGCCGACGGGGTACTCGACCCGGCCGGGGACGGGGGGCGTCTCGAGGTCCATGTCGGTCTTGAAGCGGCCCTCGTCGAGCTCCCCTTCCACCGTGACCGTGCTCGTGCCGTCGGTGAGCCGGACCTCGACCTCCCGCTCGCCCTGCCGCTCGCCGGTCCGGCGCCACCCGGGCTCGAGCGCGACGTCCTGCAGAGCCACGCGGCCCCCGCTCACCGCGAAGGTCACCGTGCCGGCCCCGCCGGCCCACACCGGATACACGCCGTCGAGGCTCTGCGGCGCCGCCGGACCGGGGGCCGGACTCGGGGCGGGAGCGGCGACGCTGCCACCGGAGCGCAGGTCCACCGGCCCCACCGGGGGGTTCGGCGCGCCGCAGGCCGCCAGGGCCAGGCTGCTCGCCGCGACCGCGGCCAGCATGCCGACCCGCTTCATCGTGTTCGTCGTCACCATCACCGATCATCCTCCTCCGTCGTCCCGCACGCCCTCGTGGCGCCTGCATCCCACGATGACGCCCGGCACTTGGATGATCGTGAGGGTCGGCTGAGCGATCTCTCAGGCTCGGCCGGCGTGATCAGCCGTGCGCGAGGTCGACGAACCGGCTGTAGTGCAGCTGGTGGGCGACGGTGATCGTGCTGGTGGGGCCGTTGCGATGCTTGGCGAGGATGAGGTCGGCCTCGCCGGCCCGGGGGTCGTCACGCTCGAACGCGTCCGGGCGGTGCAGCAGGATCACCATGTCGGCGTCCTGCTCGATGGACCCGCTCTCGCGCAGGTCGGACAGCATCGGGCGCTTGTCGGTGCGCTGCTCGGGCCCGCGGTTGAGCTGGCTGATCGCCACCACCGGCACCTCGAGCTCCTTGGCCAGCAGCTTGATCTGCCGGGAGAACTCGCTGACCTCCTGCTGGCGCGACTCGACCTTGCGCCCCGACGTCATCAGCTGCAGGTAGTCGAGGATGACCAGCCTGAGGTCGTGGCGCTGGCGGAGCCGGCGCGCCTTCGCCCGGATCTCCATGAGCGTGAGGTTCGGGGAGTCGTCGATGAACAGCGGCGCCTCGCTGATCTCGCTCATCCGGCGCGCCATGCGCGTCCAGTCGTCATCGCTCATCCGGCCCGAGCGCATGTCCTGCAGCCGGATCCGCGCCTCGGCCGAGAGCAGCCGCATGACGATCTCGCTGCGGCTCATCTCCAGGGAGAACACCGCGCTGGTGAAGCCGTTCTTCACCGAGCAGGAACGGGCGAAGTCGAGCCCGAGCGTCGAGTTGTGCGTCGGCACCATCGACCGACCGGCCAGATAGAGATGCGCGGGGTTGTCCACCTGCACACACCGGACCGGCACGCTCGCGATCGGCCGAACGTCGGTGATCGAGCACGGGCGCGGCCGGTGGGAGTGTGCCGCGGACCGCTCCTTGTGCGCCCGTCGCTTGCGGTCCAGCCGGAAGACGTCGTCCCCGGTGGTGAACTGCAGGGTGGGGACGAGGGCGGTCGTCGTCGAGCAGCGGTATCCCAGGCCGACGACCAACTCGCGAACACCGTCGAACAGCCGCCCGCCGGTGACCGTGAACCGAAGGTCGCCGGTGGTGGTCACCGTGCCGGCGGTGTCCATCAGACCGGCCAGGAGCGCCCGGCGCTGTCGCTCCGAGGCCCGCAGATAGGCCGGCGGTACGTGCTCGTCGCCCGCGGCCGCGGCGCTCGTGCCCTCGCCCAGCCGGACACCGAGCGTGTACGGCTCGACGAGCAGCGGACGCTCCGGTAGCTGCAGCGGCGCGCACGGCGGGATCGAGTGGTTGGGCCGCCCGTCCGCGGTCCCGCAGCGGAGCGTGCGGGCGATCTCCTCGGTGGTGCGGACAGCGGGGCCGACCCGCGGTGGCGCGCTGGTGAGCCACTGGTGTCCGGCATCCGCGACGATCACGGTCCCGTCGGAGAACTCGACCTCGAAACAGGGCCGACCGGTCATCACCCCGGTGGCGGCGACGACCCGCGTCGGCCGCCCCTCGGCGTCGAAGATCAGGTCGCCGACCGCCACCTCGCCCATCGTGGTCCACCCACCGGGAGTGGGCAGCGGCGTGTCGAGCGCGAGCGCCTTGCCCAACCCCGGCCGCGCCGCCACCACGACCATCTGGCCGGGGTGCAGGCCGTTCGTCGCGGCGTCGAGATCGGCGAAGCCGGTCGGCACACCGAGCGCGACGCCGCCGCGGCTGGCGATGGCGTCGATCTCGTCCATCGTCGGCTGCAGCAGCTCCTCGAGCGGCACGTAGTCCTCGCTCGTGCTGCGCTCGGTGACGTCGTAGATCGCGGCCTGCGCGCGGTCGACGACCTCGCTGACCTCCGCGCCCTCGGCGCCGTGGTAGCCCAGCTGCACGATGCGGGTGCCGGCCTCCACCAGGCGGCGCAGGATCGCCTTCTCGGCGACGATCTCGGCGTAGTACGCGGCGTTCGCGGCCGTCGGAACGGTGGCGATCAGCGTGTGCAGGTACGGCGCGCCGCCGAGGCGGACCAGGTCGCCCCGCCGCTGCAGCTCGGCCGACACCGTGACCGCATCGGCCGGCTCGCCCCGGCCGTACAGATCGAGGATGCACTCGTAGACCGTCTGGTGGGCCGGGCGGTAGAAGTCCTCCGGGCGCAGGACCTCGACCACGTCGGCGATCGCGTCCTTGCTCAGCAGCATCCCGCCCAGCACGGACTGCTCGGCTGCCAGATCCTGCGGGGGCTGGCGGTCGAAGGCCGGCACCGCACCGGTGTCCTCGGCCGGCCGGACGGCGCGGGGCCGGCCGGCCGGCCGGTCGTCGGCCAGCGCCATCTCTTCGTCACCCCCCGTAGCCGAAGCGGTCGCGCGGTCAGTGTATCGAACATCAGTTCGACACGCGCGGATCCCCCTGCCGCGCCCGACCGGATGCGATTCCGAGCCGCGCCGGCAGGTTAGGGCGTGCTTCGCGCCCCGCTCAAACCCGCCTGTTGACCGAGCTGGGGACGGACTGGGGACACCGCGGTCCCCGTGCAGGCGGCGCTCCCGACCCGGCTGTGGAGTTCCTGGGGACTACTTCGAAGTTGTCCACATATCGGCAGGCCAAGGGGCGGGGGACGGATGTGGACAACGGCGCGGGCGTGTCGTGCCGGCGGGCGTGTCGGGAGTGTCGCGGCCAACGCGCCGCGGACCGGCCGCCGGGCGCACCCGGACGTCACCGGCCGACCCCCGCGTACCCCCGGGCCGGCCGTCGCGCGGGTGGCGAGGCGCTGCGGCACGTCCCGGAAAACGCAGCGGGGCGGAACCGGGGTCGCCCCCCGCGTCCCGCCCCGCTCACGGTCGGTGACAGTCGATCACCTGACCGTCAACTCGCGACGACCGCCACCTCCAGCTCGGCGGTGACCTCCGGGTGCAGCCGGACGGTGACGGCGTGCGTGCCGACCGTCTTGATCTGCCCGGGCACCTCCACGGCGCGACGGTCGAGCGGCGGGCCGCCGGCGGCGCGCACCGCCTCGATGACGTCGGTGGCCGTGACGGAGCCGAACAGCCGGCCCGAGTCGCCGGCCGCCTTGGCCTTCACGGTGAGGTTGAGGCCGCCGAGCTGCCCGGCGACCTCCTTCGCGTGCCCGAGGTCGCGGATCGCCCGGACCTTCTGCGCGCGCTGGATCGAGGCCACCTGCTTCTCCGCGCCGCGGGTGGCCACGACGGCCAGCTTGCGGGGCAGCAGGTAGTTCCGGCCGTAACCGTCCTTGACCTCGACGATGTCGCCGGGGCCGCCGAGGTTCGGCACCTCGGCGGTGAGGATGAGCTTCACGGTGTCCGACCTCCTCAGCGCGCGGTGGACGTGTAGGGCAGCAGGGCCACCTCGCGGGAGTTCTTGACCGCGACGGCGACGTCCCGCTGGTGCTGGCGGCAGTTGCCGGTGACCCGGCGCGCCCGGATCTTGCCGCGGTCCGAGATGAACTTCCGCAGCAGGTTGGTGTCCTTGTAGTCGATGTCCTGGGCCTTGTCCTTGCAGAACGCGCACACCTTCTTCTTCGGCTTGCGCAGGACGGGCTTGGCCATGGGGTACTCCTGGTCTCGTCAGAAGGGGGGCTCGTCGTCGGCCGCGGGGGCGCTGCCGGCGGGCGGGGCGGAGCCCCACGGGTCGTCGGAGGGGCCGCTGCCGGCGGAACCGCCGAAGCCGCCACCACCGCCGCCACGGCTGACCTTGTTGACCTTGGCGGTGGCGTAGCGCAGCGACGGGCCGACCTCGTCGACCTCCAGCTCCACGACCGTGCGCTTCTCGCCTTCCCGGGTCTCGAACGACCGCTGGCGCAGCCGCCCCGAGACCAGCACCCGCATGCCGCGCGTCAGCGTCTCGGCGATGTTCTCCGCCTGCTGGCGCCACACGTTGCAGCGCAGGAACAGCGCTTCGCCGTCCTTCCACTCGCCGCTCTGGCGGTCGAAGGTGCGCGGGGTGGAGGCCACCGTGAAGTTGGCGACCGCCGCGCCGGACGGGGTGAAGCGCAGCTCCGGATCGGCCGTCAGGTTCCCGACGACCGTGATCACCGTCTCGCCGGCCATCGCGGCCTCAGCCGGCGGCGGGCGCGACGACCCGCTTCTGCTCGCGGCGCAGCACCTTCGTGCGCAGCACCGACTCGTTCAGGCCCAGCTGGCGGTCCAGCTCGGCGACCGTGGCCGGCTCGCACGTGACCTCGAGGACCGCGTAGATGCCCTCGGCGTGCTTGTCGATCTCGTAGGCCAGCCGGCGCTTGCCCCACACCTCGATCTTCTCGACGGTCCCCTGGTCGCTCTTGACGACGTTGAGGAAGGTCTCTAGCGAGGGCGTGACGGTGCGCTCGTCGAGGCCGGGGTCGAGGATGACCATGAGCTCGTAATGACGCATGAGAACCACTCACCTCCTGTGGACTGGAACGGCCGCGGTCCTTCCGCGGCAGGAGGTTCCCATCGCGCCCCGACGGAATCGGGCCGCCGCGGGCCCTCCTCGTGGAGGCGGGTGCGGCGGCGGCTCGTCGCGACGGCGCCGGGAGGCGCCGGCCGGGGCGACGGGTCGAGGCTACCAGCGCGAACGCGCCGGCCCGCGCCCGGCCGGCCAGGCGGCCGCAGCGGCGGCGCGGCCGTCGGGGGCGCTCACTACGCTCGCGCCCATGCTGATCGGGGCGCACGTCCGCCAGGAGGACCCGGTCGTCACCGCGGCGGCGGTGCGAGCCGGGATCGTGCAGGTCTTCCTCGCCGACCCGCAGGGCTGGAAACAGCCGCCGCAGCACCCGCAGGCGGCCGAGCTGCGTGGCGGCGACGTCGCGGTGGTCGTGCACGCCCCCTACGTGGCCAACGTGGCGTCGCTGAACAACCGCGTGCGGATCCCGTCGCGCAAGCTGGTGGTCCAGCACGCGGCGGCCGCGGCGGAGGTCGGCGCGATCGGGCTGGTCGTGCACGGCGGGCACGTCGCGCAGGGCGAGGACTGCGCGCGGGGGGTGGACAACTGGCGCAAGTTCCTCGCCCGCCAGGCCGACCAGGGCGGCTTCGGGGTGCCGATCCTCATCGAGAACACCGCGGGCGGGGACAACGCGATGGCGCGCCGGTTCGACGCGCTGGCCCGCCTCTGGGACGCCGTCGGCGAGTTCGACGTCGGGTTCTGCCTGGACACCTGCCACGCCTTCGCCGCGGGCGAGGAGCTGGTCGACGTGGTCGAGCGCGCGCGGGCGATCACCGGCCGGATCGACCTGGTGCACCTCAACGACTCCCGCGACGAGTTCGGCTCCGCGCGCGACCGGCACGCCAACATCGGCACGGGCACGATCGACCCCGACCAGCTGGTGGCGGTGTGCGCCGCGGCCGGCGCGCCGGTGGTCGTCGAGACACCGGCGCCGGGGCAGGCCGCCGACATCGCCTACCTGCGCGAGCGGCTCCCGGCCTGATGGGACCCGCCTGACCCCGTCACCGCCACGCGAACACCGGCTGCTCCAGGTGCGCCACCCGGGTCGCCCGCCCGTGCAGCACCACCTCGCGGAACTGGTACAGCACCGCGCCCGTGGGGGCGTGCACGAAGCGGCCGAACAGCGGCAGCTGGATGACCGGCGCCGCGGACTCGGGGATGGTCAGGAACCGCGGCTCGACGTCGATCTCACGCACCGGCACCCGGTGCGCCTCGGCGACCTCGGCCGGGTTCGGCGACAGGTCCGGGTCCGCGCCGGCCCACATCACCACCGGGGTGACGGTGTACCCGGAGCGGGTGACGTAGTCGTCGAGCAGTCCCAGCTCGGCGGCCGGACCGAGGGCGAGGCCCAGCTCCTCGGCGAGCTCGCGGCGGGCTGCCGAGCCCGCGCCCTCACCCGGGTCGACGCGCCCGCCCGGCAGCGCCCACTGGCCGGCGTGCCGGCGCAGGCCGGCGGCCCGTCGGGTGAGCAGGAACGCGGGTCCGCCCGCCTGCTCCACCAGCGCGATCGCGACGGCGGCGCGCTTGCCCTCCGGCCGCGCGACCGGCCGCCGCTCGAACCCGCGCAGCGCGGCGAGCACCGTCGCCCGGGTGACCGCGCCGCCGCCGTCCACCGCGCCGATCCTGCCCTACCTCACCGGCGCCCACCGGCTGCCCGCGCCGCCCAGCGCGGTGCGCTGCCAGGGCCGGGGCCAGTCCGGGTCGTCGTCGAGGCCGTCGACCCGCACCGGGTCGGTGCCCGGCCGCAGCACCGAGCGCACCACCAGCACGCACAGCAGCACCACCACCGCGTCGCGCACCAGCACCGTGCCGAGGAACCAGTCCGGCGGCAACCCGCGGGCGTCGGAGCCGAGGTAGTAGAACATCCGCGGCACCCACACGAGCGCGTCGACGGTCATCCACGCGAGCAGCAGCCGCCAGCGCGGCAGCGCGAGCACCGCCAGCGGCACCAGCCACAGCGAGTACTGCGGGCTCCACACCTTGTTCACCAGCAGGAACGCGGCGACGACGAGGAACGCCAGCGACGCCAGCCGCGGCGGGCGCGGTGCCAGCCAGGCCAGCACCGCGACGCCCGTGCAGCACGCGGCGAACAGCCCTGCCGACACGAGGTTCAGCACGACCGGCTCCGCGCCGGGCTCCAGCGGGCCGTCGAATCCCTGCCAGTCGGCGAAGTGGGCGAGGACGAAGTACAGCGAGTCCGGATCGGCCGGGCGGGTGCGGTTGAGCCGGAAGAACTCGGCCCAGCCCGTCGTCCAGGCCAGCATCACCGGAAGGTTGACCGCGACCATCGTGGCCACCCCCGCGACGGCCGCGCGGACCGCCGGCCGCAGCTCGCGGCGGCGCAGCCCGACCAGCAGGATCGGGCCGAGCAGGAACAGCGGGTACAGCTTGAACGCCGCACCGACGCCGAGCAGCACCCCCGCGAGCACGGGGCGGTGCCGGGCGAACGCGAGCAGCCCCGCCGTGGCCGACGCCACCGCGAGCGCGTCGAAGTTCGTGAACACGTGTACGAGCGCCAGCGGCGAGAGCGCCACCAGCGCCGCGTCCCACGGCCGCGACGGCCGAAGCCGCAGCACGGCCCACACCACCACCAGCCAGGCCAGCGCGAGCCACACCGCCGAGATGTTGAAGTAGACGACGACCGGCAGCGCCGCCGGCAGCGCGGCGACGCCGAGCCAGGCATCGGCGATGCGCGCGTTCGCGTACTGGAAGAACCCGGTCAGGACCGGGTACTCCATGTAGCGGGTCCGCTCGTCCGGCGTGCCGGCGTTCTCCAACCAGGGGTCGCGGTAGGGCACCGCGCCCTCCGCGAGGCCCTCGATGCCGTAGAGCGGGACGGTGTCCGAGTAGCACATCGCCACGTACTGGCGCCCGTTGCGCCAGTCCAGCGCGAGCTCGCCGTCGTCGGTGCCGTACTGCTGCAGGCAGGGTGCCTTGCCGAGCCAGCCAAGGGCGAGGACGGCGACGGCCAGCAGCAGCACCACGCGCAACGGCGTCCAGAACCGGCTGCGACCGACCAGGGCGTGCCGGCCGAGCGGGCCGCCGACCACCCGGCTCGTGGTGCCGACCAGCGGCTCGGTCCACGTCGGCACCACCCGGGGCCGTTGCGGCTCAGGCACCGTCGTGCCCCGCGCGCGCACCCGGACCGCCCCGAGCGCGCGGGCGGCTCAATCGTCCGGCCCGGCGGCCGGCGTGTCGCGGCCGCGGCCCCCTGCGCTCGGCGGGGTGAACAGGGCACCGCCCGGCTCGTCGGAGAAGTCGTCGCCGTCGAACTCGTCGGAGAAGTCGTCGGGGTCGCGCGACTCGAAGCCACCGTCGCCGGGATCGGTCGGGTCGGCGTCGGCGGGGAACGACGGGAACTCGGACCCGCCGCCGCCGTCACCGCCGCGGTCGCCGTCGCCGCGCTCGTCACGGTCCCCGTCGCCGGCCGGCGCCGGATCGCTCGCCGGCGGCGTGCCCATCGGGACGAACGGCGAGAAGTCCTCCTGCGGGGTGCCGCGCAGGGCGTCGTTCATGAACGTCTGCCAGATCTCCCCGGGCACGAGCCGGCCGAAGATGTTGCGACCGGACGCGTCGACGATGGGCTCGCTGGTGTCCGTCCCCACCCAGACCGCCGTCGACAGCGTCGGGGTGTAGCCGACCATCCAGGCGTCCTTGTTCTGGTTCGACCCCTGGATCCCGACGGTGCCGGTCTTGCCCGCGACCGGCCGCCCACCCTGCAGCCCGATCCCCGAGAAGCTCGGCACGTCGATCATCGCCTCGGTGACGTTGCGCGCCACCTGCTCGGGCAGGGCCTGCTCGCCGGCCGGTTCGCCGCGATCGAACAGCACCCGCCCGTCGGCAGCCGTGACGCGGCTGACGACGTACGGCTCGTAGCGCACGCCGTCGGCGGCGAAGGTGGCGAACGCCGCCGCCATGTCGACCGGATGCACCTCCTCGTCGCCGATCGAGATGCCGGCGCGGGCCTCGGGCAGCAGATCGGCGGGGATGCCGGCCTGGTGGGCGGCGTCGGCGACCAGGCGCGGTCCGATGTCAAGGCCGAGCCGGTAGAAGACGGTGTTGATCGAGCGGGTCATCGCGGTCTTGATCGTGCACCGCCCGCAGTCGTAGCCCTCGGAGTTGCGCACGGTGATCCCGCCGGGGAACTCCTGGGGCGAGGAGCCGTCGTACACGCTGCCGAGGCCGATGGAGGGGTCGGCCTGCAGCGCGGCGGCGAGCACGAACGGCTTGAACGACGAACCGGGCTGGCGCAGGGCCTGCGCGTAGTCGATGCCCACGCCGTTCTCCCCGCCGTGGTAGGCGAGGATCGCGCCGCTGCGGGGGTCCACCGAGACCAGCGCCGAGCGCAGGTTCTCCGGCTGGCCGTCCATCACCTCGGCGACCGCCTCGACCGCCTCCTGCTGGCTGTCGGGCTGCACCGTGGTCTCGATCGTCAGGCCGAGGGTGTCGATCTGCTGCTCGGTGATGCCGCGCTCGCCGAGCTCGGCGCGGGCCAGGGTGTAGATGTGGCCGAGGCTGTCGCCCGGGATGCCGCCGCCGGTGGGCGCCTCCGCGCGCCAGTCCGGGAACTGCTGCCGGGCCCGCTCACCCGGGGAGAGCCAGCCCTGGGCGGCCATCCCGTCCAGGACGAAGGTCCAGCGCTCGAGCGCGCGATCCGGGTTCTTGGCGGGGTCCCACCGCGACGGTGACTGGATGATGCCGGCGAGCATCGCGCCCTCGGAGACCGTGAGCTGCTCGACGTCCTTGCCGAAGTACGCCTGGCTCGCCGCCTGCACCCCGTACGCGCCGCGGCCGAGGTAGATGACGTTCAGGTAGTTCTCCAGGATCTGGTCCTTCGTCTGCTCCCGGGAGATCTTCACCGAGACGACGAGCTCGCGGTACTTGCGCCACAGGGAGAAGTCGTCCTGCCCGGTGACGACCTTGACGTACTGCTGGGTGATCGTCGACCCGCCGCCGGTGCCGCCGGTCAGCTGGTTCCAGGCGGCGCGGGCGATGCCGGTGATGTCGAAGCCCGGGTTGGAGTAGAAGGAGCGGTCCTCGGCGGCGAGCACTGCCTCGCGGACGTGCTCGGGCACCCGGTCGAGGGTGACGACGACGCGGTTGACGTTGTCCGGGCGCACCGTGGCCAGCGGGGTGCCGTCGGCGAAGGTGAACGTCGCGACCTGGGGGATGGCCGCCTGCTCGGACGAGGGGACGTCGAAGATGAGCCAGCCGAGGGTGAAAGCCACCACCGGCCCGATCACCGCCAGGCCGACCAGCCAGTACAGCGTGCGGCGCACCTTGCGCCACACGATGCTGTGCCCGGGCGACAGCGGCCGCTCGGGGGGCGGGCCCCCGACCGGACGTGGCCCCGGCGCGACGCCGGCGCGGTCGGCGACGGCAACCGCGCCGGCGTCGCGCCGGGGCCACG
>Ga0247713_1000743_pt1 | contig 18263 bp, 20 predicted proteins | sample 21E_NmetaG_FD_189936 | JGI IMG/M metagenome (GOLD analysis project Ga0247713, IMG submission 189936) | Soil microbial communities from hillslope of Landscape Evolution Observatory, University of Arizona, Oracle, AZ, United States - 2-1-E_N | ecosystem: Engineered > Artificial ecosystem >... | reverse complement strand
GGTCGACGGTGTTCCTACAAGCGAAAACCCACCCCCTGCAGTCGGTGAGCCTCTGGGGCCCAACCCCGCACCAAGAGCGGGTCGCTCGCGGTCGAGTATACGGGCTCCGTACCCCGACCACACCCAGATCGTCCCCCGGGGTCCGGCCCTCGAAACGCTACTCGATCGACCAGGGAGACTCGCGGAGCTCGTCGCTGCGCGGCTCCGGCCCGGCGGGTGCCGGGCGTGTCGGCTCGGGAGCCGGCGCGGGGTCCGGACGAGCGGGAGCCTCGGGAGCCGGGTCCGGACGGGCCGCCGCGTCGGGGCCCGGGCCAGCCTCGGTCCGGCCCGTCTCCCCGGCCGGGGCCGGCGCGTCCCCACTCGACCCGCCGTCGGCGCCGTCCCGCTCGGACGCGGGCCGCCTGCGCCTCCCCCCGCGCCTGGACCGTCGACGCGCCGCGGAGCCGGCCTCGTCGGACCCGTCCCCCCGGTCGAGGTCGCTCTCGGATGCGTCGTCGGACCCGTCGCCGGCGGCCGCTCCGGCCGCGACCGCACCCTCTGCGCGCTGGCGGGGGGTCCGCTCCGACCGGGAGCGCGGTCTGTCCCCCTGTCGGGGGGTCCGGCCGCGCCCGCCTCTCTCTCCGCGCGACCGGGTCCGGCTCTCGCCGCCGGTGAAGGTGCGCACAGCGGTGATCGACCCGTTGGGGACGAAGACGCGGTTGCCGTCCTCCTCGCGGACGACCGTGATCCTGAGGCCGATCCCCTCGACCGTGCCCTCGATATCGGGTCCGAACAGCCTGACCCGGTCGCCCACCCCGAACTGACCCTCGAGGAGGATCGAGAGCCCCGCGAAGACGTCCTTCAGCAGGGTCTGAGCGGAGAAGGCGGCGATCAAGCCGACCACACCCGTCACCGCGATGGCGCCGTTCGCCCGCGGTCCGACGATGGACAGGGCGCCCGCGAGGACGAGCACGAGGACGACGTATTTCCAGACCGACAGGAGGAGGGACCGCGTGGTGGCGGCCCGCGCGCTGAGCGACGCGGTGAGGGGGTGCTTCGGGACGGCGATCCGCTTTATCACGAGGCGTCCCACCGCGTAGAGGACGATCCCGAACACGATCAGGCCGGCGAACGACACGAGCCGCTCCAGTAGTCGCGCTATGTCGGCGTCCATCCAGACCGGGGCCTGGGTCATGCCGAGGGAGGTCGAGAGCACGTTCTTCCTTTCGTCCGAGGCCGGCCCGGGAGGGCGGCGGGGTTGATGCCTCCTACTCTACATAGGGGCCCACGGACGACCCGCGAAGCAACACGCGGGTCACGTCACGTGCCCGCGCTCTGGGGTCGGCCTACGGAACGGCGACGCCGACCTCGCGGTCGGGGTCGGCCACACAGGCGGAGGGTCCGCCGCCGGAGATGGAGGCGCGGGCGTCGACGTCCGTCGGGACGCCTGCCGCCGCCGTCCCCGACCGCCACGCGGCAACCTCGGCCCCCGATGGCGACGCCGATACGAAGACGACCGTCTGCGCCGTCGACCGCGGGAGCCCGCCGCCGTGCGTGCCCCCTCGCACGTAGACCTTCCCCGAGGCGACGTCGCCGTCGACGGAGAGGTGGTGCTGGAGGTTCCCGACGGGCCCGACGGTGGTGCCTCGAGCCCCCGGGTCGGGAGGCATGTCACACCCCGTCACGAGACCGGCGTGCGCCGGTGCGCCTACCGAGACGACGAGCGCGGTCAGCATGAGCGTGCGCCTGATCATGGGGATGCGTTCGACGCGTGGATGCCCATCTCCTGCTCGGCTCCCGGCGCGACCCCGCGGGGCGGGTGCTACCATTCCCGCGCCCACCGTACCCACCAGGAGGCACCCCATGGAGATCGCGATCGGCGTCGAGTTCACCGCGCGGGAGCTGCGGCTGGAGACGGACGGGTCGGCGGACGACGTCCGTCGTCAGGTCGAGGAGGCCTACTCCAGTGAGCAGCGGATGCTGTGGCTCACGGACACGAAGGGCAGACAGGTCGGCGTCCCCCTCTCGAAGCTGACGTACGTCGAGCTCGATCCCGGCGGGGAGTCCAAGCGGGTCGGGTTCTCGCTCCCGTCCTAGGCCGTGCGCGCGGCGGACGCCGTCTGCAGGTACCTCGAGGCCGAGGGGGTCTCCCACGTCTTCGGCAACCCGGGCACCACCGAGGTGCCGTTCATGGACGCGCTCGTGGACTCACCGCTGCGCTTCGTCCTATGCCTGCAGGAGAACGTGGCCGTCTCGGCCGCGGACGGGCTCGCCCAGGCGACGCGGCGTCCCCAGGTCGTCAACCTCCACACCGGACCCGGGCTGGCGCAGGGGATGTCGGGCCTGTACATGGCGGCCAAGCACCGGTCCCCCCTCGTCGTCACGGTCGGCAACGAGGACACCCGCTTCGCCCTCACCGAGCCGCTGCTGCGGGGCGAGGTGGTCGAGATGGCCAGGCCGCTCGCGAAGTGGGCCTACGAGACGAACTCGGTCGACGACGTGATCCCCTCGCTGAGGAGGGCGTTCAAGGTGGCTCGGACGCCGCCCTGCGGTCCGGTCGTCCTGTCCTGGCCGATGGACGTCCTGGCCCGCGAGGTCTCCGACGAGCTCGACCTCCGTCCGGCGGACCTCCCCTCTTCCCCGGCTCCCGACCCGGAGGCCGTGGAACGGGTCGCCTCGCTGCTCGCCTCCGCGGTCAACCCTGCCTTCGTGGCCGGTGACGACGTCGGCCGGACCCGCTGCGAGGAACTATTGATGGACGTCGCGACGCGGGTGGGCGCGAAGGTGTTCGGGGCGCCGTTGGCGCTGTTCCAGAACGTGCCCAACACCCACCCACTCCACGCCGGACCGCTCCCCCCCTTCCCCTCGATAGCCCGCGCCTTCCTCAACGGACACGACGTCGTGGTCGTCGTGGGAGCCAAGGCCTTCCTGCTCTACTACTTCCAGCCCGTCGATCCGGTGCCGCCCGACGCCACCCTCGTCCACGTGCACCCGGACCCGTGGGAGCTGGCGAAGAACTACCCGACCGAGGTGGCGGTGACCGCCACCGCGGACCGCTTCCTCCAGGCCCTCTCGGGCCTGGTCACCACGACCGCGGCGGCGAAGGAGCGGACCGCGGCCGCCGCGGCGTCCGACGCCCGGGCGGCGACCGAGACGTGGGCGCGCGCCGAGGCGGAGCGGGTGCCTCTCTCGGCCCCCGGCGTGGTGGCGATGGCACACGAGGTGCTCGGCGATGTCCGGGTCGTCGACGAGTCGGTCACCGCTTCCTTGCACGTACGGTCCGCCGCGCGCCTGCCCGACTCCGACTCCTACTTCGGACACAAGGGCGGCGCGCTCGGGTGGGGGGCGTCCGCCGCGGTGGGGGTGGCGCTGGCCGACCCTCGACGCCGCGTGCTCTGCACGCTCGGCGACGGCAGCCTGATGTACGTGCCGCAGGCCCTCTACACGGCCGCCCGGACGAGGGCGCGCATCACCTACGTCGTCTTCAACAACCGCGGGTACGCGATCATCAAGTCGGGGACCCGGGCCGCGAAGGGGCGGGCCTACGAGACCGACACCTACATCGGGATGGACATCGACGACCCGCCCGTCGACATGCTCTCGCTCGCGCGCGGGCTGGGAGCGGGAGCCGCGTCCGCGACGACCCCCGACGAGCTCCGCCACGCGCTCGAGGCGTCGGCCGCCCACGAGGGACCGTTCCTCATCGACTGCGCCACCGACCGGGCCATCCCCGACCTCCCGTTCTGAGCGCGTAGGCTGGCTGTCCGATGCCCCCGGTGATCCGCGCGTCCGAACTCGTCCGCCGCTACGGCCAGTTGGTGGCGGTCGACGGCGTCAGCTTCGAGGTCGAGCCGGGTGAGGCCTTCGGTTTCCTCGGACCCAACGGCGCGGGCAAGACGACCACCATCTCCATCCTCTGTACCCTGCTGTCCCCGACCTCGGGCAGCGCCGAGGTGAACGGGTTCGACGTGGTGGCCCATCGCGATGCCGTCCGGGCGTCCATCGGCATCGTCTTCCAGGACCCGTCCCTCGACATCAACCTGACCGCGCGGGAGAACCTGCGCTTCCACGCCGACGTCTACGGGGTGCCGCGAGGCGAGGCGGAGGCGCGGATGGGGGCGCTGCTCGAGATGGTCGACCTGACCGAGCGCGCGGACAAGCCGGTGATGACGTTCTCCGGGGGGATGCGACGCCGGCTCGAGCTCGCGCGCGGGCTGCTCCATCGGCCGATCGTGCTCTTCCTCGACGAGCCGACCATCGGCCTGGACCCCCAGTCGCGCAAGCAGATGTGGAGCTACATCCTCGACCTCGCCCGGGAGGAGGGCATCACGTTGTTCCTGACCACCCATTACCTCGACGAGGCCGAGCACTGCGGGCGCATCGCGATCATGGACCACGGCCGCATCATCGCCCTCGACACCCCCGCCGGGCTGAAGCGCAGCGTGGGCGGCGACGCCCTGACCCTGCGGACGGACGACGACGCCGCCGCGGCGACGTTCCTCCGTGAGGAACTGGCTCTCGAACCGACCTCGATCTCCGACGGTCTCCACGTGGCCGTGCCGGACGGCGACGCGGCCATCCCGAGGATCCTCGGCGCGCTCCCCGTCGCGGTGAGGTCGGTAACCATGTCGCGGCCCACGCTCGACGATGTCTTCATCGAGCTCACCGGCCGCCACATCCGCGAGGAGGAGGGGTCGGCGGGGGACATGCTGCGCGCGCACATGGCGGCCCGGATGAGGTCCGGAGGGAGGGTCTGATGGCGGTGGCCGCGCGGAAGCCGGTGGAGCTGCCGAACCGCCTCGTCCGCGACGTCCGGGGAGCCCGGACGATCTGGCGCCGCGAGATGATCCGTTTCTTCCGGGAGCGTGCGCGGGTCGTCACGTCGTTCGTCCAGCCGCTCCTCTACCTGCTCGTCTTCGGGACGGGGTTGGGCGCCTCCGTGCGCACGGCGGCCATCGGCACCGACTACCAGACCTTCCTGCTCCCCGGCGTGATCGTGATGACCTGCCTCTTCACGTCGATGTTCGCGTCCGTGTCGATCACCTGGGACCGGGAGTTCGGATTCCTCAAGGAGATCCTCGTCGCGCCGGTCGGACGGTCATCGATCGTCGCGGGCAAGGTCGCGGGCGGCGCCACCACCTCGTCGATGCAGGGGCTGGCCATACTCGTGATGGCGCCCCTGATAGGCGTCTCGCTCGTGCCCTGGCGTGTCCTCGCCGTCGCTCCGATCCTGATCGTGTTCGCGCTCGCCATCAACGGGCTGGGCATCGCCATCGCGTCGAAGATCTCGACGATGCAGGGGTTCATGGTCGTCATGAACTTCATCACCCTGCCGCTGTTCTTCCTGTCCGGCGCCCTCTTCCCCCTGGACACGGTGCCCGCCTGGCTGCGCACCCTCGCCTACCTCGACCCGGCGGCATACGCGGTGGACGCCATCCGCCGCACGCTCCTCGGGATACCGGCCCAGATCCGCATCGGCGGGGAGCCGGTCCCGATCCTGGCCGAGGTCGCGGTCCTGGGCGTCTTCGGAGCCGTGATGGTCCTGCTCGCCGCGCGCGGGTTCGACAGGCAGCCGTGACCGATCCGCTGGACGAGGCGGAGGTCCGGCAGCGGATCGCCGGCTCCCCCTACCACCGGTGGGCGGGCACGGAACTGGTCACGTACCAGCCCGGCGTCGTCACCATCGCCGCCGAGATAGAGGAGCACCACCACAACCCGCAGGGGATCGTCCACGGGGGCGTGCTGGCCGGGCTCCTCGACACCGCCTGCGGGCTCGCGCTCCGCAGCCTCCTGCCGGCCGACCGGACGCACCGGACGGTCCAGCTGTCGATCAACTACCTGAAGGCGGCGAGGTCCGGACGGATCACCGCGACCGGGCGGGCGGTCCACAAGGGTCGGAGCATGGGCGTGGCCGAGGCGGAGGCGCGCGACGATCGGGACCGGGTCCTCGCCCGGGCCACGGCCACCTTCATGACCCTCCCGGCTGCGCGGTAGCGTCCTTCGGGGAAACGAGGTCGGAGGCCAGGATCGCGGCGGCGAACAGGGCGGCGTCGGCGTACGGCCTGAGGACCTCGTGGGCGCCGAGCTCGAGGAGCCTCTCCGCGTCGTGGGCGGTGTGGGCGGTGACCGCGATGCGCCCCTCGAACCCCTCGGCGTGCAGCACCCGGATCATCGCAGCGTTCAGGTCCCGGTCAGGGACGCTGCTCACCACCCAACGGGCATGCTCGAGGGGCAGGAGGTGGAACAGAGCGGCGTCGGCGGCGTCCCCGTAGACGGCGTGGACCCCGTCCCGCTTCGCCTGCGCGACCGCCTCGGGGTCGAAGTCCACGCCGTAGACCTCGAAGCCGTCGTCCTTCAACCGCTTCACCAGACGGCCGCCGAGCCGCCCCAGCCCGAAGACGACGACGTCCGGGTCGACGTCCGAGCCGTCCGCGGCGTCCGCCCCGACGCTCGGCGCGGTCGATCTCTCGAACGCCCCCAGCGGTTCCTCGAGGATCTCGAAGAGCCTCTGCGAGTTCGTGATCATGTAGGCCGACAGGGTGATCGTGAAGAGGGCGACCAGGGTCACCACCCCCATGACCTGTTCGTCCACGTGTCCGATCCCGATGCCGAGGGTCACCAGGATCAGCGAGAACTCGCTGATCTGCGCGAGCGCGCTGCCGGCGAAGAAGCTGGTCCGCCTGCGGTAACCCATCGCCCCCATCACGGCCATCACGAGCACCGGCTTCCCGACGAGCACGAAGAGCGACAGCACCGCCGCCATCGCGAGCGCGCGTCCGGGTGACTGGAACGAGAGACGGGCCCCCAGATCGACGAAGAAGAAGAGCAGGAGGAAGTCGCGCAGGCTCGTGAGGCGTACGCTCAGCGCCTCCCGGTAGCCCGACGAGGCCAGGGAGAACCCGCCCAGGAAGGCGCCGAGTTCACGGGACAGCCCCACGGCGTCTCCCACGGTGGCCAGGAACATGCCCCAGGCGAACGCGAAGAGGAGCATCAGCTCCGAGGAGCGGGCCAGCGCGTGCATCACGCGGGGCAGGACGTACCTCATCAGCACGCCGAGCAGGATCGCGCACCCGAGGATGACCGCGGGCCCGGCCCAGCCCGGGAGGGCGATCTGGTCGGCCAGGTCGCTCTTCGAGGCGCCCAGCGCGGCCATGATGGCGACGACGGCGATGTCCTGCACGATGAGGACGCCCAGGGCGATGCGGCCGTGCAGGGAATCGATCTCCCGCCTGTCCGAGAGCACCTTCACGATGATCACCGTGGAGGAGAACATCAGAGCGGCACCGATGTAGAGGGCGGCCGTCACCCCCGCCCCCATCAGCAGGGAGAGCCCGACGCCCCCGGCGAACGTAACGGCCATCTGGGCCAGACCCGTCGCCACCGCCACCGGGCCGAGGTGGCGGATCAGCTGGATGTCGAGCTTCAGTCCGACCACGAACAGCAGGAGGGTGATCCCCAGCTCCGCGAGCAGGCCCATCTCCTCGCGGGCGGACACCCGGTCGAACCCCGACGGGCCGATCAGGATCCCGATGGCCACGAAGGCGATGATCAGGGGCTGTCGGAGCCGGATGGCGATCGCGCCGCCCAGGGCGGCGACCACCACGATGAGAGCGATCTCGTAGAAGGGGTTCGGCACGCGGCTACCCTAACGCGCGCTCCCGCAGGCGCTCGTACTGGCCGGGGTCGGTCGTGTAGGAGCCCGGCCTGGCCGAGTGGGGACCGTGGCAGTCCGAACCCCCCGTGCACACCAGGTCGAGCTCGGCGGCCAGCTTCCGCAGGGCCTTGCGGGCGGTCCGGTCGTGGTCGGGGTGCTCGACCTCGACGCCCGTCAGCCCCGCCTCGGCCAGCTCGACGATCAGTGGAGCCGGGACCGGCTCCGGGTGCCGCGCGCCGGGGTGGGCCACGACGGCGACGCCCCCCCAACCGGCTATCTCGGACACGGCCTCGACCGGGTCGAGCACCCGCCGGGGGACGTCGGCCAGTCCACCGTCCCCGAGGAGCCCCTGCGAGAACGCGGAGGAGACGGATGGGATGTGGCCGCGCGCCACGAGAGCGCGGGCGACGTGCGGGCGTCCCACCATGCCGCGGCCCGCCTCCGCCAGGACCTCTTCCATCGTGATCGCGTACCCCAGTCGGTTCAGCTGCTCGACCATCCGGTTCGCGCGGTGGGCCCGCTCGGCGCGCAGCCGCTCGGTGTAGGCCGAGATGCCCGACGAGCCCGGGTCCACGAACAGGCCGAGCATGTGGACCGGACGGCCGCCCCGCCGGCAGGACAGCTCGATCCCGGCGACCACCTCGACCCCGGCTCCCACTCCGGCCTCGGACGCCTCGGCCACGCCCTCGGTCGTGTCGTGGTCGGTGATGGCGAGGACGTCCACCCCGCAGTCGCGAGCGAAGGCCACCATCTCAGCGGGGGACAGGGTGCCGTCCGAAGCCGTCGTGTGCGCCTGGAGGTCGATCCGCATGTGCACAGGGTACGGGTCGTGCGGCGGACCTCCCCCATCCGCGACGATGGGGACGTGCAGGAGGTGCTCGCCACCACCACCCTCCGCCGCCGAGCCCGCGGCGCGCTCTCCGACGAGCGCCTGCGTCGCACCCTGCGCAGGGCGACCGACCGGTTCTCGCTGCTGCGCGGCGTCGGACAGCAGACGTTGAGCAACTGGGACGAGCTGCGCGATGCGGGCCGGGCGGTCCGGACCCGGGTGCTGGCCGACCTCCCGCGCATCCTCGAGCGCCTGTCCGAAAACGTCGAGGCCAACGGCGGACACGTCCACTGGGCGACCACGGCGCAGGAGGCGTCGTCCCTCGTGGTCGAGGTCGCCCGGCGCCGGGGGGCCCGGCTCGCCGTGAAGTCCAAGTCGATGGCGACGGAGGAGATCGCGCTCAACGACCACCTCGAGGCGGCCGGGATCGAGGTCGTGGAGACGGACCTCGGGGAGTGGATCGTCCAGCTCGCAGGGGAGACCCCTTCGCACATCCTCGCACCCGCCGTCCACCGGTCACGCGAGGAGATCGCCGAGTTGTTCGGCAGGGTGGCCGGCCACGCGGTCTCCGAGCTCCCGGAGGACCTGTGCGCGTTCGCGCGCCGCGAGCTGCGCGAGCGGTTCCTGCGCGCCGACCTCGGCATATCGGGCGTGAACCTGGCCGTCGCCGAGACCGGCTCGATCTTCATCGTGACCAACGAGGGCAACGGCAGGATGGTCACCTCGCTCCCACGCACCCATGTCGCGGTGATGGGCATGGAGCGCGTCGTCGAGACGTGGGATCAGCTCGAGCTCATGCTGGCCCTCCTGCCCCGGGCGGCCAGCGGGCAGGACATCACCGTCTACGCCAATGCCATGACCGGCCCGCGTCGGGCGGGGGAGGTGGACGGTCCGGACGAGTTCCACCTGGTGATCGTGGACAACGGCCGGTCCGAGATCCTGGGGACGGAGCTCCAGGAGATCCTGCACTGCATACGCTGCGGCGCGTGCCTCAACGTCTGTCCGGTGTACCGCCAGATCGGTGGCCACGCGTACGGGGGGGTCTACTCGGGTCCGGTGGGAGCCGTCCTCACCCCTCTCCTCGATCGCGCCCCGCACGCACCGGAGCTCGCCCAGGCCTCGAGCCTGTGTGGGGCGTGCTGGGAGGCCTGCCCCGTGCGGATCCCCCTTCACGACCTGCTCCTCGCGCTGCGCAGGCGGGAGGCGCCCTCGTTGCCCCGCGCGCAGCGCGCTGTGTGGCGAGCCTGGGCCGAGACGTGGAGCCGGCCGGCCGCCTACCGGGCCAGCGTCCGGACCGCCCGGACCGCCTCGCGGATCGTGCCGGAACGCATGGCCCCGGACGCATGGACGGACGGGCGCTCCCTCCCCCGGCCCCCGTCCGGACCCGGCTTCCGCGAGCGCTTCGATCGAGACGAGCTGTGACGACGCGCGACGCCTTCCTCGCCCGGGTCCGCGCGCAACTCGGGACGGACGCGGATGTCGGGACGGGCTCCGTCGCGGTCCCCGAGCCGGCCTACGTGCGGGATCTCGCGGACCCGGTCGTGGCCTTCACCGAGGCCGCTCAGGGGTCCGGGGCGATCGTGAGACGGATCGTCACCGACGACGACCTCCGGGACCTCCTCGAGGAGACGGGAGCCCGCACGGTCGTCCGGACCCGTGACCCCGAGACGGCGGCCGTCCTGCCCCTGCTCTCGAGCGTGGGCATGGGAGAGGCCGCGTTCGACTCCCCCGGGGCGGCGGCGGCCGCCGACCTGGGGATCGCCGGGGGCGCGTGGGGGATCGCCGCCACCGGGTCGGTCGTGATCGACGCGGGACGCGCCGGCGGCCGGTCCGCCTCGCTGCTGCCGCCCGGCGTGCTGTTCCTGGTCGCTCGGGACCGCATCCTGACGACCGCGGCAGTGCTCTTCCGGCGGCTCGGCGAGCACTACCCAGAAGGCCTGCCGTCGCAGCTCGTGCTCGTCACCGGGCCAAGTCGGACGGCCGATATAGAGCTCGTCTTGACGGTCGGGGTGCACGGGCCCGGCCGGGTGTGGATCGCGATCGTGTAGAGGAGGGACGAGATGACGGTGACGAAGACGATCGACCTGTCCGGGACGTCTAGCGGATCGATAGAGGCGGCGGTGGAGCACGCGCTGGCCCGCGCCTCGGCGACGATCGCCGATATCGAGGGGTTCGAGATCGAGCGGATCACGGGGACGGTGGGACCGGACGGGATCGAGGGGTACCGCGTCTGGCTCAAGGTCACGTTCGTGGTGCAGGAGAAGCTCCACGAGTGACCGCACGAGAGCGGCCCTTCGTCGCCGCACCGTACCCGGGGATCATCAGGGTGACCCACGACATCCCGTTCCCGGGGCTGAAGCACGTCCACACCTACCTGGCCGACGGACCGGGAGGCGGCCTCGTCCTGGTGGACACCGCGCTCGGGGGCGGGGAATCCCTGGACCGGATCGAGCAGACGATCGCCTGGCTGGGCCGTGACATCACCGATCTCGAGCGGATCGTGCTGACGCACTGCCACCCGGACCACATCGGACTGGCGAGCGTCCTGCAGGAGAGATCGGGCGCCCCGGTGGTGTGTCACCCCAACGTCCGGACCGGGTTCGAGCTCATGCAGACGCCCGACAGGTGGCAGGCGGTCACCGATCATTACGCCGAGCACGGTCGCGAGACCGAGGACGTCAGCGCGCGCTTCTTCCTCTTCCCGATGCCCGAGACCTTCGAGTTCGTCGAACCGGGAGACGTGCTGAGGTTGGCCGACGGCGAGTGGGAGGTGCACTACACCCCGGGCCACGAGGTGGGCCACATCGCGCTTCACCGGGCCGCGGACGGCGTGTTGCTGAGCGGGGACACGCTGCTGCGCTCGATCACGCCCCACGTCGGCTACACGATCGACCCTCCCGACCCCCTTGGGCAGTTCCTCGACTCCCTCGCGCTCCTCGCGTCGCTCGACCCCAAGGTCGTGCTCGCCGGACACGGGCGCGTCTTCGCGGAGGGAGCCGAGCGGGCCCAGGCGATCAGGTGGCATCACCGACAGCGCCTGAAGCGGATCGAGGAGGTGCTGGCGCGTCACGGACCCATGACCGCGCTCGACACGGCGCGTCGGCTCTTCGACCGCGAGCTGCGCGACTTCATCGAACGATTGGCTCTCGCCGAGACGCTCTCGCACCTGGAGTACCTCCGGCTCAGGGAGCGCGCGGTTCGGGAGCGGGTGGACGGGCTCTGGGTGTACTCGCTCCCGTCGCGCTGAGCGGCGTCAGGACACGCGCAGGGCGACCATGAGGCCGTCGCGCGTGGGCACGATCACGGACAGGTAGTCGGGATCCTCGGCGACCATCGCATTGTGCTCGACGATGGCCTGCGTCGCCTCGTCGCGGTCCTCCTCCAAAACACGCCCCGACCACAGCGTGTTGTCGCAGATCCACAGGCCCCCGACGCGGACGCGGTCCCGCGCGTGCCGCCAGCACTCCGGGTACCCGACCTTGTCCACGTCGCAGTAGACGACGTCGAACTCGCCCTCTGTCTGCTTCAGGTGCGTCAGGGCGTCCCCGACGTGGTAGGTGACCCGGTCCCAGACTCCCGCGCGGGTGAGGTAGCCCTCGGCGGCGGATGCGTTGTGCGGGTCCCCGTCCGTGCAGTGGATCTCGCCCTGCTCCCCCACGGCGCGCGCGAACCACCAGGCCGAGTAGCCGTACCCGGAGCCGAGCTCGAACACCCGGCGGGCTCCCACGGAGCGGGCCAGCAGCTCGATGGTGACCCCGCACAGACGCCCCACGATCGGGAAGCCGTTCCGCGCCGCGTGGTCCTCCATCTCGATCAGTACGGGGTCGTCGTGGCGACGCACGAGCGTGGACATGTACGCCGAGATGCGGGGCTCCACCGGATGCATCGACCCAGGTTACAGGGCTTTCGGATCGCCACCTGTCGGGGTACACTCCCGACCGTTCCGGACATCCAGCGAGGAGAGGACCACGTGGACGAAGCGATCGCTGCCCTGGAGACCGCGCTCGAGGAGCTGCGAACAGCGCTCGAGACGCTCCCGGACGAGATGTCCGAGGACGTCGAGGCGATCATCGACCGGACCGAGGACCTCCTGGACGCACTGCGCCTGAAGAGCGGTCAGCCCCCCGAGGACTAGGACACGCGGCGCAGGAACCCCTCGAGGAGCCGGTTCACCTCATCCGGCGCCTCCAACGGCGTCGTGTGTCCGGCGTCGGCGATCACATGCAGCTCGGCTCCCGGTATGCCGGCCGCTATCGCCTCGGCGCGGGCGACGGGTATCGACGCGTCCTCTGCCCCATGGATCACGAGGGTGGGCACCCCGATCTCCCCTAGACGGTCGGCTACCGAGTCGCGGGTGATCAGTGCCTCGAGACCCTCGACGATGGCGGTGTGGTCCATGTCCTTGCCGCGGGCCACGTGCACCTTCAGGGCGTCCATCTCCTCGCGCAGGTAGCGGGGTCCGAACAGTAGCGGCAGGGAGGCGGCGGCCAGGTCGTCGGGGAGGAGCTCGCCCTCGAGGTCTCGGACGGCCTGCTGATAGCTGCGGTACAGGCCGATCCTGTCCTCCTCCTCTCCCCCCGCGTGCGTGTCGATCAGGACGAGGGAGCGGACGAGCTCGGGTCGCTGGAGCGCGAGGCGGAGCGAGATCATCCCGCCGGTGGACATCCCCACGAGGTGCGCGGGTCCGTCTCCGACGTGCTCCACGAAGGCGATCCAGTCGTCGACGATGTCCTGGAGTGCCCAGGGTCCGGGCGGACATTCGCTGAGACCGTGACCCCTCATGTCCCAGGCGACGCAGCGATGGGTGTCGGGGGTGTCCTCGAACTGAGGGGCGAACATCGTGTGGTCCATGAGGAACCCGTGGGCGAAGACGACCGGCTGTCCTTCGCCCTGCTCCACGTAGTGGATGCGGAAACCGCGTCCGTCGAAGTGGTGGGCCATCAGCGTGGGTTCAGCCCGAGCTGGCGGGAGAGGATCAGCTTCTGCACGTCCGACGTCCCCTCGACGATCACGTACATCCGGGCGTCGCGCAGGAGCCGCTCGATGGGGAACTCGTCGGCGATGTAGGCGTAGCCGCCGAACGTGCGGAACCCCTCGCTCGTGGCGCGCACGGCCGTCTCGGTGGCCATCAGCTTGGCCACGGCGATCTCCTTCGGCGTCTCCTGTCCGGCGTCCCACAGGCTGGCCGCCCAGTAGGTCGTGACGCGCGCCGACTCGATCTCGGCGGCCACCTGGGCGAGTCGGAAGGCGACGGCCTGGAAGTCACCGATCGGATGCCCGAAGGCGTCCCGCTCCCGCGCGTACTGCACAGAGACGTCCAGGGCCGCCTGCGCGGTGCCCAGCGCTCCCCCGGCGACGATCAACCGGCCTCCGTTGAGGGTCCTGGCCGCCCGCTTGAAGCCGCCGGTGGGCTCCCCGATCAGCGCGTCGTCGGGCACCTCGATGCCGTCGACGACCACCTCGCCGAGCTCGCCCGAACGGTGCCCCAGGGTCTTGAGGGGGCGGATCGCCTCGTCCGGGAGCCGGTCGCGGCCGAGGATGAAGTTGGCGATCCCGTTGTAGCCGAGGTCGCGGTCGGTGTAGGCGGTGAAGATGAAGAAGTTCGCGGAGGGGGCGCACGTGATGAACATCTTCGTGCCGTTCAGCACCCACGAGCCGTTGCGGCGCTCGGCCGTGGCGCGTATCCCGGCGACATCGGAGCCGGCGGCGGGCTCGGTCAGGGCGAACGCTCCTATCCACTCGCCGGACGTGACCTTCGGGATGTAGGTCTGTGCCTGCTCGGGGCTCCCGAACTCGAAGATCGGGTAGGACCCGATGTTGCCGGGGACGGAGAGCGCCGAGGCGATCCCGGCGTTCACGCGGCTCCCCGCCTCCCGCCAGAGGACCTCGGCCAGGATCCCCGCCTCGGACCCCCCGAGCGACGTCGGGTACCGCATGCCGATGAACCCCGCCTTGCCCGCCTTCGCGAAGAGCTCCTTGGGGAAGGTCTCGGTCCGCTCGGCCTCGTCGGCCACGGGCGCTATCTCGCGCTCCGCGAACGCGCGCGCGGACTCGCGCAGCGCAGAGAGCTCCTCGGACAGGGTGAAAGCGGTCATCGCACCTCCAGGTCGTGGGGACCATCATAGGGAGCCGGTCCGGGGCGACGCTTCGATAGGCTGGCCCGGATGCCCGTCCTCGACGACCTCTTCTCCCGCCGGATCGTGTTCGTGACGGGCAAGGGGGGGGTCGGGAAGTCGACCATCGCCGCCGCCTTGGCCCTGGAGGGTGCGCAGCGCGGCCGCCGGACGCTCTTGATCGATGTCGAGGCGAAGGGCGACGCGGCCCGCTTCCTCGACTCCGGGCCCCCGGGGTACGCGGCGAAGCAGGCGGGCGACGGGCTCTGGCACCTCGCGCTCGACCCGGCGGAGGCGCTCGACGAGTACCTCCGCGTGGGCCTCAAGATCCCGCGGATGTACCGCATAGGACCGCTGCACAAGGTCTTCGACTTCATCGCGACAGCCGCCCCGGGCATCCGCGAGGTGCTGATCGCCGGCAAGGTCGGGTTCGAGGAGAGGGCGGTTCGGGACGGGGCGAAGCGATGGGACCTGATCGTGGTCGACGCGGCTCCCTCTGGACAGGTGCTCTCCCACCTGAGGGGGCCGCGAACGCTCCAGGAGCTCGTAGGCGTGGGGCTGATACGCAACCAGACGGAGTGGGTGCGCGTCGTCCTCGAGGACCCCGCCGTGAGCGGCATCGTCGTCGTCTCGCTCGCCGAGGAGATGCCGGTGGCCGAGACGGCGGAGCTGATCGAGCAGGTGCCGACCCAGGTGGATACCCCGGTGCTCGCCGTCGTCGCGAACAGGATCGTGGAGCCGCTCGCCCACGCGAGCGCCCTCTCCGGGATCACCCCGGACATCCTCGGCGCCCCCACCGGTGCGCTCCAGGACGCGGTCGCCCTTCGCTCGCGCCTGGCCGCGAACCAGGCTCCCATGCGCGACCGACTCAGGTCCCTCGGCCCCCCGGTGCTCGAGGTCCCGTTGATGCCGGTCTCGCGTCACACGCTGTCGGTCACCCGGTCGGTCTCCGACGCCCTGCGGGAGGCCGATGTTGCGGGGTGAGGGGAACGGCCTGGCCGAGGCCATCGCCTCCAGCGGGATCCTCGTCGTGTGTGGGTCGGGCGGTGTCGGGAAGACCTCGGTCTCGGCGGCGCTCGCGCTCGCCGCGGCGCAGGACCGCAAGACGATCGTCCTCACCATCGACCCCGCGCGGAGGCTGGCCTCGGCGCTCGGCCTGGGAACCGGCCTCGGACACCACGAGGTCGAGGTGGAGATCGGGAGCGCGGGCGGCTCCCTGACCGCCGCCATGCTGGACATGAAGTCGGCCTGGGACGAGCTGGTCGACAGGTACTCGCCGGACGCCGAGGTGGCCCGGCACCTCAAGTCGAACCGCCTCTACCAGGGGCTGTCCGAGCATTTCGTCGGCTCGCAGGGGTACATGGCGATGGAGCGGCTCGCCGACCTTCACGACCGGGGGGTCTACGACCTGATCGTGATCGACACGCCGCCGACCCGGCACGCGCTGGACTTCCTGGACGCGCCGAAGCGCATGACCGATCTCGTCGGCGGGAACGTGCTGAAGTGGCTGGCCCGGCCCTACTCCGCGGCCGGACGGGTAGGCCTGCGCGCCTTCAACGTCACCGCCACCCCGTTCCTGAAGATCGCTGACCGGGTCCTCGGCTCCCAGCTGCTCGAGGACCTGTCTGCGTTCGTCGTCGACTTCCAGTCGCTGTACGACGCGTTCAAGGAGCGGGCGGCCGAGGTGCTCCAGATCATGCAGCAGCCCACGACCGGGTTCGTGGTGGTGACGACGCTCGAGGGCCCTCCGCTGGGGGAGGCCGGCTTCTTCATCGACCGGCTGGTCGACGAAGGGCTGCGACTGGCCGGCGTGGTGGCGAACAAGACCATCCCCGCCCGCTTCGCGGAGCCCGACGCGCGGGAGACCCTCGAGGCGCTGGACGTGGCCGACGTCCAGACGGTGGCGCGACCCCTCGGACTCGACGAGGACGCCACCCGGGCCGTCCTGTCCGAGGGAGCAGAGACGCTCAGGACGCTCCACGACCTGGCGACCAGGGATCTCCGGCGCGCGGAGGAGCTATCGAAGCGCGCCCGGACCCGGGTGATCTCGGTGCCCCTGCTCACGCAGGACGTCCACGACCTCGGGTCGCTCCGCGAGCTCGGGGACCACCTGCTCTGAGGCGGTCAGGACGCCCCGAGCGCCCCGAGGAGCACGTCCAGCGAGGGATTGTCCGCCGGGTCGCGGTTGTAGTGCGCGAGCCGGACCCGTCCCCCCTTCGAGACGACGAACGTGCCCGGCATCTGACGGACGTCCTGTCCGGTATGCGGGAGACCGGTGGTCAGCCCGCGTCGGTAGAGCTTCAACCCCTTCACCACCGTGGCCGGGCTCAGCCAGGTGGTGACGCCGGACCGTTCCAGCCCGAACGCGTCGTACCCCTCGCCTCCCGCGTCGGACAGGCACTCGAACGGCACGGACCGCTCACGGCAGTGGTTGCCTACGTTCCCGGGGCTCCCCTGGAACACCCCGATCGTGCGCGCGCCCGCCTCGACGATCCGCGGGTTCTCCTGCCGGAGCTGAGCCAGCAGGTCCTTGCAGTGGATGCAGCCGAAGTGGCGGAAGAAGTTCAGGAGCACCGGCCGGTCGCGCCAGAGGTCAGCGGTGCGAATCAGGGTGCCGTCGGGCGAGTACAACGCGACATCGGGAGCCTGGTCCCCGGGCTGCAGCCTCGGCATGGCGGAAGGTTACAGCAGGCCTCGGGGGGGCTCGGCCCGCGCACGTGCGAACCGGCCTATCCCGCCGATCGGGGAAAGGTCCTGCGGCGCCGGTGACGACGAGCCGGCCGCGACGGCCGGGCGGGGGGTGTCCCTGGTCAGCGCCCACAGCCCGGCCGTGAGGGCGGCGAGGGCCAGCAGGGCGATCGCCCTCGCCTGCAGGTCGTCGGGAGCCTCCCGCACGCCGCGCGGTCCTACATCACCCGGCGCGGCGGGGGCCGTGTCCGTAGCGAGGTCGACCGCGTCCAGCTCGCCGAGTCCGTCCGTGCTTCCCAGGAACGGATCGGCGAACCCGGAGTCGAACGGGTCCATCAGCGACGCGAAGGCGTCGTCGCTCAGGGGGCCGAGGGCCCCCTCCTCCTCGTCCTCGCCGAACCCCGGGTCGACCACGAAGGAACCCGTGGAGGGGTGCTCGAACGAGATCTCGAACGGCACCGGACCCGGGTCCGGGACGAGCAGGATGCTCCAGAACTGCGGGAAGGACTCGAAGACCTCGTTCAGCTTCCAGATCACCGAGGTCGGGGACTCCCGGTTGGGGACGAACTCGCCGGGCAGCGCGACGAGCTCGCACAGCCCCACGGGGCGGTTGTCCCACATCTGGGCCTGACCCCCCGCCCAGGGTGCCGTGAGTGGGCACGCGAGGATCTCCCAGGGCGCCTCCTCGCGCACCCGCTGATGCGGCGCGGGGGGAGCCGAGAGGGAGGCGACCTTCAGCTCGAGGACGGCGCCGGGCCCCGTGTCCCCCATGTACGACAGGGCGGCGACCGCCGCCGGCTCCGCGGGCTCCGCTTCCTCGTCGACGGGTGACGAGGGCAGGATGTTCGGGGGCGGGGTCGGCTGCTTCGCCACGTAGAGCCCCTCCTTCGGGACGGTGGGCGGAGGCGGAGGCTCGACGGGGGCCAGGGCGCGCTGGTGGGCCCGGTACCACCACCCGTGATCGACGAGCGACTCCCCGGCCGCGCCCGCCCCCGAACAT